>Ga0256406_1004643_pt1 | contig 15474 bp, 11 predicted proteins | sample RumenRJG_03DNA_FD_185986 | JGI IMG/M metagenome (GOLD analysis project Ga0256406, IMG submission 185986) | Bovine rumen microbial communities from Lethbridge, Alberta, Canada - RJG_03 | ecosystem: Host-associated > Mammals > Digestive system > Stomach > Rumen | place: Canada: Alberta | collected... | reverse complement strand
TTGACTTTGTCTTTGATCTTCTTCATCTGGATCACCTCCAGATGAATGCATTAGTTCGGAAGAAACATGAAATCAATGGGACATTTTCATTTGATCACGTGTGGGACATTTTCATTTAACTATGACAAATAATATCCTGCCGATAAAAAAAGACCTCCGGATGAAATGACTTTCATCCAAAGGTCTCTTTGATGATTATTCAGCTTCAGAAGCCTTGCTATCGTCTTCTTCTGTACCTGTATTGAGGATATCATCCGGCAGCTTCTGCACATTGTTTGCAGCAACTTCGGCATTTCTTTCCTCACGGGCAGCCTTGAGCTGGGCAGCACGTGCCTTGATGCGGCGTGTTGTCTCACGGTCAAAGTCACGGCCAGTACCAGCCGGAATGAGCTTGCCAATGATGACATTCTCCTTCAGGCCCTGCAGATGGTCAACCTTACCGCGTACAGCAGCATCGGTCAGCACTCTGGTTGTCTCCTGGAACGAGCATGCGGACAGGAAGGAATCGGTTTCGACGGCAGACTTGGAAATACCAAGCAGAATCGGGCCGAACTTGGCCGGTGTCTTGCCTTCATCCAGCAGCTTTTCATTGATGGCATTCATATGTGCAAGAGACAGTGTCTGGCCTGCAGACAGACCGGAATCATTGCCTTCGAGCACAATGACCTTCTTGAGCATCTGACGGATCATGACTTCCAGATGCTTATCGGAGATATCGATGGACTGTGCAGAGTAAACCTTCTTGACTTCCTTGAGGATGTACTCCTGAACAGCTCTGACACCAGCAACTTCCAGCAGTTCCTTCGGTGCAATCTGACCTTCTGTCAGCTTTTCACCAGCCTTGACCTTGGTGCCAACCTTGATCCATGGACGAATGACCTGAGTCAGGTCGCACTTATGCTCAATGCTTTCCTTTTCACCGGTAACAGTGACAATCATGCCAGTGTGGTTATCCTGTTCACGGATATCGGAAACGACACCGTCAATCTTGGAGATCACCGCAACACCTTTCGGTGTACGTGCTTCGAACAATTCCTCGACACGCGGAAGACCCTGTGTAATATCACCATTCTGGGTCGCAACACCACCGGTATGGAAGTTACGCATGGTCAGCTGCGTACCAGGTTCACCAATCGCCTGGGCAGCCATGATACCAACAGCTTCGCCCTCTTCGACCAGGTTGCCGGTAGCCATGTTCTTGCCATAGCACTTGCGGCAGATACCATTGGCAGCTTCGCATGTGAAGACATTGCGGATGTATGCCTGCTTGACGCCGGCATCTACACACTTCTGCGCCAGTTCATCTGTGATGTACTGGTCCGCATCTACAATCACTTCACCTGTCTTAGGATCGGTGATCGGCTGCTGTGTATATCGGCCGACGATACGGTCATAGAACTTTTCGATCACGGAGTTGTTCTTCTGATCGATGATATCTTCTACCAGGTATGCCTTGTCGGTACCGCAGTCGTCCTCGGAAATGATGACTTCCTGGGCAACATCGACCAGACGTCTTGTCAGATAACCAGATTCAGCGGTCTTCAAAGCGGTATCGGTAAGTCCCTTACGGACACCATGGGTGGAAATGAAGAATTCGGATACGCTCATGCCTTCACGGAAGCACGATGTAATCGGGACTTCGATGATGGAAGGCTGATATTCCTTCTTACTCTTGGACTGGGTAGGACGGGCCATCAGACCACGCATACCAGCCAGCTGGGTGAAGTGGTTCTTGTTGCCACGGGCACCAGAGACAGCCATCATGTTGATCGGGTTCATACGCGGCAGAGATGCCATCAGCGTATCACCGACTTTATCCTTGACAGCAGCCCACAGTTCCTGATAAGCACGGTCCCACTCCTGCATGGTCAGCAGGCCTCTGTCTCTTAAACGGTTGAGCTCATCAGCCTTCTTACGGCCTTCTTCAACCATCTCTTCCTTGTGCGGTGCAACCTTGATGTCACTCAGGGCAACGGTCATACCGGCAACAGTAGAGTACAGATAGCCCATATCCTTCAGAGAGTCGAGGATATCGGATGTACCGTGTGTCTTATACTTGTCAAACACAGCAGCGATCAGATTGCCGAGGTCCTTCTTCTTGAACTCACCATGAATTCTTCTGGAGGCAATTTCCTTGGTAATATCAGTGCCCATCGGTACAAAGTCATCATCCGGCGTCACCTTCAGATTAGCTGCATTTGTTTCATTCAAATACGGGAAATCCGACGGGAAGACACTGTTGAAGATGATCTTGCCGACAGATGTCAGCAGATAGCATTCATTCTGATGCTCTGTGAAGCATGTCTTGCCAACAGTCTTTGCCGGCAGGGCAATACGGCTGTGCAGATGCACAACACCAGTCTGATACGCCATCAGAACTTCATTGGGATCCTTGAAGACATGGCCTTCATTGTCACCATATCTTCTCCATCTGGCAGCCTCGCTCTTTTCGCCAAGGTTCTCCAGGGCATCTGCCTTGTTATAGAACTCCTGTGCGGTTTCTTCCATGTTCAGATAGAAGTTGCCAAGCACGAGGTCCTGTCCAGGTGTAACGATCGGTTTACCATCCTTCGGGCCCAGGATGTTATTGGATCCAAGCATGAGAACTTCCGTCTCAGCTCTAGCCATCTCACCAAGCGGGAGATGGACAGCCATCTGGTCACCATCGAAGTCGGCGTTGAATGCCGGGCAGACCAGCGGATGGACACGGATTGCACGTCCTTCAACCAGGATCGGGAAGAATGCCTGAATACCAAGTCTGTGCAGTGTCGGTGCACGGTTCAGGAATACCGGGTGGTCTGCAATGACCTTTTCGACAACATCCCAGACACGCGGATCCAGTCTGGCAATGAGCTTTTCAGCAGTCTTCGGGTTGGAGGCAATGTTCTGATTAACCAGTTCGTTGATCACGAACGGCTTGTACAGGTTGATTGCCATTTCCTTCGGCAGACCGCACTGCCACATCTTCAGGTACGGACCAATGGCGATAACGGAACGGCCGGAGAAGTCAACACGCTTGCCGAGCAGGTTCTGACGGAAACGTCCCTGCTTACCCTTGAGGGCATGGGACAAAGACTTCAGAGCACGGCCGCCGGCACCAGTGACCGGCTTGGAACGTCTGCCGTTATCGATCAAAGCATCGACCGACTCCTGCAGCATTCTCTTTTCGTTCTGGACAATGATGGCAGGTGTGCCAAGTTCCAGCAGCTTCTTCAGACGGTTGTTGCGGGTGATGACACGGCGGTAGAGATCGTTCAGATCACTTGTTGCAAAACGGCCGCCATCCAGCTGCAGCATCGGTCTTAAATCCGGCGGAATAACCGGCAGAACAGTCAGCACCATCCACTCCGGCTTATTGCCAGAGGTCATGAATGCTTCCACTGTTTCCAGACGCTTGATCAGCTTCTTGCGCTTGTCACCCTTGGCACCATCCAGTTCCTTCATGATGCCATCGTACTCAGCCTGCAGATCTACCTGTTCCAGCAGCGTCTTGACAGCCTCAGCACCGGTAGCAGCAGTGAAGCTGCCCGGTCCATAAATAGCTGTATTCTCACGGAATTCCTTCTCTGAGAGAATCTGCTTGTAAGCCAGGCCTGTATCACCCGGATCAGTCACGATCCAGGACACAAAGTAAACAACTTCTTCCAGCTGCTTCGGCGGTACGTTCAGCAGCAGGGACATGCGGCTCGGAATGCCGCGCAGATACCAGATGTGGGCAACCGGGGCAGCCAGTTCAATGTGACCCATACGTTCACGGCGCACACTGGACTTGGTAACTTCAACACCACAGCGGTCGCAGACCACACCCTGATAGCGGATCTTCTTGTACTTGCCGCAGGCACATTCCCAGTCCTTGGTCGGACCAAAGATACGCTCACAGAACAAGCCGTCACGCTCCGGCTTCTGGGAACGGTAGTTGATTGTCTCAGGCTTCTTGACTTCGCCATAAGACCATTCACGAATCTTCTCAGGTGATGCGAGTCCTACTTTAAAGGCTGTGAAATTGTTGATATTCATTACTCGCCCTCCTTATCGTCTCCGCTTTCATCGTCATCATCGCCAAAGCCGACAATGGCAGCTTCCGGAGCGTCCTCTTCATCAATGTGGTCACGGATGGTCAGATCGCCATTCTCCGCCGCATCGTTGACGATGTTCTGGCGGCTCATGTCGAGTGTTGTCTCTTCACGCAGCTCTTCCTGCTCCATCTGCTTCAGATCCATCTCATTGCCATCGTCATCCAGCATTCTGACATCCAGAGCCAGAGCCTGCAGTTCATGAACCATGACACGGAAGGATTCCGGAATGCCCGGCTCAGGCAGATCCTGTCCCTTGACAATTGCTTCATAGGTCTTTGTACGGCCCATGATATCATCAGACTTCACGGTCAGGATTTCCTGCAGAACATGGGCAGCACCATATGCTTCCAGAGCCCAGACTTCCATTTCACCAAATCTCTGGCCGCCGTTCTGGGCCTTGCCGCCCAACGGCTGCTGTGTTACCAGAGAGTAGGGTCCGGTTGCACGGGCATGGAGCTTATCATCGACCATGTGAGCCAGCTTGATCATGTACATCACGCCGACTGCAATTCTTTCATCAAATGCCTCACCTGTCTGGCCATCATACAGAACGTACTTGCCATCCGGGGAAACATTGGCTTCTTTCATAATGTCACGGAGATCCTCGTTGGAAACACCATCGAAGACCGGTGTTGCAAACTTGACATTCAGCTTTCTGGCTGCCATGCCAAGATGCAGCTCAAGCACCTGTCCGATATTCATACGGGAAGGCACGCCGAACGGATTCAGCATGATATCGATCGGGGTACCATCTTCCATGTACGGCATATCCTCAACCGGATTGATGCGGGAAATGACACCCTTGTTGCCATGACGGCCGGCCATCTTATCACCTTCAGAAATCTTACGTTTCTGCACGATGTAGACCTTGACGACCTCATTGACTCCCGGCGGCAGTTCATGGTTGTCCTTGCGCTTGAATACTCTCACGCTGTGGACAGTACCGGCACCGCCATGCGGCACCTTCAGGGAATTGTCACGCACTTCACGGGACTTCTCACCAAAGATGGCCAGCAGCAGCTTCTCTTCCGGAGATACTTCAGACTGTCCCTTCGGCGTCACCTTGCCAACCAGGATGTCGCCTTCCTTGACGTCGGCGCCAACCATGACAATGCCTCTGCCATCCAGATTGCGGCAGGCAGCTTCGGCAACGTTCGGGATATCACGGGTAATCTCTTCCGGACCAAGCTTGGTCTCACGGCATTCGATATCGTATTCCTCGATATGAACAGATGTGTAGACATCATCGTACTGCATTCTCTCTGACATGATGATGGCATCCTCATAGTTGTAGCCATGCCATGTCATGAAGGCAACCAGCACGTTCTGACCAAGAGCCAGCTCGCCATTGTACATAGACGGACCATCGGCCAGGATATCGCCCTTGTCTACCTTCTCACCATCCCAGACAATCGGCTTCTGGTTCAGGCAGGTAGAAGAGTTGGAGCGCTGGTACTTGACCAGCTCATACGTATGTTCATGTCCGTCTTCCTCAGTGACAACAACCTTGGTGGCATCCACGAAGGAAACAACACCAGGGGCAGTTGCGACACAGGCAGCACCGGAGTCATGGGCAATGGCATATTCCATGCCAGTACCGACATAGGCGCTGTGCGGATTGAGCAGCGGAACAGCCTGACGCTGCATGTTGGCACCCATCAGGGCACGCGTGCAGTCATCGTTTTCCAGGAAAGGCACGCAGGCCGTCGCAACAGATACAATCTGGCGCGGCGAAACGTCGGCATAGTCAACTGTAGAGGCATCCACCATCACAGTTTCACCCTTGATTCTGGCAACAACCTTGTCGCCAGCCAGATGGCCGTCCTTGATCTCGTTGGCCTGGGCAATGATGTGATCATACTCCTCGTCCACAGCCATGTACTTGATATCATCGGTAACCTTGCCATCAATGACCTTGCGGTAAGGTGTCTCGATAAAGCCATACTCATTCACCTTAGCATAGGATGTCAGGTAGGAAATCAGACCAATGTTCGGTCCTTCAGGTGTCTCAATCGGGCAGATACGGCCATAGTGAGAGTTGTGAATATCACGAACTTCGAAGCCTGCTCTTTCACGGGTCAGGCCGCCCGGACCAAGAGCGGAAATACGGCGCTTATTGGAAAGCATAGCCAGCGGGTTTTCCTGATCCATGAACTGAGACAGCTGGGAAGAAGAGAAGAACTCCTTGATCGCTGCTGTCAGCGGACGGATATTAGTCAGCTGCTTCGGGGTCAGGCTGCCAGCCTCGGCAATGGACATTCTTTCCTTGACGACTCTCTCCATACGGGAAAGACCGATACGGAACTGGTTCTGGATCAGCTCTCCGACTGTACGGATACGACGGTTGGACAGCATATCGATATCATCCTGTGTACCGATACCATCCAGCATTGTCAGCTCATAGTTGTACAGTGCATACATATCACTCATCGTAATTGTGTGCTTCTGGTTGAGCGGATCAATACCGATCAGCTTCACAGCATGACCACCTTCAGCCTTGACCTCAACTTCCTGTACGCAGGCACCAACCAGCCATACAGAAATCTCTTCACCAGCCATGACCTTCTTCTGGATGTAATCCTTCTGGGCTGTTGTCAGCTTCAGCGGTGCTTCATCCGGAATGTAGCGGTCAGCGACCAGTTCGCCATCCTTATCCAGGACATCTGTGCCATTTTCAGTCAGACGGCCAATGACATACATGCGGGAACCAAGATCCAGCACGGCATTGACATTGGCATTGGTCAGCTTCGCAGCCTGACCATAGACGCCTGTCCAGACAGTGACTTCCTTGAACTCTTTGGCAAGATCTGCCACGTTCTTCTCACTCAGAACAGTACCGGCATCCAGCTGTGTTTCCTCGCTGCTGCCATCCAGGTCAACGGCCAGGATTCTGCCTACCAGTGCGTTCTTCCATTCTGTGCTCATCACAGCAGTCACCGGATGAGAGAATCTATGGGTGAACGGCAGAGCACGGCAGTTGATGCCCTTGTTGATCTCATCACGCAGCTGATTGCGTGCTTCCTTGTCAATCAGCTTGTCCTTCGGCCACAGCAGTGTACCATCGGCACCGATCAGATCTTCAACAAGCTCATGACCTTCCATACGGTCCAGAATGTTCAGCTTCTTTCTGACCTTGTAGCGTCCTGCCTTGGTCAGATCATAGCGGCGGTAATCAAAGAACTTGGCATCCATCAGGTTCAATGAACCATCGATGGTCGCAATTTCATCAGCACGCTGGTTTTCATAAACCGAAAGCAGAGCTTCGTTTTTGGTATTGGTCTTATCCGCAGCCAGTGTATTCTTCACTTCTTCATAGTCACCGAAGACGGAAGTATACAGCAGCATATAGTCGTTCTGCAGATCACGCGGTTCTTCCGGTACAACAACGTCCTTATGAACCTCGAAGTTCATGGCCTGCAGGAACTTCTCCATGGCAGTTGTATCATGGGTATCCTCACCCTTCTCCGGATCCAGGGCCATGCCGATCGCCTTGAACAGGATGGTGCTGAGAATCTTACGGCGGCGGTCAATGGACACATTCATGATTCTGCCCAGGGCTGCCTTCTTGTCATCAGACATGAATTCCAGCCAGGTGCCGCGGCTCGGAATCAGCTCGCATGTATACGTATCACGGCCGGTTCTCTCCTCTGAAACAATATCAAAGTAAGCACCCGGGGAACGGACAATCTGCGAAACGATAACACGTTCTGCGCCGTTGATGATAAAAGTGCCGGTCGGAGTCATCATCGGGAAATCACCGAGGAAGACTTCCTCCCACTTGGTCATGACTTCACCGGTCTCATTGTCCATGATCTCCAGTTCCATCTTGGCCTTCAGCTGAGCACTGTAGTTCACCTCACGGTATTTGCACTCGCTGATCGAATATTTCGGTTCACCGAACTCATAGTCCAGGAACTTCAGACGGATGTTGCCGGCATAGTTGCTGATGGGGTAGATATCGTCAAATACCTCCCTGATGCCTTCCTTCAGAAACCAGTCAAAAGACTTTGTCTGAATTTCCGTTAAATCCGGAAGATCCAGACCGCTGCTCACTTTTGAATAATCCCTGCGGGATGCTTTCTTGCCGTACTGCACAACGTGGTATGTTTGCTTATTCTCCATGTACGCCATCCTTTCACACGCATCTCGTAACGCCAAAAAGGGTAGTTTTACCCCTTACCCAATTTGGATTCTTTTGCAGTTTACTATATTAACATTACACATTCAACTTGTCAATTTTTCACACACTTCAACACCCAGTAGCCCCGGTCACGGCTGATGATCTCACAATTGCCGAACACAGAGAGAAGCTTTTTCTGGGCGCTTTCTGCACCCTGCGCCCGCCGTATGACAGCCAGAAAGATCCCGCCTGCAGACAGATGTGCAAAGGCATCTTCAAACATGGGATAAATCACTTTCTTGCCCGCCCGGATCGGGGGATTTGTCACGATGGCATCGAAAGAGCCTTCTACGGCCGCATAGCCATCGGAAACAAGTACTGATACCGGCAGTTCATTCTTTTCTGCGTTGAGCACGGTCAGCTCGCATGCCCGTGGATTGACATCGGCACAGGTGACATGCGCAGAAGGAAACTGTCCCTTCAGGACAATTCCAATTGCGCCGTACCCGCATCCCATATCAAGGATCTCACCATGAAGATCTTCATGTTCACAGCTTTCAAGCAGGACGAGTGTGCCATAGTCAACGCCGGTTTTGGAAAAGACGCCGTTGTCAGTGACAAATGTGTATAAATGGCCCGAAAACCGGAAAGAGTGCTCCTTCCGGTTTTCTTTGAGATTTCGGTTGTCAGTGAAATAGTGTGTCACTTATATCGATACTCCTGGGCCGAAAAGCGTAAAGCTTTTCAGAAATTGTGGTGCTCTTACTTCAGTTCGACAGTTGCGCCTGCATCTGTCAGAGTAGCCTTGATCTTCTCAGCTTCGTCAGCCGGAACATCCTTCTTCAGCTCAGACGGTACAGCATCAACCAGCTTCTTGGCATCAACCAGACCCAGACCTGTGATCTCACGGACTGCCTTGATAACAGCAACCTTCTTGTCACCGAAGCTTGTCAGAACAACAGTAACGTTCTTCGGAGCAGCATCAGCAGCGTCCTCAGCCGGAGCAGCAGCTGCAGCAACAGGAGCAGCAGCAGTTACGCCATACTTGTCTTCGATTGCCTTAACCAGATCATTGAGCTCGAGAATAGTAGCTTCATCAAGATATGCAAGAATATCTTCCTGTGTTAACTTTGCCATGGATTATTTTCCTCCTCTTCCTTAGGCAGCTGCCTCTTCAGCAGCCTTTTCATTAGATCCTGCTTCTTCTGCAGGCGCACCTTCATTCTTCTGATCCGCAACAGCCTTAACGACACGAGCGAATGAAGAAACCGGCGCATTCAGTACGGAAAGCAGCATAGACAGCATGCCTTCGCGGTTCGGCAGTGCAGACAGCGCAGCAACAGTCTTATCATCAACGACCTTGCCCTCTACAACGCCTCCTTTGAGAACCAGAGCCTTGTGTTTCTTGGCAAACTTTGCCATGACACGCGCAGCAGCAGTCTCATCAGAACCAAATGCCAGCGCATTCGGACCAGTCAGAGAATCCTTGAGATCTCCATAACCGACGTTTTCAGCAGCCTTGGCAGCCAGAGTGTTCTTATAGACTTTCATCTCAACACCCTCAGCACGCAGGGCTCTGCGCAGTTCGGTAACCTCAGCAACACTGAGTCCGCGATACTCCGCAACGACGGCAGAAGAGGAATTCTTGAACTTGTCTTCGATTTCGCTGACAACGCTCTGCTTGGACTTCAATACATCCTGATTCATCTCTTCACCTCCATATTTCCGTGTTATCGCCTACTCATAAATAAAGCCCACGCGAAAGCGAGGGCCAAAAAGTACATATCCTTTTTACCTCGGTAACAAATTAAGCTTCCGCAGTTACTGTCTATGGTATTTGATAACGCCTGTAAATATTACTTTGTCCTGGAGAACCTGTCAATGCGAAAACATAAAAAATGCATGTCAGGACATGCATTTCCACTAGATTTAATCGATGAAATTCGTAAAAACGTGCTTTTCCTCCGCCGGCAGCCCATACTTCTGCTTCGCATCCGCAATTGCCTTGACCATGAATGCCATATTATGCCCCAGCACACGCATCACCTGCAGGCCCTCCAGATCCTTTTCGACATCCTCTGCCGTAAAGCCATGAACCATGTTCCAATAGCTGGAGGACACAACCGGCATCTCAGCAATCGTAAAATACTTGTTCATCTGGTCAAAGGTGGCTGTCGTACCGGCTCGTCTGGCTGAGACAACCGAAGCCCCCACCTTGAAGCGCTTGTCAAAAGGGGTACTGTAAAACAGCCGGTCCATGAAGGACACTGCTGTGCCATTGGCCGAGGCATAGTAAACTGGTGTGCCGATGATCAACCCATCCGCAGCTTCAAACTTCTTTGCAGCCTCATTTACTGCATCATCAAAGACACAGTGTCCAAGTCTTTGACACTGATTGCAGGCAATACAGCCGCGAATATCCTTGTTTCCAATCCAGAAATTCTCACTGTCAACACCATCCTGCTTCAATGCCGTACCAGCTTCCTGCAGAGCTCTGTCCACACAGCCATGCTGGTGGGGTGAGCCATTGACCATCAATACCTTCATCCTCAGTTTTCCTTCTTTCTCAGCTGCCGGATCATGCCAATCACCGCAGAAGAATCATCGCTGCCATAGCCCTTTGCCTGAGACAGCCGGTACATCTGCAATGCATTGTTTAACATGATGGCAGGTACCTTTGCATCATGGCACAAATCATCTGCAAGTTCCAGATCTTTCACGACAAGATCCGTCGCAAAGCCCGGCTTTCTGTCCCCTGAAAGTACCTTGTTCATCTTTGCTTTCAGAATCATATTATTGCCAGAAGAAGCCGTCGTCACAGCATAGAAATCAGTTGCTGATATGCCAAGTGCATCCGCCATTGACAGAGCCTCCCCATTGATCACCTGCGCTGAGAATGCCATGAAATTATTAATCAGTTTAATAGCACTGCCCATGCCCGGATTCTTCATGAAGAAGTAAGTCTTTGCAAAGGCATCGGTCACCTCTTTCCAGCCTTGACTGACAAATGGTTCTTCTTCACAGCCGATCATGATCGACAGTGTTCCTCTGGCAGTACCAGCAGGTCCGCCGGATACCGGACAGTCGATATAGTGCATGTTTTTCTCATCTGCAGCAGCTGCCATTTCCCGGGAAAGTTTCGGAGAAATCGTCGATGTATCCAGCACACACAAGCCTTCATGTCCATCAGAAAGCACTTCTTCCATCACTGCCGAAACAGCCGCTGGACCAGCCAGAGACATCACAACCACATCGCACCTGGCAGCCAGATCGCCGGCACTTTTCGCCTGCACAGTGCCCTTTTCACACAGCGGTGCACATTTGGAAGCTGTGCGGTTATACACCATCAAATCACCAAATTTGTCCAGCAGTCTTTCTGCCATAGGCATTCCCATATTGCCTAAACCAATCATGCCAACTTTCATCTTCACGTTCTCCTTTTTACTTTCTTAATCCAGATGAATATTCAGAAACTTCTCTTCCTGCTGGGCAAGTGTCATATGCCAGTATCTCCTGCCGCAGTCAAGAGCCTCGATTTGCTTTATTTCCCCGTCCGTCAGCGTAAAGTCAAACAGATCAATGTTTTCTTTCTGATGCACCGGATTGGTTGACTTTGGCAGCGGAATACGTCCTTCCATCACATGCCATTTCAGAATGATCTGGGCAGTGCTCTTGTGATACTTCTCTGCAATAGAAACAAGGACAGGTTCATTGAGCAGCCCGGCATCACCATGTCCCAGCGGATACCAGCATTCCATTTTCATGCCATATGGGTCAATCCTCTTCTGCAGATCCCACTGCTGAAAGTACGGATGGCATTCCACCTGCAGAATCTGCGGTTTTACCTCGGCATGAGAAAGCACATCCTCAAGCCGCTCACTTTCAAAGTTGGAAAGGCCGATGGCTCTGATCTTACCAGCTCCATACGCCTTTTCCAGATTGTGATACCCAGCAAGATAATTGCCAACCTGCTGATGCAGAATCACAAGATCCAGATAATCCAGGCCAAAACGATCCAGCATGCGGTCAACTGCTGTTTCATCTTCATATTCATTCGGCCAGATCTTGCTTGTCACCCAGATCTCACTGCGGGCTGTGCTGCTTTCCCGTACTGCTTTGCCAACCGCCGCCTCATTGAAATAATGATGAGCACTGTCAATGTGCCGATAGCCCAGGGCAAGCGCACTGGAAACGGCTTTCTCACAAGTATTGCCGTCTACCTGAAACACACCCAATCCTATGCGCGGCATTTCCATACCATTGTTCAGCCTGACTTTTTTCATGGTTTTACCTCACAGCATCAATATAAGTGACATGTTGTCATTTGTCAATAAGCGACAACATGTTATTTATATAAAACATATGTTACAATATCACCGGAGAAAACCATGTCAGAAGAATTCATCAGAGCGCGTACAAAAGAGCAGAAGGAAATCCGTATGAGTGCGGTCATGGAAGTTGCCGACGCACAGTTCCGGACAATGTCGTATCAATCGATCACACTGTCCACCATTGCCAGGGATCTTGGATCTTCCCGGGCCAACCTGTACCGCTATGTCAAAACAAAAGAAGAGATCTTTCTGCAGCTGTACCTGCAAAAAGAAAAAGACTGTATCCAGGAAATGCAGAGCCTGGCGGACATCGTGCCGTGCGATTCCGCCCTTTTCGGTGCAAAGATGGCGGAGATCTTCTTTCATCATCTGGACTTTATACACTATCAAAGCATCCTTGCCCAGATCATTGAGCAGAATGTTTCTCTGGAAGCACTGACTGTCTTTAAAAAGCATGTCAGAGAAGACCGTGCCCCCGTCTATGCACTGTTGAAAAAGCAGTGTCCTTCTTTAAGCCAGAAACAGATCCAGCAGATGTTTCTGACCTTCTTATATGAAAGCAGCGGCCTGTATGCCCATACCCAGGCATCACCATTAACCATCAAAGCAATGGAGCTTGCCGGATTTACGAATCAGAATGATTCATTCACCGATATGCTGGCAGAGTTCATCACCATGTGCATGCAGCACTACAAACCATTCCATCATAAGGAGAACAGCCATGATTGAGGAAAAATACATCCCGTTCCGTGAATATCAGACCTATGTGCGCATTGTAAAAGAAGATGATCAGGACAGTGTGCCGATCCTTTTATTACATGGCGGCCCAGGCAGCACCCACAATTATTTCGAAGTGCTGGATCCTCTTGCAAAGCAGCGGCCTGCGATCAGCTATGACCAGCTGGGATGCGGAAACAGCTATGTGGATCATCATCCAGAGCTCTGGACGTTATCCACATGGATGGAAGAGCTGGACAATGTGATCAAATCACTGCATCTGACCAGATTTCATCTGCTTGGCCAGTCCTGGGGCGGTATGCTTGCATTAGCGTATGCGCTGCAGCAGCCGCAGGGCCTGCAGTCACTGATTCTTTCTTCCACGCTTTCCAGTTCGCAGCTTTGGGGCAGAGAACAGCACCGCATGCTGAAATATATGACAAAAGAAGAGCAGGATGCCATCGCGAAAGCCGAAGAAACCGGAAACTGGCAGGACGAAATGGCACAGAAAGCTATCGCCCGCTATATGAAGCTGCACTGTGCAGATATCAAAGACAATGATCCGGAATGCTTAAGAAGAGAGAAAAGAAGCGGAACAGAATCCTATATGACTGCCTGGGGACCTAATGAGCTCACCCCGCAGGGCACCCTGAAGAATTTTGATGTGACCGACAAACTGTGTGAAATCAAAGTACCCTGTCTGATCATCAGTGGAACAGATGATCTGTGTACGCCATTGATTGCAAAAACCATGTATGATCATCTGCCCTATGCCAGATGGGAATTGTTTGCCAATGCAAGGCATATGGTCTTTGCGGAGTATACAGAAAAATACCTGCAGCTGTTAGCTGACTGGTGTCAGGAGACAGATACAGGTATGATCAGAAACGAATCGGTACAGTAATCCACCTAAAAAGCTCCGTTTTCGGAGCTTTTGTTGTCTGGTATCACCCAATCACTTCAATATCATGCGGATAGTGATTCAATACCTCATGGCCATCTTCTGTAATCAGAACAAGGTCTTCAATTCTGACACCGGCAATGCCTGGATGATAAATACCCGGCTCAATAGAATGAATCATGCCAGCCTCTTCCAGATTGTGGTTCGTGCTGGAAACATCACCGTATTCATGGTCCTGCAGGCCGATGAAGTGGCCCAGCCGGTGGGTAAAGTCTTCACCATAGCCGCCATTGGTGATGATATCGCGTGCCTTCTTGTCAACCATGGCAATCTCCACGCCTGGTTTCAGCATCTCTTCACTTTGTTCATTGGCTTCTCTGACAAGGTTATAGACCTTCTCCGCTTCCTTGTCCGGATACTGTTTATAGAAGAATGTTCTTGTCATATCAGAGCAGTATCCGTTGACCACGCAGCCAACATCAAACAGGACGATGTCGCCCTCTTCCAGCACGGTGTCATCCGGCATATGATGCGGATCTGCTGCATTATCGCCAAAGGCCACAATCGGATCAAAGGAATAGCCGGAAGCACCCAGCTTCTTGTATATGGCAAGCATCTGATCAGCAACTTCCACTTCTGTTACGCCTTCGTGAATCAGCTTCTTGAACTGTTCCATCGCAAGATCATTCACATGGGAAGATGCCCGCATCAGCTCAATCTCATGTCTGTCTTTGACCGCACGGGTCTGATCTACAGCCAATGATCCCAATGCAAAGCTTGACGCTGCTTTCTGCTCCATCAATGGCAGCAGGAATCTGGCTGGCATGATCTTATCCACACCGAGGCTCTGGTTAGGATCCAGATCCTTTCTCAGCATCGCAGTGACGTCATCGGTATCATCATAATAGACTTTGCGTAAGCCCAGATCATCATCAAAGCGGAACAGTGCATTGACATAGAGCACCGGCTCTTTGTCTTTGCGCAACAGCAGGCCAAGGAATCTTTCACCCGTCTCAAAATGTTTTCCACACAGATAATCGATGGCATAAGGATCCATCACCAGCAGGGCATCCTGCTGCAGATTATTCAAAACACGATTGACTCTATCCGTATTCAGCATCATTTTCACCTCTGCTTCTATTATAGCAAACGAAAAAAAGAAGCCAGCCATCAGACTGACTTCCTGTGTGCTTACTTATTCAGCCCTCAATTGTTTTTCAAAGTTCCTCTTTTGCCTTTATTCCAAGACAAAGGTCCCTTTTTCAGTAATAATGTAGGTAGTGGTAGTACTGGCATTGGTTCTGGAGTTTGAGAAAGGAGGTTTCTAAT
>Ga0256406_1004642_pt1 | contig 15474 bp, 9 predicted proteins | sample RumenRJG_03DNA_FD_185986 | JGI IMG/M metagenome (GOLD analysis project Ga0256406, IMG submission 185986) | Bovine rumen microbial communities from Lethbridge, Alberta, Canada - RJG_03 | ecosystem: Host-associated > Mammals > Digestive system > Stomach > Rumen | place: Canada: Alberta | collected... | reverse complement strand
GCCGTGACTATGCACTAATACAGAGTGTTAACTTTTATTTTCAAAATATTAATCGTTTGTCAGTCAACATATTGCAATGTGCGATTATTCGCGGAAGCCTGTAAAATGGCAAGTGGGAAACTTTAGTAAGAATCATGTCCCGAATTTACTGGGGTTCCGAGAGCTAAAATCACGGAATCTGGGTTTTACCGGACAGCAATAATTCTTTATATTCGGTTATATTCGATATTCCACAACGTGGAGCGTTAAAAAGAAAGAAACGGGAGCACATATAAAGCAGATTTATGGGGTGCTGAATATTTTATGCGCTCTGCGCAATTTTACGCGATAGCGATTTTCGTCACGGGCAGGCTTTGTCCCCCGAAGGGGTGGTGCTGAGGTGATGGGGGCAGCCGACGAGCTTGCTCGTAAGGCTGTCCCCATCACCTCAGCACCATAGCTCCATGGGGAGCTAAAGTCTGTACGTGACTATTTTCCAAAAACTTGTTCTCGATTCAGGGTGACGCATTGACGAAGTCAAAAAACAATGCCACCCCTGCAAGCACTTCTTGCAGGGATGGCACATGGATTCGAGTTTATAAAAAAACTAATGTTTATTCCCAGATATTGACTGACGATGGGCTATACTCCTCATCTTCAGAGAAGCTCTGCTGCTTAGCTTCAGCAGGGTGTACTCCTCCATCGTCTTTACCTCCTGGTTGTGGGGTTGGGCTACCAGCCAACAGACACTCGTCTATTTCTCGAATCTTCAATGATGGTTTCAAATAAATCTTTTTCATTACTTAATCACCTTTTTAGTTGTACCATTGCTCATCTTAATAATGTTCACACCATGCTGCAGGTCGTTGAGCTTACGACCATCGAGGCTGTAGATGCCCTCTACTACAGGCTCATCATCAGCTGTGATGCCCTCCACTGCAGTTGTTGCATCCTCGATGGTGAATGCCTTGGCAGCTGCAGGATCAGCGAAGTAATCGGTGTCGCTGGTGATGTAAGCACGGTAGGCCTGGAGTGAGATAGTGCCTGTAGCCTCCCAGAACTTGTCTGAATTCAGATAGTAATAGAAGCGGCCGTCAGCAGCCTGTGTGACATCAAGTTTTGTAGGCTCAAACACACCCACGAGCTTGTCGCCTGTTGCGGTGCTCTCGAGTGGCTCGTTAACGAGTTGGTAATAGCCGTCGGCACGCGTGCTCTCATAGTTGATGGTATAGTTGATGCTACCATCCTGAGTCTTGACGATCACAGGTGTTCCTGCAGGAATCTTCTTTCCAGGACCAGATGTCAGTCTCAGGCTACTGCCGCTCAACTCAAAGCCGTCGTATGCCTCGAGACCAGTAGGATCGTTCTTGGCAGACAAGATGTCGAATGGCAAGCACAATGTGCCCCAATGACTGCCGGTAGACGGAGCTTTGCGAGTGTAGTTTGCAGTCTTGACGAGCAGCCACTTGAGTGGAATTACCATATTATCACTGAGCTGCAGGTTTTCACACTTGAAGAAAAGACCGTCGCCATAAGCAAAATTAGGTAAACTACGAAATTCTCTACTCATGTCTGTAGGAAGGAGCGTCCTCATGGCCTCGCCATAGTCTTCGCCGTCTTTGGCGTAAAGCTGCGACCATCCTTCACCAAGCTTCGCCAGGAGCGTCCAGTTAGTGAAGTCCCTGGCAGCCGTTGCTGGATTATAGAAATAGCACTCATAGATCTTTCCCCATTTGTTGCTAAGACCTTCAATGTATCCGCAATTTTTAGTTACATTATTATTCATGCAACGGCTGAGGTATCCGTGGTTATATCCAGCAATACCTCCGGCAATTTCATCAGCTGAAACCGTAGCCAGATTGAGACAGTAATAGACCTCACCGGATATATTTTCTCCTACTATACCACCGGCATTTTTCTTTGCAGAAACCGTGCCGCCACCAGTTGTCGATCCACTGATGCAGCCTTGTATTTTACCATTATCGTTTCCTCCGCAGACCATGCCTACATTTTTGCTGGCAGAAACTGTTCCGTATACTCGTAAATTCTTGATGGTACCAAAAATTTTATAACCAAACAATCCCTGGTAAGCCTCATTGTTAGCTATATACAGATTCTTGATGGTATGTCCATTGCCATTGAATGTTCCCCGGTACCACTCGTCTGTAAATGAGCCTATCGGCATCCAGCTACCCAATTTTTCGCTGCAGACAGAAGAGAGATCTATATCGTTCATCAGAATGGCATTATAGTCATTTTCGTTAGCTCTTACCTGCTGGCTCAGCCATGCCAATTGTCCTGGGGTATAGATCTCATAGTACCCATCAGAATTCTTGGTGGCTGGCTGATAGTCCTTACGACATACCGTGCACACGCCAGTCTTACGAAAATACAAATGGGGGTTTGGCTTATCAGTTAAACCGTCACTCGTAAACGCATAGACACGCTCACAGCTCTTGCCCTTGAATCCACTGTAGACAGGCATCATCTGTGGTGAGCTGTCGAAATATGCTAAGCGTGGCTCTTTGACAGTAGCGGTATAGTATTGACGCCAGGCACCGTCCTTACCGTTCGTCTTGTTGTTGAGCAGCCAGGTAACCTCACCACTGGCATAGGCTGCAGCCGACATCGAGTTTATGTCATTGTATACTGTACCATCAGCTTCCTTCAGCGTACCCTGGAGATAATAGCAATTCGTGATTGTACCACCGCCTGATATACCATTGTCTGCGCGGTCCTTAAAAGTTAATGCTCCAACACTGCTGCAATAACTAATGATCCCCGTGTTCTTAGCGCAGATTCCGCCAACCCATCCAACAGTAACAGGGCCAAGCCTTCCAACAGCAGTAACGCTCGCTTTGTTCAGGCAATTGGATATAGTGCTTTCGTTCAGGCCACAAATACCACCTGCTATTCCACATCTTACCCCATCAGAGGAAATAGCTGTATTATTCACAGAGCCTTCCACCCATACATTAGATATGGTGCCTTGATTTATGCAGCACACAACACCTGTATGTAAATGGTCATTATCGGTGATGTCCGCATTGGTCATCTTCAGGTTCTTGATGGTTCCCGTATTTTCGGAGAAAAGAGGGAATTTCGCGTTATAGATATTGTGCCCATTGCCGTCGAAGATCATTGTATTGTCTACCCAGTTCCATTTATCTTTGGTAGCAAAAGCATTGATATTTGCCTTCAGTTAGAGATTGGCATGTCGTGTACCACGATATGTATTGAGTTGATCAAAGGTACTGATAGCATACCAGATAGAGCCATCGTTCCTGAATTCTACAATGCCGTCTGGATGAATAACACAGGGAATTTTTACCTCTCTCCTTTCATATTTTGCAGATTCACGCTGTATCACTGTAATAACGACTTCTCCAGCTTTCTTGGCATGGACCCGACCAATTTTTAATACTTCAGCAATAGTATTATCAGAAGACTTATAAGTGACAGCACCACCACTTTGCATATTTGAAAATTTAATCTGATAATATCTGCCTGAACGCATTGTATCAGGCAATGAAGCTGTGAAATGATTAGGACTGAGTGTTGAAGATTCTGTAGGAGGACGTGAGTTCCTCTGCAACACATTAATGTCACTGACATACTGCTGTGCTCCCACCGGCAGCACCGTGAGCATCATCAGCATACTAAGCAAGGCCAACCTTGCAAAATGTAGTTTTCTCATCTTATAAAGTACTTATTTATTAAAAACTCGTTCAATATTCATTAGGTGATCCACAACTTCTTCGTATCCATGAAGTTTAGTGGCGTCACGTATGTTGCCTGCAAGCACGATTTTCAGATTTGGAATGTTCTCGCAGTAGATAAAGGATCCTTTGTGTAATTCGACGTTGATGCCATCGAGCGTGAGCGTAGCGTTTGCTTGGTCCCACGTTGCCGTGCCGCCGCCGATATTTACCACTGCGTCTTTGTAGTAGGCTTTGCCGAGTATTTTCATCGTCTGCACCTGTGCCTGCGCCGTGGTGGGCAGGGCGATGATTGCGATGAACAGCGCGACTATCGCCACGAGCGTGTTCTTGAGTAATTGCTTTTTCATGTTGTTTGTGATTTTGTGAATGTTACTACCTTATATTATATGTCATAGGCAGAGAGAGAATAAGCTCACGAGCCGTTGCCAGAGGGTGCGGCGGTGTTGTTTGCTGTTGGGCTGATTGCTCTGCGTCGGTTGGCTGTGCGTCTGCCCGCTCGGTCTCACGCTTTTGCTCTTTTTCCAATATATCGCCTATCTGTGCCATGATGGTTTTCTTTTCGTTTGAAAGAAAAGCCTTTCCCGTCAGCGACTTTGCCGTTGCGGTCTCCGCGGCCTGAAGGCCGGACCGCTCCGTCGGCGCCGCCGGCGGGAAAGGCGTCAGATTAGGTGGAGCGCATCATGCCCGTGGGGGCAAGGCAAATCCTATGGGCAGACGGGCCGCACCGAAAACCCGCAGAAGCGGTCGAGGCTGTCCCAGCCGAGGTCGCCCCCACCGAAGAGGAGGCCGCGGGCGCCGGGGGTGTCGGCGGCGGTGTCGGCGGCGCCGAGCGAACCCGACCAATAGCCGCTAAAGCTGCCGGCTTCGATGAGCTCCGAACCCATGCGGGCGCCGGCGGCAGGCAGGAAGATGCTGTTGCCGTTCTTCTTACTCTTCACCTCGTAGCCGTTCACATCGTCCTGCGTGGTCCATGTCCAGGTGCAGTATTTTGGGTTTAACAGTTCTGCGATTTCAGCAGAGGTCGGTATGCGCCAGGAAGAGCCGAGCTTGGCGGTGGCTGCATCATCCGCCGGGTCGAGGCTGGTCTTGCCGTCGGTGTCGTTGTACTTGGTCAGGTTGTCCTTCGTAACCCACTTGTAGGTTTCCCATGAATAGTTAGCCTTGGGCTCGGTCTCGCCCCAGGCGTAGTAGTCGCCGTAGTCGGAAGGCTTCGAAGCACCGAGGTTCTTTGTCGCCCATTTGATGCCGCTTGGCAAGCCGAGATCCACATAGTCCTCCGTGGATGGGGTTTCACCACCGCCACCCGGAGTTACGGTGCCACCTGTTCCACCTCCTGTGCTTTCGCTTCCGATGGCAGTCTTGAGTTCCTCCAACTTGGCGATGATCTGTGCGAGGGCTGCGGCTGCGCTGGTGTTGCCGCTGTTCACGGAGGCGATGAGGTTGTTGATGGCAGCAGTAACTTCGCCAATCTGCGTGGCGATGTCGGTCTGCCCGGTGCCGGGTGCCTCAATCTGCGTCTTCATGGCATTGAGGGCGGCTACCACGGCGTCGAACTTGTCGCTGTAGTTCGGCAGTGCCTTGCTGGCGTTCTCAAGAGCCGTGAGCTTGTCGCCATAGTTCGGCAGTGCTTCGATGGCAGTCTTGATGGCTTCGAGCTGTGCGGAGTAGTCAGGCAATGCCTTGATAGCGTTTGCCAGTGCGTCGAGCTTGCCGCCATAGTCGGGCAGACTTTCGATAACGGCTTTGATGGCTTCGAGCTGTGCAGAGTAGTCGGGCAATGCCTTGATAGCCTTTTCGAGGAGGTCGAGCTTGCTCTCAAGGGTAAGCGTCTGCGCCTTCATCGCCGCCTCGGTGAGGGCGAGCTTGCTCTGGAGCGCAGTGCTCTGCGAGTTGATAGCCGCTGTGATGGCTTCTATCTTCGCCACCATACTGCTGCTGAGGTTGTCGATGGCGGTGACGAGTTTCTGTGCCATTTCCTCCTGTTTGATGGTCTGGTTCTTGATAGCCGTCTCCAAGAGGGCGAGCTTGCTCTCAAGGGTGAGCGTCTGCGCTTTCATTGCTGCCTCGATAGCGTCGAGCTTGGTCTCGAGGGTGGCGTTCACGGAGTTCAGCACGTCAGTGATGGCCTGCAGCTTGGTCTGCTGGTCGGCGTTCATCTTGTCGATGGCTTCGGTGAGTTTCTGGATGGCCTGCTCGTTCTTGAGCGAGCCGTTGTTGATGGCTTCCACCACCTTGGCGAAGTCGTTGATTACCGACACGTTCATCGTGTAGTTGATTTCGGGTGCGTCTTCCTGACATGAGGTGAGGAACGCGGGTGCTGCCAACAGCATGGCGATGGCGAGCAGGATGAATTTGATGCGTTTCATAAATTTTGAGCCCCACCCTAACCCTCCCCGAAAAGGGAGGGAACGCCTGACGGGGCATGGGCGTTCGGTTTTTATGATTGTTTACTTATTTTGCCGAGTCTCTCCCTGCTTGGGATTCCCCTCCTTTTGGAGGGGTTAGGGGAGGCTTGTTATCGTTACCCTGCGCCCTTCGGCTGACGGCTTGCCCTGTTGCTCGCCGATGGCTGTCGTGGGATGCAGGTCTTCGAGGGCGAAGCCTTCCTTGACGAGGGCTTCCACCACGCGTGTGAGGCGACGCTCGGAGAGTTGCTGGTTATAACCGTTGCTGCCGGGTGTGCTGGCCTCGGCCATGAGCGAGAGTTTCTTGCCACGCACGCTGCGGGCGAAGGCTTTCAGCCTGTCGGCCTCGGCACGGCTCATATAGGAACTGTTGTGGTCGAACTGCACGATGTGCGAGGGCTGTGCGGCTGTTGCCGCCGTAGGCTTACTGTTCTCGCAGTCTTGCAGTCGGCGCTGGAGGTCGGCGTTCTGCTGCTCCGCCTGTCGGCGTGCGCTCTCTGCCTTGTCGGCCTGTGCCTTGGCTTCGGAAGCCTCGCGCTGGAGGGCGTTCACACGGTCGTTGAGCGTGGCGATTGCGCCCTCATAGCAGGCGCGCTGCGCACGGGCACGGCTCGGCACGAAGTTGTAGCGCACGGTGGCGAGGGCGAAGACGAGGTTCTTCGGGGCGATGTCCTTGCGGTTCAGCAACCAGTCCATCTCGCCTTTCAGTCCGATGGTGAAGCGGCGGCTCACGTCGGCCTCGATGTGGAGCGAGGCAGGGATGTAGAGCGTGTTGAACTTCTCGTGCCGGTTCTTCGTCTGCACATTGCCCGTGATGGTGATGGCACCGTCGTTGCTGATGCTCGCCCCGTCGGTGAGCGGTGTGGTCTGCCCGTCCTGCGTCTTGGTGTTGCTGAAGTAGATGCCGTACTCGTTGCCCTTGGCGAAGGTGTAGCCCACGCCCGTACTTGCCCAGATGTTGAGCCACTGCGCGCGGCGGCGCGGCCACAGCTCCATCAGGTTGAAGCCTACGCCGAGCTTGGCGTTGTGGAAGTTCATCAGGTAGTTGCCGTAGGTCTTCACGGGCATCGTCTTGGTGTCGAGTGTGGAGAAACGCTGCTCACGGCGGTAACGCGACCAGAGGTATTCCGCTCCCACACGCACCCACGGCCGGATGGTGAAGTCCACGCCTCCGCCCACGGCCGGCGACTGTTTGTAACTGCGCTTGGCATCGAGGTTCTGATACCATACGTCGGTAGCCCACGAGAGGCCGCCCTCGGCATAGATGCTCCAAGTGCGGGTGCGTAGTTCGCTGTTGTGGTCTCGTGGTGGCTGCGTACTGCCCTCATCATTCGTCTGCGCCTGTGCGCCGACGGCGACGAAAGCGGTGAGCAGTGCCGTAAGCCCCACTCTTGCCCATCGGCCGCTGAGCGGCGGAATGAGCGGTTTTGCTTGTCTTTTGTTCATACTTGATTAGAATGAAAAGGGTTGATATATATCTGGTCTACATACCTTATATTATTATAGGCAATCGGTGAAAAGGCTCACGAGCCGTTGCCAGAGGGTGCGGCGGTGTTGTTTGCTGTTGGGCTGATTGCTCTGCGTCGGTTGGCTGTGCGTCTGCCCGCTCGGTCTCACGCTTTTGCTCTTTTTCCAATATATCACCTATCTGTGCCATGATGGTTTTCTTTTCGTTTGAAAGAAAAGCCTTTCCCGTCAGCGACTTTGCCGTTGCGGTCTCCGCGGCCTGAAGGCCGGACCGCTCCGTCGGCACCGCCGGCGGGAAAGGCGTCAGATTGGGGGGCAGCGCATCATGCCCGTGGGGGAAGGCAAATCCTATGGGTGAACGGGCCGCACCGGCAACCCGATGAAGCGGTAGTCGCTGTACCCGTATAATTCGTCCGAACTGAAGAAGAGGCTGAGGGCGCTGGCGGCGGCCTCGTCCTCGTCGTCGAGCGAACTCGACCAATAGTAGCCCCAGTTGCCGGCAAATTTGAGCTCCGAACCATTGCGGCCGCCGGCGGCAGGCAGGAAGATGCTGTTGCCGTTCTTCTTACTCTTCACCTCTAAGCCGTTCACACCGTCCTGCGTGGTCCAAGTCCAGGTGCAGTATTTTGGGTCTAACAGTTCTGCGATTTCACCAAGGGTCGGCATGCGCCACGGCGAGCCGAGCTTGGCGGTGGCGGCGTCATCCGCAGGGTCGAGGGTGGTCTTGCCGTCGGTGTCGTTGTACTTGGTCAGGTTGTCCTCCGTACCCCACTTGTAGGTTGCCCATGAATAGCCAGCATTGGGCTTGGGCTCGGTCTCGCCCCAGGCGTAGTAGTCGCCGTAGTCGGAAGGCTTCGAAGCACCGAGGTTGCATTTCGCCCACTTCACGCTCAGGCCGAGATCCACATATTCCATCGTGGATGGGGTATCTCCACCGCCTGATGTTGTTCCACCACCGCCTGATCCGATGGCTTTCTTGAGTTCTTCGAGTTTCTGGGTAATCTGTGCGAGTGCTGCGGCTGCGCTGGTGTTGCCGCTGTTCACGGAGGCGATGAGGCTGTTGATGGCAGCAGTAACTTCGCCAATCTGCGTGGCGATGGCGGTCTGACCGGTGCCGAGTGCCTCAGTCTGCGTCTTCATGGCATTGAGGGCGGCTACCACGGCGTCGAACTTGTCGCTGTAGTTCGGCAGTGCCTTGATGGCGTTCTCAAGAGCCGTGAGCTTGTCGCCATAGTTCGGCAGTGCTTCGATGGCAGTCTTGATGGCTTCGAGCTGTGCGGAGTAGTCAGGCAATGCCTTGATAGCGTTTGCCAGTGCGTCGAGCTTGCCGCCATAGTCGGGCAGACTTTCGATAACGGCTTTGATGGCTTCGAGCTGTGCAGAGTAGTCGGGCAATGCCTTGATAGCCTTTTCGAGGAGGTCGAGCTTGCTCTCAAGGGTAAGCGTCTGCGCCTTCATCGCCGCCTCGGTGAGGGCGAGCTTGCTCTGGAGCGCAGTGCTCTGCGAGTTGATAGCCGCTGTGATGGCTTCTATCTTCGCCACCATACTGCTGCTGAGGTTGTCGATGGCGGTGACGAGTTTCTGTGCCATTTCCTCCTGTTTGATGGTCTGGTTCTTGATAGCCGTCTCCAAGAGGGCGAGCTTGCTCTCAAGGGTGAGCGTCTGCGCTTTCATTGCTGCCTCGATAGCGTCGAGCTTGGTCTCGAGGGTGGCGTTCACGGAGTTCAGCACGTCAGTGATGGCCTGCAGCTTGGTCTGCTGGTCGGCGTTCATCTTGTCGATGGCTTCGGTGAGTTTCTGGATGGCCTGCTCGTTCTTGAGCGAGCCGTTGTTGATGGCTTCCACCACCTTGGCGAAGTCGTTGATTACCGACACGTTCATCGTGTAGTTGATTTCGGGTGCGTCTTCCTGACATGAGGTGAGGAACGCGGGTGCTGCCAACAGCATGGCGATGGCGAGCAGGATGAATTTGATGCGTTTCATAAATTTTGAGCCCCACCCTAACCCTCCCCGAAAAGGGAGGGAACGCCTGACGGGGCATGGGCGTTCGGTTTTTATGATTGTTTACTTATTTTGCCGAGTCTCTCCCTGCTTGGGATTCCCCTCCTTTTGGAGGGGTTAGGGGAGGCTTGTTATCGTTACCCTGCGCCCTTCGGCTGACGGCTTGCCCTGTTGCTCGCCGATGGCTGTCGTGGGATGCAGGTCTTCGAGGGCGAAGCCTTCCTTGACGAGGGCTTCCACCACGCGTGTGAGGCGACGCTCGGAGAGTTGCTGGTTATAACCGTTGCTGCCGGGTGTGCTGGCCTCGGCCATGAGCGAGAGTTTCTTGCCACGCACGCTGCGGGCGAAGGCTTTCAGCCTGTCGGCCTCGGCACGGCTCATATAGGAACTGTTGTGGTCGAACTGCACGATGTGCGAGGGCTGTGCGGCTGTTGCCGCCGTAGGCTTACTGTTCTCGCAGTCTTGCAGTCGGCGCTGGAGGTCGGCGTTCTGCTGCTCCGCCTGTCGGCGTGCGCTCTCTGCCTTGTCGGCCTGTGCCTTGGCTTCGGAAGCCTCGCGCTGGAGGGCGTTCACACGGTCGTTGAGCGTGGCGATTGCGCCCTCATAGCAGGCGCGCTGCGCACGGGCACGGCTCGGCACGAAGTTGTAGCGCACGGTGGCGAGGGCGAAGACGAGGTTCTTCGGGGCGATGTCCTTGCGGTTCAGCAACCAGTCCATCTCGCCTTTCAGTCCGATGGTGAAGCGGCGGCTCACGTCGGCCTCGATGTGGAGCGAGGCAGGGATGTAGAGCGTGTTGAACTTCTCGTGCCGGTTCTTCGTCTGCACATTGCCCGTGATGGTGATGGCACCGTCGTTGCTGATGCTCGCCCCGTCGGTGAGCGGTGTGGTCTGCCCGTCCTGCGTCTTGGTGTTGCTGAAGTAGATGCCGTACTCGTTGCCCTTGGCGAAGGTGTACCCCACGCCCGTACCAGCCCAGATGTTGAGCCACTGCGCGCGGCGGCGCGGCCACAGCTCCATCAGGTTGAAGCCCGCGCCGAGCTTGGCGTTGTGGAAGTTCATCAGGTAGTTGCCGTAGGCCTTCACGGGCATCGTCTTGGTGTCGAGAGTGGAGAAACGCTGCTCACGGCGGTAGCGCGACCAGAGATATTCCGCTCCCACACGTACCCACGGCCGGATGGTGAAGTCCACGCCTCCGCCCACGGCTGGCGACTGTTTGTAACTGCGCTTGGCATCAAGGTTCTGATACCATACGTCGGTAGCCCACGAGAGGCCGCCTTGAGCGTAGATGCTCCATGTGCGGGTGCGTAGTTCGCTGTTGTGGTCTCGTGGTGGCTGCGTACTGCCCTCGTCAAAGGTCTGCGCCTGTGCGCCGACGGCAACGAAAGCGGTGAGCAGTGCCGTAAGACCCACTCTTGCCCATCTGCCGCCAATCGGCGGAATGAGCGATTTCGTTCGTCTTCTGTTCATGTCGTTAAACAATTTTGTTGTTGAAACAATCAATTTCTTGAATTGTTTGGGGGTTATTGACTTTGTTGAGTATCGCTACTTACGTATGACCTTGCGTGTTGTCCCGTCGCTCATCTTGACGATGTTCACGCCTTGCTGCATCCGTGGCTGTCGGCTGCCGTCGAGGGAGTAAATGGCGCTGACGGTGGCTGTGGCAGAGGTTTCGGTCTGCGAGATGTCGGCAGGGATGTCCGCATAGACGGGCCGAACCGTGTACCCGCAGAAGCGGTCGATGTAGCCCCAGTCGTGTTCGCTCGAATCTAAGCTGAGGTAGCGGGCGTAGTTGCTGCTGGCCGTGCTGGCCGCGCCGAGCGAAGCCGACCTGTAGGCGCCCCAGCTGCCAGCATCGCTGAGCTCGGAATCGTGACGGTAGCCGGCGGCAGGGAGGAAGATGGACTTGCCGTTCTTCTTACTCTTCACCTCGTAGCCGTTCTTGCCATCCTGCGTGGTCCACGTCCAGGTGCAGTTGTCTAAAAGTTCATTGATTTCGTCCAAGGTCGGCATGCGCCACGGCGAGCCGAGCTTGGCGGTGGCTGCGTCATCGGCCGCTTCGAGGGTGGTCTTGCCGTCGCCGATGAAGGTGCCGTCGGAATCATACCAGATGCCTTCGGTCCGGCCGTCGGCGACGGTGTACTTCGTGATGTGCTTCCAGTTGTGCTGGCCAGTCTGCATCCATTTGTAGGTTGCCCAAGTGTATTCCGTCTTGGGCTCGGTCTCGCCCCATGCGTAGTAGTCGCCGTAGTCGGAAGGCTTCGAAGCACCGAGGTTGCAGGTTGCCCATTTCGTGCCGCTTGGCAGAGCGAGGTCGACGTAGTCCTGCGCCTGTGCCGTGGTGGGCAGGGCGATGATTGCGATGAACAGCGCGACTATCGTCGCGAGCATGTTCCGGAGTAAATTGTGTTTCATACTGTTTTTTAATTTAAAGGGTTATTCATTTTGCTGTGTGTAGGTACAGACCCTGTGTCTGTCCGCAATCCTGTGTCTGTCCGCAGACCCTGTGTCTGTTACGTTTACGATTCGTTGTTCTGGCGGACAGACACAGGGTCTGTCCCTACGGTCATTTCTTCACCACCTTCTTGCCGTCGACGATGTAGATGCCGGCGGGCACGCGGTCGAACGCCGTGTTCATCTTCACGCCTTGCAGGTTGTATATGCCTTGCTTCTTCAGAGGCACGTCGGCGCTGACGGCTTCGATGGCGGTCGGGATCCATGTGCCGTGAGGATATATTTTGGCGGTGCCGCCGGCAGCGATGAGCTTGTCGCGTGCGGTCTCTGCCTCGCTCTTGCTCAGGTTTCCGGTTACGATGCACGGTGCGCTTTCCACGAGTTCCTTGGCTTCCTTGATCCCGAGCCCGGTGATTTCGCGGACGGCCCTGATGCAAGCTAACTTCTTGCCGTTGTGCGATTCGAGCACCACGTCGTAGAGGTCGCTGCCTGTCGGCTCAATCACCACCTTCTCCTTCACCAATTGTCCGTTCAGTGCCACGCCCATGAGCGATGCGTCGAATGCCGCGCCTGCAGGCCGGGTGATGGCGCAGCCGTCGAGGGTGATGTCCTTGAAGTCGCAGATGGAGCCATACTCGTAGCTCTCTGCCGTGACGGTGGCGTTCTTGATGGTGAGCGTCTCCACGGAGCCGTCAGATCCTGCAATGCCCCAGTTGCCCTTGGCGTTCACGGTGCAGCCGTCGATGGTGAGACTGGTTTTACCGATATTGATGCCGCAGTCGGCGTTACTCGTCGCATTGAGCGTTCCGTCGCCCGTGAGGGTGGCGGACTTGTCGAACACAAGGGCAGTGGATTGCGTCGTGACGCTCGACGTTCCTTTCACTTGGACAGTCAGGCCGTCGATATCTCCATAGATGCCGAATTTTCCCGCCGTTGCATTGATGGCGGCATTGTCGAGTGTGAGGGTGTTGGTTGTGGGATTGTACTTCACGGTACCCGTTACGCCGTCGATGACGGTGAGGTCGTTGCAGTTGTAGGAGGTCACCTGCACACCGGCAATCGAGAGGTCGTACTTGGTCACAGGCTTTTTCGTGCGTATCGTCTTCTTGACAGACCTGGCATCCTTATCTGCATTGTTGAACACCATCACAAACAGTTCGTATTCTGTGTCAGGGTCAAGACCCGTAACGGTGTACGACGTCTGGTTGGTCACTATGTCTCCGGCGGAATACACGTTACCTCCTGCCAGACCGCACCACACACGGTAGCGCAGCTCGCTCTGCGGCGTCATGTTGTCAGTGCTTTTGCTCCAGTTCACGGTTATCGAATTGGTGGTCGATGTCATCGACGTGATGGCCGGAGCAGAGGGCGCCTGGGTGTCCGCATAGACGGGCCGAACCGGGAACCCGTAGTAGCGGACGTGGTTGTCCCAGTCGCGACCGCGCGAATAGAAGCTGAGGTAGCGGGCGCGGTCGCTGCGGGCCGCGTCGAGCGAACTCGACCAGTATTCGCCCCACCTGCCAGCATTGTAGAGCTCGGAACTGTGACGGCAGCCGGCGGCAGGGAGGAAGATGGACTTGCCGTTCTTCTTACTCTTCACCTCGTAGCCGTTCTTGCCATCCTGCGTGGTCCACGTCCAGGTGCAGTTGTCTAAAAGTTCATTGATTTCGTCCAAGGTCGGCATGCGCCACGGCGAGCCGAGTTTCTGGGTGGCTGCGTCATCGGCCGCTTCGAGGGTGGTCTTGCCGTCGCCGATGAAGGTGTCGTCGGAATCATACCAGATGCCTTCGGTCTGGCCGTCGTCGACGGTGTACTTCGTGATGTGCCTCCAGTCGGACTGGCCGGTCTGCATCCATTTGTAGGTCGCATCAGTGTATTCCGCCTTGGGCTCGGTCTCACCCCATGCGTAGTAGTCGCCGTAGTCGGAAGGCTTCGAAGCACCGAGGTTGCAGGTTGCCCATTTCGTGCCGCTTGGCAGACCGAGGTCGACGTAGTCCTGCGCCTGCGCCGTGGTGGGCAGGGCGATGATTGCGATGAACAGCGCGACTATCGTCGCGAGCATGTTCTGGAGTAATTGCTTTTCCATGTTGTTTGTGGTTTTGTGAATGTTATTACCTTATATTATATGTCATAGGCAGAGAGAGAATAAGCTCAGGCGGGGGATTTTCGGGATGAGAATTACTCTCTCCTTGCCGTGCACGACGATCAAATTCGGCGTCTATCATTTCACGGATGGTGTCGTGTATGTCGTCGAGGAACTGGATATGGTCTTCCGAGAACCTCATATAACGCTCTTGCCGTTTGGTACATTTATCACTTTTCTGCCGCATATCTTTTTTGTTTTTAATTATACTCTAAAGATTCTCGAAGCGAGTGCAAAGGGACACCTGTTTCCCGATTTGCAGAGTGTCGCTGATTCTTTTTACAAAGTTACGGGCACTTGGCACAAAAGGCTTATTATTATCGGTCAAAAACCTTTCATTATCGTGCATTTTTGCATTTCTCCGACTTATCATTATCGTGCATAAGATGCTTGTAAGGTATTGTATGTTAGTCTTTTAGTAGTGATATTTTCACCAATATTAACAGATGGCGTTCTTGGAGGATTGAATGGTCTTTTATGGCAGTTCTTCATCGGATTCAGACCACACGCAATGCGACTCTGAAAAGCAGGAACAGGTTTTTCGCTGCCTATTCTGTCTGAAGTAATCCCTGTTTCGATATTGATTTTAGTCATTTTCTTTCTCCTTTTGATTGTGTTTTCAGAATTAATCATAACAATGATATTCTTTATATTCGGTTATATTCGATATTCCACAACGTGGAGCGTTAAAAAGAAAGAAACGGGAGCGTGCTTCGATCCGGCATTTGCCAGTCTAATCCAAAATGAAACAAGAAATTATCACGTAATAATTTGCTTGTCTCGATATTTTTCGTAACTTTGCAATGTAGTAACTTACGCTTTTTATGCGAAACTCTTATTATTAACACTTTAAAATACAATTGTCTATGAACAAAATTTTACGCTTAACTTTCGTGGCACTGCTGGCAATGGTCAGCAACATGGGCTTTGCACAGGATGCTCAGCCTGCCGTCACTTTGGACTTTACTTCCAATAAGGCTTGGAAATTACCAACGGATTATGCTAAGGAGAAGAAGGCCTTTACGAACGGTACTTATACCATTACGCTTGAAGCTGCAAATAGTGGTTATAAGTTCAATACTAACAAAGACTCAGGATATCTTATTTTGGGAAAGAAAGACGCAACGCTGACTCTTCCTGCTTTTGATTTTGACGTGGAGCGTATAGACATCGTTGGTTCATCTAGTGTAGTGTCCTGACGAGTTTTACCCAAATTTAGGATAGAGGCTCACGAGCTTAACCCTCGCGTCCTTGGTAGTGAAATGCCAATTGACTTTTTTCCTCTCCTCGCACTTTTCCGTTTCCC
>Ga0256406_1004641_pt1 | contig 15475 bp, 9 predicted proteins | sample RumenRJG_03DNA_FD_185986 | JGI IMG/M metagenome (GOLD analysis project Ga0256406, IMG submission 185986) | Bovine rumen microbial communities from Lethbridge, Alberta, Canada - RJG_03 | ecosystem: Host-associated > Mammals > Digestive system > Stomach > Rumen | place: Canada: Alberta | collected... | reverse complement strand
GCGCTGGCGGTCGGCTGCCTTCCGTCGATCGCGCTCAACGTGATCTGCGGGGATGCGCTGCTGACCGTGAACTGGCGGGTGTTCCTTCCGGTGATCGCGGTGCTTGCCGCCGCCGCGGCGATCGTGTTCTGCTTCCGGAAGAAGCTCGCGGCTCGATTCGGCCCGCGGATCCGGCAGTATATCGATTCGAGAGGCACGGGGCGGAAATAGGGCCAGGCGCTGGCCCGCTGCGGTTTCTCTGTTCAGACAATTTTCCAGTAACTTCAGGTCCGGGTGATGCACGCACCCGGGCTTTTTTCAGTGCAATCCTTCCGGCTGCTGAAGAGCCTCCTGCGGCGCGCCTCAAACTATCCACAAACTTAATTGAACGTTAAATAAATATAGAAAAATCAAATACGGATAATGCGAATTATCTGATAGAACCATCTCATGGTTGGATGGGGGTGGATGACTGGAGTTATTTCAGGAGACTGTGCCGTTCGGAGCGCAGCGGACGCGGTTTCGGAAGGACAGCAGGACGAATGGATTTTAAGAGAGGGCAGGTATCCATGGAGAAGAACAGTTATTTTGCAAAAAACAATCCGGCCCGGCGGATGATCACGGCCGCCGTACTGATCCTTTTGCTGCTGCTGATCGCGGGAGCATCGGTTCATGCGGTGTTCGCGGCGGATGCGGATTCCGCTTCGCCGGCGGATGCGTCATCGTGGACGACTGATGATTTTACCTACGGCGACTATGAGAAGCTGCTGTACGGATGCGATTATTCGCGGCAGTTTACGGTATCGGGGAAGGTGATCACCGGTTTTTCCGGGCAGGGGCAGGAAAAGCTGAAGACGAACAAGGATCTGGTGATACCCGCCAAAGGACCGGATGGAAAGAATATTGTCGGAATCGGACCGGATGCATTTAAAGAAAAAGGGCTCCGGTCTGTTAAATTTCCGACCGGAATGATGACCCGCTATAATGATACGTTGGCGGAATCTGAGGAAGACCGGGTGACACGGCGTGGCAATTTTATCATCTGCGAGGGCGCGTTCCGGAAGAACGAGCTGACGGAGGTGACGCTTCCGGCCGGTGTGATTGCGGTGCTTCCGAACGCGTTTCAGAGCAATCAGATCCGGACGGTGAAGCTGCCGCGGACGCTCTGGTGGATCGAAACCTGTGCGTTCTTCGGCAATGAGATCAGCCGGGTGGATTTTCCGGAGACGACGGATTTCATGCTGGAGATGCACGGCATGCCGTTTGCGAAGAACCGGATCAAATCGGTCCGGTTGCCGGATTCGACGGAAGTTGTCAATAAAGATGTCTTTGCGCTGAATCCGGGCATGGAACCGCTGCCGAAGCAGGATCCGTGGGGCAATAAGGTGCGCTACAGCGATGACTCCAGTTACGGTATCGTGCACATGTATACCGATAATAAGGGGCTGATGGCGAAGCTGCAGAAGCGGATTCATTCGGTCGACGGAAAGAACGCGAATATTTATTCGCCGTATCAGAAGCTGATAGTCAGCGGGAGCGGGACATCGGCGGATCCGGATGAAGCGAAATGGAAGCCGGAGGATTTCACCTGTGACGGCGGGAAGATCACCGGGCTCAGCAAGAGCGGCATCAGGAAGCGCAAGACGAATCCGGATCTGGTGATCCCGTCTAAGACACCAGACGGCACGACGGTGACGGAGATCGGTTCGACCGACAGCGATTACGGGCTGTTCGCGTCGGAGGACGAGAAGATCGACAGCGTGTATATGCCGAACACGATCCGGAAGATCGGTGACCGTGCGTTCTATAACAGCGGAATCCGGGACATTACCTTCTCGAACGATCTGGAGTCGATCGGAATGCTGTCTTTTTCGACGAATGAGCTGACATCGGTCGTGCTGCCGGACAGCGTTGAGGAGCTCGGAAAAGGTGCTTTCAGCACAAATGCGAAGCTGGAGCGGATCGTGCTTTCGGACGGGCTGACGGAGATCCCGGACGCGGCATTCGGGTGCAGCGACGCGAAGCACTACATGACCAATCTGACGGAGATTGAGATACCGGGCGGGATTACGAAGATCGGCGCCCGCGCATTTGCCGGGAATAATTTCCACGAGATCGAGATCCCGAAGTCGGTGACGGAGATCGGCGAATATGCTTTTTCGACGAAAAATTACCTGAAGGATCCGTGCACGCTGACGCTGCACGAGGGACTGAAGAAGATCGGCGACAACGCGTTCCGGAACAAGGTGATTGAACAGGTTGAGCTACCGGAGTCGGTGGAAAGCCTGCCGAAGAATGTGTTCCGCCGGGAATATACACAGAGCGGACAGACGGTGCACGACGGAAATGCGGTCAAGGTTCTGATGACCAGCGAATCGCAGTACCGCGACGACGAGAAGTTTCCGGATTCGGAGTATCAGCACAAATACCTGACGAAAGCGTCGGTCTGGACTGCGGGAGATTTCGAGTATACGATACAGAACGAAAAGGTCCTGATCACCGGGCTGTCGGATTTCGGTAAAAAGAAGCTCGAAAAGAACCGGAAGCTGACGATTCCGGAGAAAGATACAGACGGCAGCTATATTAACGGAATCGCGGACGGCGCGTTTGACGGGGCGTCTTCGGAGACGAAAATCAGCGCGTTGAAACTTCCGGAACACAGGAACAAGGACGAGGCCGGTGCGTTCACGATCGGCGAACGCGCTTTTGCGGACAATGCGCTGACTTCGCTGGACATTCCGGAAGGTGTGACAGAGATCGGGAAAGAAGCGTTCCGCGGAAACGCGCTGACCAGCGTGTCTTTTTCAACGACCGTGCAGTACATCCGTCAGAGCGCCTTTGAAAGCAACCGCTTGAAGGACGTGGTGTTCGGAAGCTACACCGCATCGCCGCTTCAGATTGAGAGCCGGGCATTTGCGGATAATAAAATCAAATTTCTGGAGCTGCCGCCGGATACCGAGGTGCTGAAGGGAGATGCTTTTGCGGAGAATACCGGAAAGAAGAATGGCGTTGTCTATGTGCTTATCCCGAATGCCAGCGGAAGTGCGCTCGAGGACACGACGAACGGAAAGTCCAGTGTGCAGAAGATCCTGACGGATGAAGCGGACGCGGACCCGGCGGATATGCCATGGAGCGCGCGGCATTTCACCTATAATGAGGCAGGCACCGTGATTACCGGACTGTCTTCGGACGGGCAGGCAAAAATCAAGTCGGACCCGGATCTGGTGATTCCGAGCCGCATCGGCGGCATGAAAGTCACTGGAATCGGCGAAGGGAAGGAAAGCATCGGAACCTTCGGGTTCACTGCAGAGGACGGAACGAAGTACACACCGTCGTCTGTGACACTGCCGGAAGATCTCGAATGGGTCGGCGATTATGCTTTTGACGGGAACAGTCTCGCTGAAATCGACCTTCCGCAGTCTGCCCGCACGATCGGGAAATTCGCGTTCCGGGATAACAGGCTGACGTCCGTGAGTCTGCCGGATTCGGTGACGGAGCTTGGCGAAGGTGCATTTGCGGCGTCGAAAACGGAGAATGCGTCGATCACGGAAATGAAGCTTCCGGGCGGCCTGACGGAACCACAATTACCGGACTTTCGGATGACGGCAAAGCAAAAATTCAGAAAGACCAGAATCTGATTCTTCCGGATCAGACAGCGGACGGACAGGATGTCACTGCAATCGGAGCCGGTTCCGCTTACGGCACCGGCACGTTCAGCTACACAGATGACAGCGGGAACTATTATTCACCGGAGACGGTGAAGTTCCCGGCAAAGCTCGAGACGATCGGTAAATTCGCGTTCAGCGAGAACCCGGTCAGCACTTCGAACCCGGAGCAGGACGGTCTGACGAAAGTGACTTTCCCGGAGACGCTGAAGAGCATCGGCCAGCAGGCTTTCAGCAATAACCGCCTGACGGAAGTCGTGCTTCCGGACAGCGTGGAAACACTGGGCGCCGGTGCGTTCACCGGAAATGCGGGAACGGATAACAACAAGATCCATATTGAGAAGCTGACACTTTCGAAGAATCTGAAAGAAATTGCAGGCGGCGCATTTGCAGCGCAGCGCATTGAAAACATTGTAATTCCGGAAGGTGTGGAGACGATCGGCGCAAGCGCGTTTGCCGGAAATCGGGCTGCGAGTGTGTCGATTCCGGGAACACTGAAGTCAATCGGAGACAGAGCATTTCAGAATGAGCAGTTCACCGAACTGGACATCCCGGCGAATGTGGAGACGATCGGCAAAGGCGCATTTGCGTACACCAATACCTCGGCCGGTGAATCCCAGCTGACGAAGCTGACGCTTCACGAAGGCCTGAAAGAAATCGGCCGCACGGCTTTCCAGGGCAACAAGCTGACAAAGATCGTTCTGCCGACCACTGTGACAAAACTGGGCAAGGATTCATTCAAGGACAACGGATCTGAAGCGGTGACACTGGGCGCGAAGGTCAAAGACCAGGCAAATGCAGCGGGCGATTACACCGGCGTGGTGACGACAGGCACCGGACACAAGGTCGTCTATCTGCCGAAGGTGACCTTCCATGGCGAAGGCGGAACACCTGAGACCGCGGAAGTCAATGTGAACTTCGACGGCAAACTGGACGAAATGCCGAAAGCAGAGAGAGGCGGCTATACCTTTACGGGATGGTTCACTGCAGCAGAAGGCGGCGAATCCGTTTCGGCGGATACCGCTTACACCGATGACACGGATGTTTACGCGCAGTGGAAGCAGGACATCATTAAAGCGCAGCCGGCCGTAACCCTCTCGACAACGAAGTATACGTATAACGGAAAGGTGAGGAAGCCGTCCGTGAAGGTCAGCGTCGACGGAAAAGAGCTCGCGGCGGATCAGTATGACATCACCTATCCGAATGGACGCAAGAACGTCGGCAAGTACAGAGTCACGGTAACGCTGAAGGGTCAGTATGAAGGAACCGGCAGCGCGTCCTTCAAGATCAGCCCGAAGAGCACTTCGCTGAAGAAGCTAACGAAGGGAAACCGGTCCTTCAAGGCCGTATGGAAAAAACAGTCGCCGCAGGTCACCGGCTACCAGCTGCAGTACAGCACGTCGAAGAAATTCACGAAAAAGACGACAAAGACCTCAACAGTCAAGTCGTACAAGACCGTGAAGAAGACCGTGAAGAAGCTGAAAAAGAATAAAAAGTACTACGTCAGAATCCGCACGTACAAGAAGGCGGGCGGCGTCAAGTACAACAGCAAGTGATCCAAAGTCAAGGCTGTCCGGACAAAATAGAATCTGGATCTGCACGGCGGATCTAGCAGAACGCTCCGAATCACAAGGAACCGGCCCCGGCCGGTTCCTTTTTTCTTTCGTCGTTGTTTCTTCACATAGCTATGATATTATATTAAACATTGTGCGCCGACAGCGCAGCGATCCACGGGAGGGCGGCTGCGCTGAAGCGCAACGGAATGTGAACGGAAAATCAGACAGAAGAAGGGAAATGAAGAGCACCATCGGAAAGAGGAACAAGAGAATACATTTATCCGGACGCTTTGTCAGAATATTGATCATTGTGATTGCAGCGGGCATCATTGCCGTGTTCGGCATGAACCAGTATGTCCGTTATGAAGGCGGGAAAAATCTGGTCAGCATGGATGAGCTGAACTACACGAAGGACGATCCGGCAGACTGCGCAATGATCCTCGGCGCTTCGATTTACGCGGACCGGACGCCGACCCCGATGCTGAAGGACCGTCTGGACCGCGGTATTGAGCTGTACAAGAAAGGCGTCGTGAAGAAACTGCTGATGAGCGGAGACAACGGTCAGGTCAATTACAATGAAGTGGAAGCGATGAAGGAATACGCGCTGAAGCACGGGGTGAAGGCGAAAGACATTTTTCTGGATCACGCCGGATTCTCCACCTATGAATCCGTGTACCGGGCCAAAGCGGTTTTTAATGTAAAGAAAATGATCATCGTCACGCAGATCTATCACGAATACCGCGCGCTGTACATCGCGAAGCGGCTGAATCTCAATGCTGTCGGCGTGGCGGCGGAAGATATCAGCTATAGCGGAGACACGATGCGGGAATGCCGGGAGATCCTGGCGCGGGATAAAGATTTCCTCAAATGCATTGTGAAACCGAAGCCGACCTATCTCGGAGATGTGATTAAGATCAGCGGCGACGGGCACGCGTCCTGGTAGAGGCCTGGAGCGACATGCCGCAGGCCGGACGGCTCCAGGTATGCGGCAGGCCGCTGAGCGGAACCGGGTTGGAATGAATCCGGTTCCGCCGTAAATTTTATTCGATAAAATAATCGCCGGCTGGCCGATTATCTGGTTGCGCCGATCGGCGGCTTTTGGTATAATATTCCAGTAAATTTGATTGCGCATATAATAAGGTATTTCGGTCAGACGGCGGTGGACGGGGTCTTGGTTATCTGTCGCTCTTAATTCCGAACCTTATTTTTTTTAGTTTTTGGTCGATATTATTATGAGCCAGGAGGAGGAACACATGAAGAAGTACATATTTGTCACCGGTGGCGTCATTTCCGGGCTGGGCAAGGGCATCACGGCGGCGTCGCTGGGCCGGCTGCTCAAGGCGCGCGGCTACAAGGTCGCGTCGCAGAAGCTGGATCCGTATATCAACATCGATCCGGGTACGATGAGCCCATATCAGCACGGTGAGGTTTTTGTCACGGAGGACGGCGCGGAGACAGATCTGGACCTCGGGCACTACGAGCGTTTCATCGACGAGAACCTGAACAAGTACTCGAACCTCACGACGGGCAAAGTGTACTGGAACATCCTCAACAAAGAACGGAACGGCGAATATCTCGGAAGCACGGTGCAGGTCATTCCGCACGTGACTGACGAGATCAAGTCCTTCATCTATACGGTCGGGAAGACGACGGACGCAGATATCATCATCACCGAGATCGGCGGTACGGTGGGCGACATCGAGAGCCAGCCGTTCATCGAGGCGATCCGTCAGGTCTCCAGTGAGGTCGGTCATGAGAACTGCGTCTTCCTGCATGTGACACCGCTCCTATATGTTAAGAGCAGCGGCGAATACAAGACCAAACCGACTCAGCATTCTGTCAAGGAACTGCGCGGTATGGGCATCTCCCCGGACATTCTTGTGCTCCGCGCGGACAGCGGCGAAGTGGATCCGGACATCCGCCGGAAGCTGGCACTGTTCTGCAACGTCAAGCCGGACTGCGTCATCTATAACACGGATGTGCCGGAACTCTATTATGCGCCGATCATGCTGGAGAAATCCAACTTCAGCGAGATCGTCTGCCGCGAGCTGAATATCGACCCGCGCACGCCGGATCTGTCGGACTGGAATGCAATGCTTCGCCGGATTGATGAGCTGCGCGGTACCGTGAAGATCGCTCTGATCGGTAAGTATACCAAGCTGCACGATGCGTATCTGTCGGTTGCAGAAGCGCTCCGTCACGGCGGCTACGAGAATGGCGTACATGTGGATATCAAATGGATTGAATCCGAGACGCTGAATGACGGAACTGCGGAAGAGATCCTCGGCGACGTTGACGGCATTTTGGTTCCGGGCGGCTTCGGCTACCGGGGCGTGGAAGGTAAGATCTGCGCCGCAAAATACGCCCGCGAGAAGAATGTTCCATATCTCGGAATCTGCCTCGGCATGCAGACTGCAGTCATCGAATACGCAAGAGATGTGGTCGGCTACAAGGACGCGAATTCCGGCGAGTTTGACGAGCGTAGCACGCATAAGGTGATCGACCTGATGCCAGATCAGAGAGGTAACATCCCGAAGGGCGGCACGATGCGCCTCGGCGCGTATCCGTGCGTGATCAAGGAAGGCAGCATCCTTTCAGAAGCATATCAGAAAGAAGAGATTCAGGAGCGCCATCGCCACCGCTATGAATTCAACAATGAATTCCGCGAGACTATCGAGGCAGCCGGCATGGAAGTGACCGGCACGTCCCCGGACGGACGGCTGGTCGAAGCGGTGGAAATTCCTTCGCTCCGGTTCTTCATCGGCGTTCAGTATCATCCGGAATTCAAGTCCCGTCCGGTTGCGGCGCATCCGTTATTTCGTGCGCTGATCAAGGCCTCAATGGAGAAATAGAAGCATTTGTTTTTTCTGTGAACGGACAGATGGGGACTTGCAACCCGCGGGGCGCAACGTTACAATTAGAACACGAAATACTGCCGCAGCCGGTCGAAGATTTCGACCGGCTGTGCTGTCATATATCCGGTGCGGATGGATCAGGATAGTCATGCAGCGGACGGGACGGGCGGCAGCACATCATCAGTTGGAGGCGATAGAATATGAAGACGAGAGTCAGACTGGACGACATTATCAATGCGATCTCAACGTCCTCGAATGACACGGAGTATTACTACGATTCGGAGACCGGCGATCTGGAGATGACGATCGACGGCGAGCTCCTCGGAAACCGGGATATTGATCTCAGTGACGAGAACCGGTACATCCAGCTGCCGGACCGTTTCGAACTGGACGAGATGAAGATGACGGAGAATTTTGCCGAACATGCCAGTGATCAGAAGATTCGGGAGGCGCTGATCGAAGCGATCAGGGCAGATGATTCGCTGGACCGGTTCCGGAGTACTGTCCAGGATCTCGGGGTAGGCGCGCAGTGGGATCTCTATCGGAATGAGGTCTTCAAGCAGGCGGCGACGGAATGGTGCGATTTCAACGGTATCGAGTATTCGGAAGGTGAAGAGAATCCGGTCGTTCCGGGCGGGATTTACGAACACTTCAAGGGCAAGCGGTATAAGGTCATCGGCGTTGCGAAGCACAGTGAGACGCTGGAAGAGCTCGTCGTGTACCGGGCGCTTTACGGAGACGGCGGCTTGTGGGTGCGCCCGCGGGCGATGTTCTGCGAGAAGGTGACAAAGCGGAACGGCGAAGTCGTCGACCGGTTCCATCTGGTGGACTCGGGATCAGAAGATCCGGATGCAGCGGAATAGCGAATCCGCGCCGGAATCCGATGCTCCGGCTGAACCGCTGGAAACATTGACTTTTCAAGGGATGGATGTTAGAATAGCCGGGTATTACGAAGACTGCAGAAGAGGGGACTGCGGGCTTCGTAATTTGACTGCAATGAAGAATCAGACAGAATAAAGGCGGGGAACAGAGAATTATATGAATAACAAGAAATATGAGAACGAACTCTACTCCGGTCCGTACATTGAGACACTGAAGGATATTGTGACGGATACGGTGGCGGCGCACCCGGATCATCCGGCATATATGTACCGGGACGCGCACAGGGAGCCTTTCCGCAGCGTGACATTCCGCGAATTCGATGAGATGCGGCGCGCGCTTGGGACCTCTCTTCTGGATATGGGCCTGAAGGGCAGCAACATCGCGGTTGCCGGCGAGAATTCGTTCCGCTGGGCGTTGAGTTATTTTACGATTGCGACCGGCGCGGGCGTGGTCGTTCCGATCGACAAGAACCTGGCGATCGAGGAGATCGAGAACCTGCTGCACCGGGCGGATGTGGTTCTGCTTTTTGTTTCGCCGAAGATGGCCGACAAGGTCATGCCGAGCCTGGACAAGGTTGAATCGCTCCGGTATATTGTCATCATGGATCCGCCGGATCTGGAGCTTACCGAATATACAGCGGACGAGCGGGTGTGCCTGCAGTCTGAGCTGATCAGGAAGGGGAAGCGTCTTCTTTCGGAGGGACACCGCGACTATGTGGATGCGGAAGTCGAGGCAGAGGACCTCTGCACGATTCTGTTCACTTCCGGAACGACGGGACTGGCGAAGGGCGTCATGCTCTCTCACCAGAATTTTGCGCAGAACGTGTTCAACATGTCGAAGTTTTTCCATATTCCGGAGAACGGGCGGGTTCTGGATGTCCTGCCGATGCATCATGCTTACGAGATGACGTGCACGATCATGACCTGTTTCTATCAGGGCGCGACGGTCGTCATCTGTGAGGGACTGAAGCATATCCAGACGAATTTCGAGGAAATGAACTGCTGCATCATGCTGGGCGTTCCGCTGATTTTCGAGAACATGTACCGCAAGATCTGGAAGCAGGCGGAGAAGAGCGGCAGCAAGCTCAAGCTCGAGCGGGCGCTGGCGCTGTCGAAGCGGCTGAAACTCCGCAATAACCGCCGGGCGACGGAGCGGATGTTCGAATCGATTCATAAGCTGTTCGGAAAGAATTTTTACATGTTCATTGCCGGCGGTGCGGCGATCGATCCGAAGGTCATCGCGGATTTTGAAGCGATGGGCTTTCCGATGATGCAGGGCTACGGAATGACCGAGAATGCGCCGATCATTGCGATGAATTCCGACCGTTACGGCAAGGCGGCCTCGGCCGGAAGACCGCTGCCGGGCACGGAAGTCCGGGTCGTCGATAAGGACGAAAACGGCATTGGCGAGATCATCTGCAAGGGTCCGTCTGTGATGATGGGTTATTACAAAGACCCGGAGAACACGGCGAAGACGCTCAGGAATGGCTGGCTCTACACCGGTGACTACGGATACATGGATGAAGATGATTTTATCTATATTACCGGACGGAAGAAGAACGTCATCGTGACGAAGGGCGGCAAGAATATTTTCCCGGAAGAGGTGGAATATTATCTGTTGCTGGAGCCGTCGGTCAGTGAGACACTCGTCTATGGAAAGCATGAGGACGTGAAGAACGATCTGCTCTGCACTGCAATTATTTATCCGAATTATGAATATATGAAGGAACAGCATGCGGAGAGCGACGAGCAGATCTACGAGATTCTGTCTAAGGCAGTGGACAAGGCGAATGCCAAGATGCCGCCATACAAAAGAGTACGCCGGATCGAGGTCAGGGACAGGGACTTCGTGAAGACAACAACGCTGAAGATTAAACGATTCGAGGATGAGAATTATGAGTACAAATTTGACGATCGGACGGTCCATTCCGGAAGAAGAGTATAAGAAGATCCGCGCTCAGGAACGGGAAGAAATGGACATGATGTTCGAGGAGATCAAGAACTGGCCGAATCCGCGGGTGCAGTACCGGGACGACCACACGGTCACGGACATCAAGGAGATGCTGCAGTACAGCGCGAAGAAATACCCGAACCGGGCGCTTTTCAAGCAGAAGTTCAATAAGAATGAACCGTTCCGGGAGATCTCTTTCCGTCAGGCAGAGGACGATGTATACGGCCTCGGCACCGCGCTGATGGATCTGGATCTGCAGGAGAAGAATATCGGAATCATCGGAAAGAATTCCTATCAGTGGTGCGAGAGCTATCTGGCAATTGCCGGAGGAATCGGCGTCATCGTTCCGCTGGACAAGGAACTCCACATCGATGAGCTCCGCCAGCTGACGATCAAGGGCGATCTGGAGGCGATCATCACCGTAGAGAACAAATACTACGAGATGTTCAAGGAAATCCGCGACACCGGCGAGACGAAGCTGAGATACATCATCAACGTCGCGATGGAAGAGGATGAAGATCCGGAGGCCGGGCTGCTGTCGTGGAACAAGCTCCGCGAGGCCGGACGGCAGAAGGTCCACAACGGGGATCGCCGCTACATCGACTGGCCGGTCGTGAACACGGACCTGGCAGTCATTCTTTTTACCTCGGGTACGACGGGCGTATCGAAGGGCGTCATGCTGAGTCAGAAGAATCTGGTCTGCGATGTCTATCTGGCGCAGACGCTGCTCCGTGTGTACGACGGAGAGGACACGTTCTTCTCAGTTCTGCCGCTGCACCACACTTACGAGTGCACGGCGACGTTTCTGGAGTGCGTGTATAACGGGGCGACGATGGCGATCTGTCAGGGGCTCAAATACATTTTGAAGGATATGCAGGAGACTAAGCCGAACCTGTTGCTGGGCGTTCCGGTTATCTATGAGAATCTGTACAACAAGATCCGCCGCACGGTCCGGAAGAGCGGCAAGGAAAAGCAGCTGAACACGCTTTTGAAGATCAACCGCGTGACGAAGAAGGTCGGACTCGACATCGCAAAAGGTGCGACGAAGCAGATCCATGATACCTTCGGCGGCGAGCTGCGGACGATGATCTGCGGCGGTGCGGCGATTGACGGTGCGATTATGGACTATTTCGGGGAACTCGGTTTCCGGAGCGTGCAGGGATACGGCCTGACGGAGTGCTCGCCGATCATCGCGCTCAATCCGGATTCGAAGCAGTTTATAAAGAACGATTCTGTCGGATATCTGTTCCCGTTCAGCGAATGTAAGATCATCGACAAGGACGAGGACGGCTGCGGCGAGATCTGCTTCCGCGGTCCGACGGTCATGATGGGATATTACAAGGATCCGGAGAAGACGGCCGAAGCGATCGTGGACGGATGGTATCATACCGGCGACCTCGGCTACATCGATGATGAAGACTACGTCTATGTCACCGGCCGGAAGAAGAGCATCATCATCACCGGCAATGGCAAGAACGTCTATCCGGAAGAGCTGGAGAACTACATTCAGAAGAGCGAATACGTCAGCGAGTGCATGGTCTGGGGCGACGAGTCGAACGATGTCCCGACGAAACGGGGAATTTACGCGACGATCCGGGTCAATCCGGAGGCGATCGTGGACAAGTTCGGCAAGGATTACACGGCCGGGCAGGTTCAGGAGTTCATCGGCCGCGAAGTCGACCGGGTCAATGAGGGTCTTCCGCTCTTTAAGAAAATCACTCACGTGATCATCCGGGACCGGGAATTCCATAAGACGACGACACAGAAGATCCTGCGCCGGGATGATGACAACAAGTGGGCATAGGAGGCGTCCGGAATGACTAATCAATTACCGAATAGCGGGGACAGCATGAGATATCCGGCGATCATCGTAGATCATGCCAGACTCAGAGACAATGTGGAGAAAATCTGCCGGCGCTGTGCAGATACCGGGATTTTTGTCGCCGGTGTAATCAAAGGCGCGTCCGGCATGGTTTCGGTGGCAGAGGACTTCGTCGCCGGCGGCGCGAAGATGATCGCGTCTTCCCGGCTGGAGCAGCTGAAGCGCTGCAAAGAAGCCGGAATCAGCGTTTCGCTTCTGATGATCCGGGTCCCGATGCTGTCGGAACTCGATGAGCTGGTGGAGACGGCGGAATACAGCCTGAACAGCGAGCTCCGCGTGCTCCGCGCGCTGAACGAGACGGCGGCGGCACATGGCGTCGTTCACAAGGTCATCCTGATGGCGGATCTCGGCGATCTCCGCGAGGGCTATTTCGATCACGGCGAACTGGTGGATGCTGCCCGCATCGTGGAAAATGAGCTCGGCAGCCTCGAATTGGCCGGAATCGGCACGAACCTCGGCTGTTATGGTTCCGTCATGGCGACGGAGGACAAGATGCAGCAGCTCGCGGATCTGGCGGTCCTTGTCGAAGAGGCAGTAGGCCATGAGCTAGAGATCGTGTCGGGCGGAGCGACATCCAGTTTGATGGGTGTTTTTTCCGGATATATGCCAAAGAAGATCAACATGCTCCGGATCGGCGCCGGAATCCTGGCCGGACCGCTGGAGGACATGCGGACCTGCTATGGATATACGGAAATGGATGAACTGAACGATGATGTTTTTACCCTCGAGACGCAGGTCATCGAGAAGAAGCGGAAAGCCTCGCATCCGATCGGAAAGCTGGGCGTCGATGCTTTTGGCAAAAAACAGACTTATACAGACCGCGGGGAGCGCATGCGCGCGCTGGTTGCGATCGGCCGCGCGGATTACGGCGACATCGCGGATCTGGTGCCGACGGTGGAAGGAATGGAGATTATCGGAGCCTCTGGCGATCACACGATTCTCGATATCGAAGATGTGAAAGAGGCGGTCGAGGTCGGCGATATCATAACGTTTAAGCTGAAATATTCCGCAATCCTGCGCATTACAGGAAGCGAGAATGTCTGGATATATGAAAGGAGCGGACAGGCAGAATGACAGATGCAAGTAATCAGATGACCCGGGAGGGTTACAATCAGCTTACCGAGGAACTCAATTACCGGAGCGGTGAGAAGAGAAAAGAAATCGGTGAGAGACTGAAGGAAGCGATTTCCTACGGCGATATTTCGGAGAACTCCGAATATGATGCGGCGAAGGAAGCGCAGGCGGAGAACGAGGACCGCATTAAGGAGATCGAAGCGACTCTCCGTACGGCTCAGGTTGTCGATGAAGAGGAGGGCCTCGAGGAAGGTACGGTTCAGACCGGCCGCTATGTAGCCATCCGAGACGTGAAATACGATGAAATCATGGTCTACCAGATCGTCGGCAATACGGAAGCGGATCCGTTCAAGGGAAAGCTTTCGAATATGTCTCTGGTCGGTCAGCATCTGATCGGACACAAAGAGGGCGAAGAGCTCGACTTTGAGGTGCCGGAAGGAATGGCGAAGTACCAGATTCTCAAGGTCTCGAACGAGAAGCTGGACGAAGCTGATTTTCAGTAGTTACACCAGTTAAGAAACAGGACAGGAAAACAGGAGAAGGAGAATAATGAGCAACGATAACCGAAAGGCTGCGCCCGGGCAGGGAGAGATGACAGAGGAAGATCTCAACGAACAGAGGAAGATACGCAGAGAAAAGCTTCAGGCGCTGCGCGATGCGGGCAGAGATCCGTTTGTGCAGGAGACCTATGATGTTACGGCGCACAGCAGGGACATCAAAGACAATTTTGAAGCGATGGAGGGAGAGGATGTCGCCATCGCAGGGCGTATCATGACAAAGCGCGTGATGGGTAAAGCCGCTTTTTTCGATCTGCAGGATAAGCAGGGCCGGATTCAGTGCTATGTCCGGAGAGATGATATCGGAGCGGATGAATATAAGGTATTCAAGACTTATGACATCGGCGATATCGTCGGCGTCAAGGGCTTCGTATTCAAGACAAAGACGGGCGAAATCTCTGTTCACACCAAGGAACTGACGCTGCTGACGAAGTCCATTCAGGTGCTTCCGGACAAGTGGAGCGGCCTGAAGGACCCGGATCTTCGGTATCGCCAGCGGTATGTGGACCTGATCATGAATGAGAACGTCCGCGAGACGTTCGTAAAGCGCTCCCGCATCGAGCATGTGATCCGGGAAGTGCTGGAAGACGATTACGGATTCCTCGAAGTGCGCACACCGGTGCTGCAGACGATTGCCGGCGGCGCGGCGGCACGTCCTTTTATCACTCACCACAACACGCTGGATATTGACATGTATCTCCGCATTGCGACGGAGCTGTATCTGAAGCGCTGCATTGTCGGCGGCTTGGACCGGGTCTATGAGATGGGCCAGTGCTTCCGGAATGAAGGCATGGATCAGCGCCACAATCCGGAATACACTTCCATGGAGTGCTATCAGGCGTTCGGAAATCTGGACAACATGATGGACATCACGGAGCAGATCGTGTACAAGGCGCAGATGGAGATCAATGGCACGCCGATCATCACCTATCAGGGAAAGCAGTTCGATGTGACACCGCCGTGGAACAAGATCGATATGACGGAAACCGTTCAGAAAGTGACTGGCATTCCGTTCGACCGGATCGATACCGATGAGGAAGCGCGTAAAGCGGCCATCGATTATGGCATGGATCCG
>Ga0256406_1004640_pt1 | contig 15475 bp, 11 predicted proteins | sample RumenRJG_03DNA_FD_185986 | JGI IMG/M metagenome (GOLD analysis project Ga0256406, IMG submission 185986) | Bovine rumen microbial communities from Lethbridge, Alberta, Canada - RJG_03 | ecosystem: Host-associated > Mammals > Digestive system > Stomach > Rumen | place: Canada: Alberta | collected... | reverse complement strand
ACCACTGGCGCAGCCTTTGGTGTCGGAGTGGGCTTTACTGATTCTGTCGGGGCAGGTTTCTCGGGGGTGAGCAAAACAGGAGAATCATTTAAAGAAGCTTCTTGGAGGTCGTCTCCCTTTGGCGCAGATAAAATAACCGGGCTATCTTGTGGATAAGTCATCGCTTGTTCCGTAGAGGCGGGCGTTACTGGCTCTTCAGGAACGACAACTTCGCCCAAAAGCGGAGCGGGTTTCTTCGCTTTCGGTGTCTCTTCAAACGAAGAAGTTTGCGCTGGAGTTGGCATGGTAACTTCTGGTTGCTTTTGCACTGGTGTTGTATCGGCCGCAAAAGTCGCTTCCTGTAATTCGCTAGCGCCTTGGGACATCATGGGCGCAACCATCGTTGGAGAGGCTGGTGGCACTTCTTCGGGAATCGGCGATTCAGCATGAGCATGATAAGTCGCGGAGCGAGAAGGCAAAGGCGCAGACGCCTCATCTAACGTTGCTGCTTGGACGGTCTCTTGAATGTGCAAAGGAGTCGCTTCATAAGGCAGCGATTGTTGGCTAGAAATCGGCTGATTCTGAGCCATATAAGACTGTAATTCTTTTTCTTCTTGCTCTTTTTGATAGCGTAAAGCGGCGTCGTTCGCTTTCTTTGCCCGTGACAAAGTTGCATGTGCGGAAACGTAACGGAACAATTTGCGGAGCAACGGGTAGAACAGGAAAATAACGCCTGCCACCATCAGAACGATGCAGATCGTTAACGTCAAGGCAGCTGAAGCATGGTTGATACCGTCCGCAATGGCGCTAAAAAGAATGCCGCCGCCATTTTTTAAGTCAAAAACGCCTTTAAACGTAGCAAAGGAGGCGATTAAGCCATAACCATTCTCACCTGTTGCCCCGTGGAGGTCATAGAGAGAAAGATTGTCTTTTTGATAGGTGGCAGCCGTAATGAAGCCAAAGGTTATGCCAATGCCAAGAAGACACAGCGTAACGCCGAGATAAAAGCGCCAAGTGAAAACGCTCTTCTCTTCGTTCCGACGGAATACCAAGTAAAAGCCTAAGGCCATCAATAACGGTTGAAAAAACCAATAATAAGCGAGGCCGAAAAGATAGACAAAAAGGAAAGCGATGCCCCACATATGCGTCGAAAAGGGGGAAATTAAAAATATCATCGACAGCAAAACAATGCCGACACCAAGGGCACGTAACAATTGACGATGCGTATAAACCCGCTCTTCCTGCATCTTCAAAAGCCTCTATGAAACTCTTCTTTTACGGACGTTGCACAATGATTGGCAAAACCATGGGTTCTTTTCCGCTTTGACGGCGGATGAGCCGCGAACAATGGTCATAAAGAGAGGACTGCACTTCTTCTAACGACATTTTTGGATCGTCTAAGCCCTCTTTTAACGTTTCATTGAACGCTTTGGTAACATCGCGCATTAATGCATCGCTGTCGCCCATCATCACTAACCCTCGGAACTGAATGTCCGGTCCAGCGACGATTTTGCGTGTCTTTGGATCAATGGTGACTGCCATCACGACAACGCCTTGCTTTAATTTTTCCCGTTCGCTTAAAACGGCAGATCCAACGTCACCAACGCCGATGCCATCAATCATAATGTCACCATGAGGCACTTCATTCGGCACCAGTTTTGCTCCGTGTTCATCAAAGTGAACGACAGTGCCGTTTTCCATCAAGAAAACGGAATTGTGATTCAAATAACCACCCATGGATAAGCTATTTTCAGCACTGGCCAACATATCCTTGAAGTAGCCTTTCACTGGGATGTAATACTTCGGATGAAGCAAAGAAATCATCATCTTCAAGTCTTCTTCAGAGGCATGCATACGATAGAACTCTTTTTTGCCTAACGAATGGACGTGGCAACCGGAACGATAGAGTTCGTCTAAAGCATCTGTCGCTTCGATTTCTGTGTTGTCGTTCGCTGGGCAAGCGATAATGAAAGCGTCGTTAGCGTCTAAGAAAATCGGACGGATCCGTTCAGATTGACCAGCCGCCAATAGAGCGATTTTGCGGAACAAACGCGTTCCAAAGCCAAGCATCAAGACAATCAATTCTTGGGCCCGGTAACGGTTAATGTCGTCAAACGGGGCAAAATTATCTCTGGGAATGGCGATTTGTTCGGAAGCCTGCATGGCTTTTAACATATCCGCCGTATCTTCATCGTAAGGAACAATGCGTTTATGAGAAGCGATAGCCAAAGACACAAGCTCGTCAACGTTATAAAAGTTAGAACCATAAAGGGCGACAAATACCCGTCCTGGGGCGTCTTTCACTTCCTGCTCAATGAGCGGAGTGAGCTTATATTTCGGGGCCGTATAGCCAGGGCGAGAAGCATAAAGCGATTCGGGAAGTAAGACCAACGTCGGATTTTCTGCCACTTTCGCAATCATATTCAAATCGGTCTTGTAGGCAGAAGTCGCGTTATTTTCAATCACGAAATCGCTCGTGATTACGACGTTCCCTAACGAAGTAGAGATGGCAATACCACTAGATTGTGCGATGTTATGCGAGGTTTGGAAGAAATAAAACCGTCTTGCGCCAATATAGAACGAAGAGGAAGCCTCCACCACATGTTCATCGAATTTCACGTTTGCGCCGACGTGGCGGGCAAATGTCTCTAACATCATGAGTGTGGCACGAGAAGCATAAACAGGCGCTGGCACTTCGTTATAGATATAGACCAAGCCGCCCATTTCGTCATCGTGACCGTGAGGCAAAAGATAAGCCTTGACGCGGTCTTTGTTTTCTTTCAAATAAGTGAAGTCAGGAATCAAATAATCGACACCAGGCATGGTGCGATCGGGATAGTTAATCCCACAAGAAACCACATAAATCTCATCGTTCACTTCTACGACGAGACAGCTTTTGCCGTCTTCATCGAGACCGCCCAAGGCGAAAATTTTGACTTTATCGCTCATGAATCACTCCTATTACTTGGTTTTGCTTACGCATGCATAAAGATACGTATCATTTAACCTACCTGTAATATTATAAATATTAGACACGCATAAGAAAACGAAAAAATACTTTTTCGCTGCGAAAAATAAAGATAGTCGCGACGGATTTTGAAAAAGTTAGAAATCCAACTGGTCTAAAACAGCTTCATCAGCAAGGCGACGTCGTTCAATGTGCCGGTCCTCCATAATAACATAGGAGGGTTCGCTTCCGCCTTTGGGAAAAGAGACAGAACCGGGATTGATCAAAACGCAGCCGTTTTCTTCACACAATACGGGGACATGCGTGTGACCAGAAATAAGAAGATCGCCAGGGATATGTTCGACCATTGGCAAAGAGAAGTCATCCCCATGATAAAGCTCCATGAAAATACCGTTAAGCGAAATCCGCTGGTAGTCCTTCAAAGAAAAATGGAGAAGCATCTCGTCCACACGAGAATCACAGTTGCCCTTAACTCCAATGATACGGTCAGCATAACGATTCAAAATTTGAATAACGCCCATTGGATCATAATCATCGGGGACACCGTTTCTTGGCCCATTGTAAGCATAGTCACCGCAAAGAATAATTTTATCAGGTTCGTACGAATCTAAAACTTCCGCCAAACGTCTCATCCGAGTAATACGTCCATGAATATCAGAAGCAATAAGGATTTTCATAAAGCGCTCCTTTCAAAGCAAAGCGATTATAACGCAGGATGCAAAATCAAGAAAATAAACTGATTTTAACTGACAGTAATTTTTTAAAGCAATTTTCAAAATAAAATCGACACCAATTTTATTTTTATCAAATGTTCAAAATATTTTTTGATGATTTTGATGGCAACAACCATTCGTTTGCGGAAGTCCAAAATATCAGCAGAAAAACTATCGAGGAAAACAGCGGTATATCAAAATTTATAACTAGTTATTTATTAGTATTTTATTAGTCTTATATCAAAATTGTTATATTTTAATATTTATCGAATTAAAAATGATTAATATTCATGATTAATCAAATTTAACTATAAATAATAATTTAAGCATTTTTAGTACTTTGATAACCCGCTTCCACTTCTCTTGTTTTTCAGTGCTATATATTGCCTTATTTTCTATCATTCATTTTCGCTTAATTTTTTATCGATCTTTTTATGTTTTTCTTTGTTTTCTCATTTCTCGATATTTACAATTTGCCATTGCATTTTTACATTGACCATATTTTATTTAATGAATTTTTGTTTGCGCTGCCTCTACTATCACCGAATCATTTTTATGACGGACTTGAGATCGAAATGATTCTTGCCCTACCCTGTTTTTCTTTTTTGCTACTTCTTCCTTTTCGCTGCCAACTGTTTCCACTCAAATATTCTTAGAACGTTTCTTATTTAATTTTTAGTCAATATATTCTTTCACAAACAATATTTTTTCACTGCTTATTTTTTTCATTTTAAACAGTTCTTTTTTTACCCTTGTTTCTTTCTCTTTGCTTCCATGCATCGTTCTTGCGTTCTTTGATGTGAATTACAAGATATAGAAAAAGGCTCGCTACGCTTGGTAACGAGTCTTTCGTTCAGAATCGATTAATGGCGATTGCCGTTGTTACGGTTTCCGTTAGAACGATGGAAATCGCGTCCATTGTTGTTACGGTTCCGCGGAGAGTGATCGCTTTCACTGCGTTCTGGGCGTTCCACATAATCGGCAGGTTTCTCCACGAATTCGCGGTGAGAGAGCTTAATCTTGCCATCTTCAAGGCCGATGACCACCACTTTTAAGGTATCTCCAACTTTGACGACGTGGGTCGCGTCATCGATATACTTCCAATCGAGACGGGACACGTGGCAAAGGCCATCTGTATCCCCGAAGAGATTCACAAACGCGCCGTAATTTTCAACGCGGGTGACCTTTCCTTCGTAGATTTCGCCGACTTTGGCTTCGCGAACGATATCATCAATCATCTGCTTGGCCTTCTCAATCATCTCTTTATCGGTGTGATAAATCGTGATTTTTCCGGTTTCTTCAACATCAATCTTCACTTGCCCGCACTTGGCAATGATGTCGTTAATGACTTTGCCACCCGTGCCGATGACATCGCGAATCTTGTCTGGATCAATATTGAAGGTGACCATCTTCGGAGCCCACTTGCTGACTTCTTTGCGTGGTTCTGGGATGGCTTTGGCCATAACTTCACGGATTTCTGCACGGGCTTTCTTCGCTTGTTCAAGCGCTTCGCTTAAGACTTCACGGGTAACGCCATGGATCTTGATATCCATTTGAAGGGCGGTAATCCCGTTCTTCGTGCCAGCGCACTTGAAGTCCATATCGCCGAAGTGATCCTCCATGCCTTGGATATCGGTCAAAATGGTGTAATGGTTCGTTTCTTTATCGGGCGAACGGCTTGGATCATCGGTGATTAAGCCCATCGCGATACCAGAAACCATGTTCTTAATCGGAACACCAGCAGCCATCAACGACATACAAGAGGCGCAAATGGACGCTTGTGAGGACGAACCATTGGATTCGACAACATCCGCCACACAACGAATCGTGTATGGGAATTCATCTGTCGAAGGAATGACGTAGCTTAAGGCTCTTTCGCCTAAGGCGCCATGTCCGATTTCCCGACGTCCTGGACGGCCGATTCTTCCGATTTCACCAACAGAATACGGCGGGAAGTTATATTGATGCATGAAGGTCTTATCGGCATCGCCAGTTAAGGAGTCGATAATCTGCGCATCCGCAAGAGGCCCTAAGGTCGTCGTCGAGATGACTTGGGTTTGGCCGCGGGTGAACATGGCAGAGCCATGGGCACGTGGCAAGAGATCGACTTGGGCGTCCAAAGGACGGATTTCATCGACTTTACGTCCATCAGGACGAACTTTGTCTTCAATAATTAAGCGACGAACTTCTTTGGCGACCATGCCCTCTAAGATGTCGCCGACCATCATCATGGTCTTGCTATGTTCCGCTTCGTTCTTATATTCGCGCGCATCATAGTCTTCGATGATTTCGTTCTTGAGCGCATCGATTTTGTCTTGGCGTTCGAGTTTGTCCATCGTGTGATCGATGGCATCGACCATACGATCGTTAATGCGGTCGTAGATGTCTTTGACGATATCTGGGTCCGGTGCATAAAGATCGATGTGGCGTTTCGGTTTGCCAACGGCTTTGATGATTTCTTCTTCGAACGCGCAGAGTTTCTTGATGGCTTCATGTCCATACATGATGGCATCGAGCATTTGTTCTTCTGGAACTTCGGCAGCGCCGGCTTCAACCATCATAATGGCGTCTTTCGTACCAGCAACCGTTAAGTTAATGTCGGATTTCGCCCGTTGTTCCACGGTCGGATCAATAACGAATTGACCATCGATACGGCCAACAACGACACCGGCGATTGGGCCGTCAAACGGAATGTCAGAGATGCAAAGGGCTAACGAGGAGCCAAGCATGGCGGTCACTTCTTGTGGGCATTCAGGGTCACAAGACATGACGGTGTTCACGATTTGAACTTCATTACGGAATCCTTCCGCGAACAAAGGACGAATCGGGCGGTCAATGAGACGCGCGCTTAACGTTTGATGTTCGTCGGGAGAACCTTCACGACGTAAGAAGCTTTGCGGGATTTTTCCCGAAGCATATTGCTTTTCGATGTAGTCGACCGTAAGTGGGAAGAAATCTCCTGGCTTCGGTTGATCGGAGCAGCACGCGGTAGAGAGTACCACAGTGTCTCCGAAGCGGACGAAAACGGCGCCATCAGCTTGTTTGGCAATTTCGCCCGTTTCGACTTGAAGGTGACGGCCTTCAAATTCGAGTTGGAATACTTGTTTGCTCATTCTTTTTTCCTTTATGTATTACTTTGGTATCTTACCACACCTAAAACGGGTGGGCTATGAAAACTAACGATGCATGGCTGTCTCAGGCAAAGAAAAAAGCCCCGAAGGGCTTTTTGTTTCGTAGAATTGCTTATTTACGAAGTTCAAGCGATTGAATAAGCGCGACGTAGGCATCGTGATCATTGGCTTCGAGATAAGCAAGAAGCGAATGGCGTTTGCCGACGAGTTCGGTTAACGAACGTTTCGCGGTGGCATCCCCTTTGTTTTTCTTGAGGTGCGCGGTCAATTCTTGAATGCGTTTCGTGTAGATGGCAACTTGGACTTGGGTGCTTCCGGTGTCCTTGGCATTTTTGCCGTACTTTTGGATGATGACGTTCTTTTCTTCTTTAGTTAACATGAGCTCTTTCTCCTTTCGAACGTGACTTGGCGTTGTCTAAGTAACGTCAACAAAGAGTGGCGATACAAAGGCACGCTGCAGGAAAAACTATAGCGAAGAAATCGAAGAAAAGCAACGAGAACTTGCACTTTTCCTTGCGCGCACACGCGCTAACGTCTAAAATTGTCAAGGCATTTTTGGGAGGTTAGAAGATTATGGACATTCGGAATATTGCGATTATTGCGCACGTTGACCATGGCAAAACGACCTTGGTGAACTCGTTATTGACGGCGTCTCATACCTTCCGGGCAAATGAAGCCATTCAAGATCGTATGTTGGATTCCAACCCGATCGAACACGAACGTGGCATCACGATTTTGGCCAAGACGACCTCCATTAAATATAAAGATACGAAAATCAACATCGTCGATACCCCTGGGCACGCGGACTTCGGCGGCGAAGTCGAACGGATTATGCACATGGTCGATGGGTGCTTGCTTTTGGTGGATGCCTATGAAGGCACCATGCCGCAAACCCGTTTTGTTTTAAAGAACGCTTTGGAAAACCATATTCGTCCCATCGTTGTCATTAATAAAGTCGACCGCCCAAATGCCAATCCGCAAAAAGCGGTCGATGAAGTCTTAGACCTCTTTATTGAACTTGGTGCCCCTGATGATTTATTGGACTTCCCTGTCTGCTATGTCTCGGCATTAAATGGCACCTCCTCGATGGATCCTGATCCGGCTACCCAAAAACCTGGCATGGATTGCTTATTTGACTTGATTTTGAAATATATCCCTGCCCCGAAATGCGATCCCAATGGACCATTCCAATGGCAAAGCGCCCTCTTGGACTATAACGATTTCGTCGGAAGAATTGGGATTGGCACCGTCCGTCGTGGCGTGGTCCATGTCGGAGATACGTTAACTGATTTACGTAAAGACGGCTCGAAGACAAACTTCAAAGTCATGAAACTCTATACGTTCTATGGCATGCAGAAAAACGAAGTCCAAGAAGTCACGGCAGGTGATGTCTGTGGCATTGCTGGCTTAACCGATATCGGCGTCTCAGATACAGTTTGTGATCCGAAGCAATTAGAAGCGTTGCCGCCACTCCGTGTCGATGAGCCAACGTTACAAATGGAATTCGGCACGAATTCTTCGCCTCTTCGTGGACAAGATGGTAAGAAAGTCACCGCCCGTTTGATTGAGGAACGGTTGTATCTCGAAACGCAACGCGATGTTTCTTTGAAATTCGAACGCGTTCCGAACAAAGAATCCTGGATTGTCTCGGGCCGTGGTGAACTTCACCTTGGCGTGTTAATTGAAACCATGCGTCGGGAAGGTTTCGAACTTGAAGTCGCCAAACCCCAAGTCATCATCAAAGAAATCAATGGCGTCAAATGCGAGCCATTCGAAGACTTGCAGATTGATGTTCCGAATGAATTTGTCGGCGATATGATGACGACACTTGGCAATCGTAGCGCGCAACTCATCGATATGAACGACAACGGAACCATCACGCGTTTGAATTACGTGATTCCTTCTCGTGGCCTCATTGGTTTTGTCTCAAACTTCTTAACGATGACCAAAGGTTATGGCATCATCAACCATTCGTTCAAAGAATATCGTCCGATGGTAAAAGCCGATGTCGGCGAACGGAATATCGGTGTCTTGGTTTCTACAGATAAAGGGCAGAATCCAGCGACATCATACGCCTTACAAAAAGTCGAAGAACACGGCACGATGTTCATTGTTCCTGGTGATATTTGCTACGAAGGCATGATCGTCGGCGAACATCGTTACCCCGTTGACTTAGCGGTTAACTGCACGGAAAAGAAGCCGATGACAAACGTCCGTTCTTCGACCCGTGAACTCATGATCGTCTTAAAGGCGCCACGCAAGATGTCTTTGGAAGCTTGCTTGGACTATATCAACTCCGATGAGCTTGTTGAAATCACCCCTCATGTCATCCGGATGCGGAAACGGATCTTGGACACGGCGGAGCGGAAGAAATTCGACGCACATCAAAAAGCGGAAAAACAAGCATTGCTCGAAGGAAAATAAAGGCAATACGAAAAGAAGCGCATAAAGCGCTTCTTTTTTTACCTTTTGTATTTATTTTAGGTAAAAATATAACTTGTTATTGTCGAATTATTTCAATACCTTTTTTATGGTAATTAGGTCTGAATTTAATTGATTTTCTAACGCCGATAAATCCGCGAACTTCTTTTCGCCTCTTAAATAAGAATGGAACGATACGGTAACCATTTTGCCGTATAAGTCGCCTGTGAAATCAATAAGATGCGTTTCAATAATCGGATGATGGAGCTTTCCGACCGTGGGATTGGAACCGACGTTGATCATTGAAGGATAGGAGACGCCATCCACTTCTGTCCAGCCCGCATAAACGCCTGACTTCGGTAAAACATAGGGATCCGACAAACAGAGATTCGCGGTTGGATAACCAATTTTTCTGCCATTATGGAATCCCTCTATGACTTGGCCTTTGATTCGGTAATCATGGCCTAGATCTTCGTTGGCTTTGCTGATGTTGCCTTCTTCGATTTCTTCAATGATGGTTCTAGTAGCGATCTTTTTTCCATCTTCCGATAATAGCGGCAATGCTAGAACCGGGAATTCCTTCTTAAGGTCTTCGACCTTTCCTTCGGCATGGCGTCCAAACGTATAGTCAGTGCCAACCACCAAATATCCTGGGTTCAAAGGGCGAAGCACTTTTTCCATGAACTCTTCTTTGCTTTCTCGGAACAAGGAAGCATCTAATGGCAACAAGTATGCGTATTCGACGCCGAGTGACGCAAAGAGACGAACCTTGTCTTCCCAGGTCGTTAAGATTTTTGAAGATTTGTGATTGGGGAAAAAGTCGGTTGGATTCCCTTGAAAAAGCAGCACTCCAACGTGTGACTCTACGTTTCGCGCAGCAAAAACCAGGGTTTGGTGACCCCGATGCACCCCATCAAAGTTCCCTAAAAGCAAGGCACCATCGGAGAAAGAAGGCTGTTTAACCCCTGGCTTCAAAATCCGGATTTCCATATTAGAAAAGTCCTCGTTCTGCTTCATAACGGCCTTTTTCAGGGACATAACGATAAACGGCTAATACTTGCTCACCGTCTTTGACTAAGATTTTGTCTCCGAGGAAAGATGGTAACGTTAAGCTTGCCCCGTCCATAATTCTTTTCTTCTCTTCTGATTTTGCTTCATAAACGGGATAGCCTTGTAGATAGCAAGAGGGATCCCTGATGTCATTCTCTGTTACGACATCAAGCGGATGGCAGTCAGAAAGGGAAAATGGCCCAAGTTTCGTACGACGTAACGCGCTTAAATAGCCAATGGTTCCTAACCGTTTTGCCAAATCCATGCCAAGCACGCGGATGTAGGTACCTTTAGAGACGGTGCAAGAGAAACGTAACGTATGGTTTTCATAGGAGAGTAGTTTCATTTCTTTGACGGTAATCGAGCGCGGTTGACGTTCCACTTCTTGCCCTTTATGGGCTTTTTTATAAAGCGGCACGCCATGGATTTTGATGGCGCTTGTCATCGGAGGAATTTGCTCACTCACACCAAGAAAGGATTTCATGGTTGCTTGGATTTGTTCGTTTGAAAAAGACGGGACTTCTGCTTTTTGAAACATATCTCCTTCGGGATCTCCTGTAGATGTTTCTATTCCGAGTTCTAACGTGGCTTCATAACATTTCCACGCATCATCTAAATAAGGCAAGAACTTCGTGCCTTTGCCGATGGCAATCACCAAAACGCCCGTCGCGAACGGATCTAACGTTCCAAAATGGCCAATCTTCGCTTGACCAAAACGTTTCATCAGAACATTGTCCACGTGACGAGAGGTCATGCCGCCTGGTTTATCGATACAAAGAATTCCGTCTTTCATGCGAGGCTTATTATAAAGGAAAACCGCCTTCATGGCTTCAAAACCATTCGTTTTCTTGGGACATACCCCCTTTTTGCGTTACACTAAACGCATGAATTCTCTTGCCTTACGTCACACGCTTTCTTTGTTGCGAGATGAAGATATGTCCTTCTCTTTGTTGCAAGATAGAGACAAGATCGTCGTTTTGTTAGACGGAACGCTTCGCTCCTACTGGTTAGCCAATGCATTAACGTGCTACCCGCTCTACGCGAAAAAGAAACTTTCGTTTTTCTACTACTATCTCGAAGAAGACAAGCCATTGCCATCTTCCCAATTAGAGATGTACCAAGCGCTCGGAATTACGGTTCACTCGGTTCCTGCTGCCTATATTATGACCTCCCTAAAAACGCATGAGAAAGATCTTAGCTTCTCTTCTTCGTTACGCCGACATCTCGAACAACTCGCCGCATTTTCTTATCTATCCGACGAAATCCATGGGAACAAATTGTTGCTTCTTTCTACGTTAGACGAAGCCTATTTTGCTTTCTTTAAACAACTATGGAACAAGGATTGCCCCTTGCTAAAACCCATAGAAAAATTTCGTGGCAAGCAAAAGATTCGTCCGTTTTTATTCTGCCCTGAATCCTTATTTGAGCAATGGAAGAATGAAAATGAAGTTGACGCTTCACTATTTTTCCCACCATTGCCACTTAGTCCTGAAGATCAAAAAATCGATACATTCTTGCAATCGATGACCAATGAACGCCCCGTTTTGTTAAAGAACTTCCGTGAAAAAATGAAAAATGGCGACTTATCCCTCGCTGGAATTCACCCATGTTATGAGTCTATTCTCGATTCATCGATTTCTTATTGGCCTTTATTGACCGCCGAAGATATGCGAAATACGATGTTTGCCACCCGTCAACGTAAAGAAGACGAGCAAGATTTCTTAGTGCTTCAAAACCATCATCGGATTGGCGCTTTTGCCTATCGTTTCACGAGCAAACACCGGATTGAGTTCTTCGCCTTAGAAGGAAGTGCCGAAACGCAAAGGCTCATCCTCCAAGAATGGATCTCCCGGATTTTCAAGAAAACGAAACCAGCCCATTTTGTTTTGCTTGGCGTGAAGAAAGACATTGCCCTGTCGCTTGATTTCCAAAAAGAAACGGCTTGGGGACAAACGAGCCCCCATTTCGAGAAAAAAGTCGACTAAAAAAGCTCCCAATAACGGGAGCAAAAGGAACATTTAGTCCTTCTTTTTCGTGGCTTCGATTTCGGCCTCTTCTTTGGCTAAGACCGCTTCTAAGCGTTCTTGGTCATCATAAGTCGTGTCGTAGATGAAGCGGATATCTGGCACTTTATAGGTATCCATCTTCTTCGCCAAAGACGAACGGACATAGCCTTTGCAACGTTCGAGCTCTTCGAGATTCTTTTGCGGATTCTTGGAACCTAAGAACGTCACGTAGACTTTGGCTAAAGTATTATCGCGATTCATCTCGACGTGATTCACGCACGGCATCCCGACTTTCGAGTTCTTTAACTCAAACGTCAGAATATCCGAGATGTTTTTCGTGACGAGGGCTTTAATCCGACCTTGACGTTGCGCCATCTATTCTTTGTCCACCATCTCGTAACCTTCGATGATGTCTCCTTCTTTGATGTCGTTATAGTTTTCGATCGTAATGCCGCATTCGTAGCCTTCTTTGACTTCTTTCGCGTCATCTTTGAACCGTTTTAACGAGCTTAGTTTGCCTTCATAAGTGACGACGCCGTTACGAAGTAACCGCACTTTTTCGCCGGCTTTAATGACGCCGGAAGTGACATACGATCCACCGACAACGCCGACATGCGAAATCTTAAAGATGTGTCGAATTTCGGCTTGGCCGGTAACGTTTTCGACTTTTTCGGCCTTATACATACCTTTCATCAATGCCGACATCTCATCAAGCAATTCGTAAATGATACGATACGGACGGATTTCGACTTTCGCTTCGGCTGCCATTTCAGAAATATGGGCATCCGGACGGATGTTAAACCCGTAAATGACCGCGTGCGATGCCTGGGCAAGCAAGACATCGGAATCATTGATGGCGCCAGCCATCGCCGAGATGACTTTGACTTTGACTTGGTCGTTAGAAAGTTTCTCTAACGCGGTGCGAAGCGCTTCGGCCGAACCATCGGTATCGGCTTTCACAATGACGTTGATCGTTTGGACTTTGCCCGCATTCACGAGGTTATTCAAATCCGCTAACGTGGCGGCTGAAGTTCCCGCTTGTTGCTGTTCCTTTTTGGCAAGAGCGCGTTTTTCGGCAATTTCCTTCGCTTCTTTTTCGTCTGGGAACGCCATGAAGCGGTCCCCGGCATTCGGAACGGCCGATAAGCCAGTGACAGCCACCGGAGTCGATGGGCCAGCCGTCTTCACGACTTGGCCATAGTCGTTTGTCATCCGACGGACTTTGCCATAAATGTCGCCAACCACGATGTAATCGCTATTGGTTAATGTGCCGTTTTGCACGAGTAATGTGGCTTTTGGACCTTCGCCTTTATCGAGATTTGCTTCCAAAACCGTGCCGATCGCATAACGATTCGGGTTAGCTTTGAGTTCCATCATTTCCGCTTTGACTAAGATGGCTTCGAGTAAATCTTCGAGACCTTGTCCCGTCTTGGCCGAAACCGGGATCATCATGACATCGCCGCCATAATCTTCAGCAATGACGTCATGGGCCATGAGTTCTTCTTTGACTTTGCGGGGATTGGCGCCGGGTTTATCCATCTTGTTGATGGCAACGATGATGGCACAGTTCGCGGCTTTCGCGTGGTTAATCGCTTCGACGGTCTGCGGCATGACACCATCGTCCGCTGCAACGACAAGCACGACGATATCTGTGACTTGTGCCCCACGAGCGCGCATCGCGGTGAACGCGGCGTGCCCAGGCGTATCGATAATCGTGATCTTTTTGCCATGGAACTCTTTTTGATAAGCACCAATGGCTTGGGAGATACCACCCGCTTCTCCTTCGGCTACCTTCGTATGACGAATGGCGTCGATAATGGAGGTCTTGCCGTGGTCCACGTGTCCCATGACCGTAACGACAGGGGCGCGTTCTTTTAAGTCTTTCGGGTCATCGGCAATCTCTAAGTCTTCGAAATGTTCGGCATCGACGACTTTTTCTTTCTTGAAGTCATAATTGAACTCCAAGCAGATGGTGCCGATGGTTTCATCGTCTAACGTTTGGTTGATGTTCACGACTTTGCCATTCATGAATAAGAATTTCAAAATCGCGTTGACTGGAACGTTGATGGCTTTTGAAAGTTCTGCCACAGTCAGGGGTTTCGAATAAACGAAAACACCACCATTGACTTTGGCGTATTCCTCTTTTTTCTTCGTGTTATGAGGACGCGATTCGAAGTTGGCTTGCCGATGCATGGCAGCCTCGTTTCGATTCTTTTGCGACACGTATTGTTGTTTCTTCTTCATTCGTTAACTCCTTTCCGTAATGATTTCACGGCATAGGCTTCCGCCGCCTTTTTGTCGGTGATGCCGACGAAGTTCACGGCATCGTGCCCTAAGGCCATTCCGAGTTCTTCGGCAGTGAAACTCATGTCCATGGGGATGTGGCGACGGGCAAAGCTCGCTTGAATTTTCTTGCCTTCGTTGGACGTGATGTTATTTGCGACCACTACGAAGCGGACCTGTTCCGCTTGGTGAAGCAACGTCTCTCCAATCAAGGCTTTGTCCCGAGAATAGAGGATTCCGAGAAATCCTAATCTAGGATCTTGTTTCATCGGTTTTTCCTCCTTTCTTTATAAATGCAAGAGCCTTCCCCCTCCCCAAAACGAGGAGAAGGAAGGGTCAAGATTACTTCTTGTCGTCGTAGTAATCGTCGTAATCGCTGTAATCGTCAAAGGATTCGTCTTCGCCGTTCGTATCGAGTTGTTCGGCGTTTTCTTCCTTTTCGATTTCGGCCAATTCCTCTTCAGAGTAGATTGGCATCTTATTGGCTGGCGTCTCTTCAGGTTTCGCATGAGCCACCTCTTTTTCAGAGATGTTATGCGGCCGTTTCGATTTGCCTTTTTCGTGGAAGGAACGACCACCCTTCTTTTCGGATTGCGACGATTCGGCCAGTTCTTTTTCGAGTTCGTCGAGCGTCTTCGTCGTCTTGACGGCCAAAGGTTCGACGGGAGCGACTGGTTCTTGTTTCGCTTCTGGCGCTGGTGCAACTGGTGTTTCCGCAGGTTTTGCTTCTTCGACCGGCTTCGCTTCAGGAGCAGCTGGCATCACGGGTGTCTCAACGGCTTCTTCCACTTCACTTTCGTCAGCTTCTGGCATGACTGGAGTAGATGGCGCAATGGCTGCCTTCGTCTCTTCGGCACGAGCTGCCGCTTCTTCGGCAGAGCGTTTCGCATACGCGGCACGTTCTTGATTCTTCTTGAATTCGGC
>Ga0256406_1004639_pt1 | contig 15477 bp, 10 predicted proteins | sample RumenRJG_03DNA_FD_185986 | JGI IMG/M metagenome (GOLD analysis project Ga0256406, IMG submission 185986) | Bovine rumen microbial communities from Lethbridge, Alberta, Canada - RJG_03 | ecosystem: Host-associated > Mammals > Digestive system > Stomach > Rumen | place: Canada: Alberta | collected... | reverse complement strand
TTTTCTTTTTACCATAAGCACATATATATTAAAGAGGTGAAAAGAAAATCTCGTCCCTGCGTCGGCATTGTCCGTATCAGGTTCAACGGGTATGATCTCAGCGAGGGCAAATGCCCAAGCACCCCAATAATGTGTGTTGTGCCCAACAGCTTCCGCTGCTAAACACAATGCAAAGTTACAAAGAAATCTGAAAACAAAGAAGTTTTTGCAAAAAAAATATTGCGATGAGGACATGAATACTGTTTTCTGCCGGTTGCAGCAATTGTTGAATTAACTGACATTTTAGAGCTCTTTTCCTGCCATTCTTTTGCAGCGAAAGGTCTCTCGCCCGATTTTTCGCGATTTTCGGACGTTTTCTTAAGTCGTTGATTAGTAATAAGATATGTTTTAGGCCGTTTTTTTGCTCTTGTCAAAGTGCCTTTCTGATGAAAAATTCTCTAGAGAATTTTCCGTCATCACGGTGGTTTCATCACATCAAAGTGCCTTTCTGACCCACTCAAAAGGCCTTTTTGACCTCATCATCTCACTGTTTTGTTGATTTCATCCCACTATTTTCTTGTTTTCATCTCACTTTTCTCTCAAAAAGTCCTTGCCGTGCGCTCTAGATTGAAACTTTTCCCGGACATGTTTTTGTCAGTGATTTTCGCTATACCAAGACTTAGACTATACGTTTAATAGGAATTGCTTTTACATGAATGTCCATGAATGAACCACGAATTTTTCATATATTTGATCTTTTGTGAATAGGTTCTTCCATTCAGAATGGAAGAAATCTCCCATTCGGAATGGAAGAAGTTGAGATCTGTTCTTGAGCAATCCTTGCTATCAAGGTCGGAAGTTGGTATTTCCTTACAGCCTTCCTCATAATGGTTATCCTATGTGTGCTTCCTAAAAAATATCAAATTCTTAGAGAATAATTTGTGATTCTAAATAATTATCGCTAATTTTGCTAACATAACTAAGAACTTGAGATAATTAGTAGCTTATGAGGTTTAGACTTATCTTGGAAGTTGATCGTGCTCAAGGAGACTTGCTTCCCCTCAGCTACCAATATGAGCAGTCGGCTGTAATCTATAAGATACTCAGCAGGAGCGACCATGATTATTCTGCTTGGCTGCACGACAATGGTTTCAAGCTGGAAAGCGGCAAGCGTTTCAAGCTCTTCTGCTATTCTCGCCTGACCCCTGATAAGTATCGTATACTGCGCAAAGCAGGATGCATAAATCTCATTGGTGATAGAGTAGAGTGGACCATTAGCTTCCTGCCGGAGAAGAGCACCGAACTTTTTGTGCGAGGACTCTTTGCTGATCAGCACTTCACTCTCGGCAACAAAGACTATCGGGTAGACTTCCATGTCGTCAACGTGGAGCTGTTGCCTTCTGTTCCGATTGAACCTACTATGGAGTGGGAGGCGCAGTCGCCTGTCTGCGTCAAGGAGCATGCCGATGGCCGTATCCTCTACCTATCGCCTGAAGCCCCCAACTATCCGGAAGCAATTCTCCGCGGTCTTCTCTCTCGCTATGAATCGCTCTATGGTCATCCCTATGAAGGCGATACCACCGGCTACCGATTCGAGCTATTGAGTTCTCAACCTAAATCGTCTCTCATCACTATCAAGGTCGGTACTCCGCAGCAGACCCGCATCCGCGGCTATCGCTATCGCTTCCGCCTGACTGCGCCAGAAGAGCTGATGCATATAGCAAGCGAGGGAGGCATCGGCGAGGAGTGCTCGCAGGGATTCGGATATATAGAACCTTTAAAATAAGGAAAAAATGGATATCAGCATATTAAAGAAAAGTCCTTCGTTAACAGAGAAAGTAGTTTTCATGATTCGACCACTGGCTCCATTGTCAATGGTTAGCGAAATGCCGGGATCGTATTATAAGTCGTTGAGATATCCTAACAAGAAGATGCTTTGCGGTCTTATCGAGAATGTTTTAGGCTGGCATTTTAATGCTGCTGACAGAAAAGCTATATTGAAGATGAAAAAGAAGAACAAATTAAATGATTTCAATTATGCTATGGGATCTACCTATATACCATTGCTGATGGATTATTTCGATATAAGTGGAAAGACAGAGATACGGCAGATGAAATCTATGTGCTTCTACAAAGATTTGTGGAATAGAGGATATCGTAGAAAGGATTCTTATAAACATATAAACGGTTGCAGGAATATAGATAAAGATGTATTAGCCGAGTATCATATGCTATTTCAGAAGGTTGATGCAGATGATAGGCTAAGTTCCAAAGATAAAAGTAATATGAAGCAATCTTGGTTTAACAAGAATCTTGGGAGGATTCCTTTCTATTACACCACTCCTTCACAAAGAGAATATATAGGACTTGATGGTATCTATTGTTTTCATTTTATGATGGATCCGATGCTCTATCAAATATTGTCCACTTCACTTAAAGAAAACAATTTAGGCTATCTTGGCAATAGCGAAGGTTGGGTGGATTTAAACTTAAATAAAGAATAATATGGAACATCCCTATATAAAATATGCGCAAGCTCTCTTAATGGAGGAAAATCATTTGTCAGTACCAGATGATATCACAGTTACGATGATAAAGGAAGAGATAAAGAAAGGACTGTATTCTTTTTCTCTAAAACCGACAGGTGATTATAATTATAAGGAATCTGTTAAATACATGTACTGTTCCGATATAAACAAGGCTGCACAGAACATTTATCTGGCTCCAAATGCAATAACTACGGACATGCACGCGCATGATTTATACAAAAATGCCAAGAAATCATTAGAGACAGATACCAAACTTAATAAGAATGCTAAGATATGTCAGACGGAAATGCCTATCGCTGGAGAATTCTGCTCTTTCTCTGAAAAAGGAGAAAGTGTAGGACGTGGTAACTCATCAGGAACAGAGTATGAAAGGTTATTGTCACTTATTACGACTCTTACCCCCCTGAAACCATGCCTTCAGTATATTCAGGGCGCAGGGAACGGCAGAGTATGCTTTAATGTATGCTTTCTACCGGATCTACGATTAGATATTATGATCGATTTTATCAAACTATTCAAAAGGATGAGAGTACAAAAGTTAACATCAGATTTGTTAGTTGGTAAGGTCAATTGCAAAATTAAGGGAAAGGGTAAGAATGCTAAACAAACATTTAAGCCTCAGCGTCCATATATTTTCCGTGGTAACTTCCCAAATCCTCCTCGGAGTAGTGCTTTAGGGAGTATATCTTTATTAGGAGCATTTGGTGAAATGACTAAGGAGGAAGAAACCTCTGAACTTGCAAGAAGAGTAGTGAAAAGCCTAGAGAATACTCCTATATATGAAATACAATATGGAAGTTCTAATGTATTTACATTCAACCACTATGTAATCCGTTTGGCGAGTGATGGGAATCTTCGAAGCATTGTAGATAGCTTGTATTGGTGTATTCTGTATAATAAAGGTAGAAGAGATAGCTCAAATAGCATTGACTATGAGAAATTTGACTTGTTCTCGAGTCGGTTTCTTCAACTTTTTACGCATCCTGCTTTTTTGGATTTTTTGTCTTTTCGGGCAGAATATCCTACAGAAATTGAATTATTACTAAAAACATACTTTGAGAATATGGAAAAAATAGATTCGGAGATAGTCCATTCAGCACGTGAGTTGGGGAAATGGCTGAATTATGTAGCCTTTCTTGCTGCTACTAAAGAAAAAGACAAAGAAAAGAATAATGATGAATTCTTCAAATTAAAAGCTAAGATTCTTGTAGAATTGGAGAGTTCTGTCTTTTCTGCCAAGACTGGAGACGCATTGATAGCCCAGACTGTAACCCGTGCCGGAAGATTATCCAATCTGGATGCCCCTGAGGCAGCAGCATTGTTTATGGAGAAGACATGCAGTGGAGATTTAAAATTAGATCAAGCAAAGAATCTGCTTATTGCTTTTTCTCGATTAAAAAACAAGAAAGAGATCCCTTCTACTATTCCTGTTACAAATCAAGATGACAGTGAAGAAGAAAATTATAGTGACTTATAATAAAATGGAAAGCTCATGGAAATAAAAGGCATTTTAATTACTTTGTTGGCGCCTTTTGAGGATCATATCGCCAATGGAGGAGAAAAACTTCTGGGTAATGCATCTTCTATAAAGAGAAGACCCGATGGTAAGGTCTACATTTCAGGCCAGATGCAGCGGCATGTTTTGTTTTCTGCAATGGAAAAATTGAATGATGTAGATCCTTATAAAGGCGAAACATTCGTTTCCAATGGAGATGGAACAACCGATAAAATAGAATCTGACTTACGAGCAGATATGGGAGGATTTATGCATCCTGCTCTTGGCGATTATTCGGGAAGAAGAACAGCTCCGTTGTCAGTGACACCAGCAGTAGCTATGGAGGAAAGCTCAATTGGACGTGACTTACTTATTCGTCTTAAAACAGACCCAAGCGAAGATTCTAAGGATCAGGCTTTGGCCACACGAGAGTTCAGTCAGTCTGACATGATGCGTATGAATTTCTTCTTGGATATTACAAGCTTAAGCACATCTAAGGCTTATAGCTATAAAGATGGGTGGAATGTTGCCGTCTCATATTATAAACATGCCACGGAAAAGGAGCGCAAGCGCCGTGCTACTCTATTTCTCAAGTCTACAGGTCTGATGAATGACTATGCCAACCAGGCACGCAATGCAGTATGTGGCGAGCCCCAACAAGTGCTGATAGTATTTGAACCAATTCTGAGCCGTAAAGCTACTCGCTATTTTGAGGCAGATAAGATTGAGCGCGCAAATATACTGGCAGAGCTTGATGCATGTGGCGCAAAGTATTTTATAGGCAATGATAAAACTGAACACAGTGTAATGATGGCTTATAATGATGCTTTGAATTTCTTAGCTCAGAATCCATTGTTCACCTATGTTCAGGATGATTCAGAAGTTAAGAAGTATGAAGAGGTCTTTGTAAAAAAATCCAAAGAATCAAGTAAGACTTCTGACAAGCAAAATCCAAAAGAGCATAATGTGCAGGAGCCAGAATTGTTTGTCTAAGATGAATTTATATCGAGAACATAATCTAGCAAAGATCTCTGGCATTACATTGGAGCAGCATAGCGAAGATGTAATGTCAGAGGCTGCTTATATATGTGCTAGTCAGCCAAATACACTTATCAAATATAAAAGGAGTATTGGTAAAGATTTGGACAAGCGTCTTGCTGTAGCTTGTAGATTTCATGATGACGGCAAGATGGAGAGGCACTGGCAGGAAGCATGCAGGAGGGATGCAAAGGAATACAGTCAATGGTTAGAATCAAATCCAGATGGAAATCTAAGAGAGTATGACAAAATGTGTCATGGCGAGTCTGGCAAGAATATTCGTCAGTGTGGTGTCCGCCATGAACTTTTCTCTTTATTCTATAATGAGAATAAGCATCTACCTTTACCACTTCAAGTTGCTATTGCGGCTCATCATGGCAAAATCTCCCAGAAGTTTAGGGAACGCTGGGTGCAAATGGGTTTTAAGAACCTGTGGAATGTAATTGAGAGAAAATCCAATGATATTATAGAGTCTGACAATCTCCAAAACACTGCAAGAATGCTATACGAATATGATGGCGTGAGAGGATTGCTTCAAATGGCTGATCATCGTGCTAGTGCTAAAGAAGAAAACGATTTCGTTCCACCACTCCATCAGTTTTCCTATCAGTTTCCATTCACAGAAAAGAGAGGGGTTCAGTTACTTGTAGAACATCACTGGCAAGAAGAAATGATTCTTTTACGTGCCCCGACTGGAGCTGGAAAAACTGATGCCGCCTTGCTTTGGGCTTCTAAGCAGATAGAGAGTCACAGAGCTCAACGAGTTGTCATAGCCATGCCGACCCGTTTTACTTCCAATGCTTTGGCCATAAACGTTGCAGATACATTGTCTGGCACAGGCCTTTATCATTCAAGTGCCTGGTTTTTGGAATATGCGGAAAAGATAAAGCAGAACGGTAAAGATAGAAACAGTGCGTTAAAATTGCTGGAGCAGGCAAGGCTACTCGAATGCCCAATTACGGTGTGTACTATAGACCACCTTCTTATCTCTTTGACTCAAACAAGAGAAGATATGCATTTGACTAATTTTAATCTAGCAAACTCTTGCCTTGTTATTGATGAGGCTGATTTCTACGATAATTTTACCCAGCAGAATATATTCTTTCTTCTGCGAGTGCTACACTTGTGGAAAGTACCAGTATTGATTATGAGCGCATCGCTACCAGAGTCAGTACTTACCGATTACCGAAAAACCGGTTATCCCATAAGTTCAATACTTGAAGATGACTCAGACTATTCAAGAATCCGTTTTGAAATAACTCAAATCCGTGATTATTCAGATGTGGATGAGGTGGAGGATATATTGGAGCATATGATACACATAGGCAATGGGATTGTCTATGCCAATACGGTTGATAGAGCTGTAGAATTTTATCACCATATAATGAACAAGGTTCAGAATATAGAAGAGCCTCTGAATGTGATATTATACCATAGTCGATTCACTGAACCTGATAAGCAGAAAATCGAATCCAAACTCCTGGATGCTTTAGGCAAAGAAGCTTGGAAACATCATACAGCACGTGGTATCGCTATTTTAACTCAGATAGGTGAGATGAGTGTGAATATCAGTGCTGATATTATGGTTTCAGAAATTTGTCCTATTGACCGGTTGACTCAACGGGCTGGACGCCTCTGCCGATTTGACCATAGCAAAGTAGGACGTCTTATATTACTTAAAAGGTATAAGAATGATAAGTTATATCCTGCACCTTATGGTCATTTCGAAAGGAAAGAAAAGACATGGACAGCTTGCGCAGCTCTCTCTGAAACGATAAAATTAATAAAGGCGGATAAATATAATGCAGCAGAATTAGTAGATCTTATCAACAAGGTTTATGCTAGAAAAAGTGAGGAGGACATCCTTGCTAAACAAAATGCAGCATTACTTCGAGAAAACTTTATAGATAACTGGCTTATCTGCCCAACTCAGAAGTCAGAGCTTGATGATACTGATACTAATTTATGGAAGAGTAGGGATATTAGTGCCCAGGATACAGTTTATGTAAAGAAGCCGGATCTTCTCTCTTTTAGAAATTATTCAGACTTCATGGAATTCAAATTGCTCAATGGGATTAGTATTCCTGTCTATCTTATTGAGAAATGTAGAAAGATGCATAGAATTGATTTGTTTAAGATAAAAATAGGAGATGCTCAATGTGAATATATAGATGTTATACGCCCAGGATTTTATGACAATTATGTTGGAATTGACATGAGTGATCCAGATAATTTCTTATGATGATTACAGGTACACATTTCGCATATTATCAGCTTTGTCGTCGCAAGCTTTGGCTCTTTGCCAACGGCATCAACATGGAGCAGGAGTCTGACCTGGTCTATGAAGGGAAGCTCCTCCATGAGGAGAGCTATCCAGAGCGGTCATCGAAATACGAAGAAGTGGCCATCGACGGTATCAAGGTGGACTATTATGATGCCAAGAATCATGTGATCCATGAAATCAAGAAATCCAACAAGGTGGATCGTGCACATGAATGGCAGCTCAAATACTATATGTATGTCTTCGAGCAGCATGGCGTGATGGACGTCCGCGGCATTCTGGAGTATCCAGAAATGCGGAAGACCAAGGAAGTGATACTTACGGATGTCGACAGGGAAGAGATCCGCTCAATGATCGGTGAGATAGAGACTATCATCGGTCAGGACGAATGTCCGCCGCGAGTGAAGAAAGGACTCTGTCGCAATTGTAGCTATTTCGATTTCTGTTTCTCCGAAGAGCCGGATGAGGCCTCTGAGGCCTCTGACGATTAGGTCTCATCGGTGAAATAATAATATCAGGAGGTGATAAAGATGAAGAGAAGTTTCTATCTGTTTAATCCGGGAATCATGGAACGAAAGGACAATACGCTTAAGTATACGCCTGTGAAAATCGATGATGACGGGACGGAACATCCACAGCCGCCGCGCTATATTCCAATAGAGGATGTGGCAGAGATGTATGTCTTCGGGAGTCTGAGAGCTAACAGCGCTCTTTATAATTTTCTGGGGCAGAAGGATATTCCGGTACATTTCTTTGATTATTACGAGAATTATACTGGGAGCTTCATGCCTCGCGACGGACTGCTCTCCGGCCGGGCTCTGCTTGCTCAGACTAAGGCTTATCAGAACAAGAAAAGACGCACCCAACTTGCGAGTAAGTTTATACAGGGAGCGGCGTGGAACATGGTGATGAACCTCAACTACTATCACCGGAGGGGCAAGGACTTGGGGCCTACCATTGACGACATCAAGGCTTTGGCCAAGACACTGCCATCGGCTGCTGATGTGGAAGAGGTGATGGGCATAGAGGGAAATATCCGTAAACTGTATTACGCTGCTTTCGATATTATCCTTGATGATTTCAAGATGGGTGCACGCACCAAGCAGCCACCTGAGAATGAAGTTAATGCACTCATCTCCTTCGGTAATATGATGTGCTATACAGAGACTTTGCGTGCCATCCATCAGACGCAACTCAATCCGACCATCTCATTCCTGCATACACCGGGTGAGCGTCGCTATTCGCTCTGTCTTGACATCTCGGAAATCTTCAAGCCCATCATGGTGGATAGGGTCATCTTCAAGGTGCTCAACAAGCATGCGCTGGGACCGCAGCACTTCGACCACAAACTCAATTCGTGCCTGCTCAATCAGAAAGGCAAGCTCATCTATGTCAAGGCTATGGAAGACCGGTACAACGAGACTTTCCGCCACCGTTCACTCGGCCGCAACGTGAGCTATAAACACCTCATCAAGTTGGAATGCTACAAGTTGCTGAAGGACATTCTCGGCATTGAGGAGTACAAACCCTTTAAGATGTACTGGTAGGTGAGCTATATATAATAATGTGTAGGGTCTTTGAATAAGGAGAAGCCATGTATATAATTTTGGTATACGATGTAGCCCAGAAACGGGTAGGGAAGATGCTGAAACTCTGCCGGAAATATCTCAGCTGGATACAAAACTCGGTATTCGAAGGTGAGTTGTCCGAAGCCAAACTCCGGGAATTGAAATCGCAGATTGGCAGCATCATTGATGCGGAAACCGACAGCGTGATAATATTTACGAATAAAATGAGTTATAATATGGACAAGGAGATCCTTGGCAAGGAGCGAATGTCGACAGACAACTTCCTATAAGTAGTTGTCGATGCCGGCCCAAGTCAAAGTATTGTGGCTCAAGAAACACATTCTTTCGCTCTTTGACATGTTGAAACACTATTAGACAAAGGTGTTGTCGTAGCCCCATTATTTTAATATTATTCCACATCGACATATTTCTCCCGTTTTTTTTCGTATCTTTGCATTCGGGAAACCGCGGTAACAGGGACTTTTGTCCAACATGTCGATGTGGGTCTTAATCGTACCTTTATGGAATTGAAACGATAGAGAATTTGGTACTCGCGAGAGCAAAGATCCTCGTCTTAATCGTACCTTTATGGAATTGAAACTCGGCCGATGGAACAAGGGCGAGGGCAACCTCAAGTGTCTTAATCGTACCTTTATGGAATTGAAACTTGTATTTATCTATGGAGTTGACGATGCTTTCTGGTCTTAATCGTACCTTTATGGAATTGAAACAGTTCTACCGCTATGTGCGCGGGGAGTTTGATACCGTCTTAATCGTACCTTTATGGAATTGAAACTCAACGACTGCGAGATGGAGGAGGTCGGTGAGACCGCGTCTTAATCGTACCTTTATGGAATTGAAACACATCAACGACAAGCTCGAAGTAATTGACCAGACCCGTCTTAATCGTACCTTTATGGAATTGAAACCTTTTCTTGTAACTTCCTTTGAAAACTGGCTGCGGGTCTTAATCGTACCTTTATGGAATTGAAACCTGGTCTTGTAACTTCCTTTGAAAACTGGCTGCGGGTCTTAATCGTACCTTTATGGAATTGAAACTCCGAATACGCGGACAAGAAGGAAATATAGGTAAGCGAGTCTTAATCGTACCTTTATGGAATTGAAACGCCCGTAAGACATTTGGCTATGAAGCACCTGTCGAGTCTTAATCGTACCTTTATGGAATTGAAACTTTTTTTGTTGGTTTACCTTTGGCCATAAAGTGCTGGTCTTAATCGTACCTTTATGGAATTGAAACTTGAAAACAGGGTCTGGCTTCGAGTAGGTTCCTGCGTCTTAATCGTACCTTTATGGAATTGAAACTGACTTTCCAACCACTATTCGCTGAGATCGTATCATCGTCTTAATCGTACCTTTATGGAATTGAAACAGCAAAAGAGGGAGGCAGCCTTCGAGTCGAGCAAGTCTTAATCGTACCTTTATGGAATTGAAACTCAGAAAGGCGGCGAGCAGGTAGGCGAGGCCGTCGAGTCTTAATCGTACCTTTATGGAATTGAAACTTGCAAGCTCCTTGGTATAGAGCAGCCCGCAGCTCTCGTCTTAATCGTACCTTTATGGAATTGAAACTCCTGATTACTACAAATTTGGACAACGTGCTTGCAGAGTCTTAATCGTACCTTTATGGAATTGAAACTTACTTGACAGCTGCACGTTATCAGCAAACTCAAGTCTTAATCGTACCTTTATGGAATTGAAACTGACACGGCAGAGGCAAAGAGAGCTTCGGCAGAGGTCTTAATCGTACCTTTATGGAATTGAAACTCTCGTTCATCACTTTCACGAAGTCGAACACCTTCGTCTTAATCGTACCTTTATGGAATTGAAACTACCGTGAGCGGTTCGACACGGCGGCACGGATTCAGTCTTAATCGTACCTTTATGGAATTGAAACGACATCCGGCTCCAGGAGCAGGCAGCTGGTGCGGTCGTCTTAATCGTACCTTTATGGAATTGAAACGTCGTTGCGTATTGCAGCCACGGCGGACGGTCAGAGTCTTAATCGTACCTTTATGGAATTGAAACGCGCAAGTATCTGGCCGAGAAGGTCTACTCGCACGCGTCTTAATCGTACCTTTATGGAATTGAAACAAGGGTCGACAGTATAAGTGCAAGCATTACGAACGTCTTAATCGTACCTTTATGGAATTGAAACACAATGGCTACGACATGAGCATCATCGACCTCGTGTCTTAATCGTACCTTTATGGAATTGAAACAAGGTGGCCGGCATAAGATCATCGTGCAGGAGAAGCCGTCTTAATCGTACCTTTATGGAATTGAAACAGGAGACGCAGACCGTGGCGGTGGTGCGTGGCGAAGTCTTAATCGTACCTTTATGGAATTGAAACAAGGTAAACCAACAAAAAAACGGCACCCATGCTCGTCTTAATCGTACCTTTATGGAATTGAAACAGTGCTAAGCAAAGCAGGAGTAACACGACCTTTAAGTCTTAATCGTACCTTTATGGAATTGAAACCTTGACCGTGGTGCGGTAGGGCTGAATGGGTTGATTAGTCTTAATCGTACCTTTATGGAATTGAAACCGGGCAAGGCACAAGCGGACGTGAGTCTCGACCGCGTCTTAATCGTACCTTTATGGAATTGAAACTCCATCCCCATCACCGGGTGCTCCTCGATTCTCTCGTCTTAATCGTACCTTTATGGAATTGAAACACTCTTAATGCTGGGAACGGTAAACGGCAGGTACACGTCTTAATCGTACCTTTATGGAATTGAAACTCGTGAAGATGACGGAGGCCTTTGCTGAATACAACGGTCTTAATCGTACCTTTATGGAATTGAAACTTGAACCTTACGCCGTCGCCCTTCTCCGTGTTCCCGTCTTAATCGTACCTTTATGGAATTGAAACCCCGACGCGGCATCCAGCACGGCACCGGGCTGGCGGTCTTAATCGTACCTTTATGGAATTGAAACACCAAGAAGGGCGAGGACGGCGAAGGCAAGGAAGGAGTCTTAATCGTACCTTTATGGAATTGAAACCCGTCATTACTCCGTCTGCCATACCCTCGAAGCCAGCGTCTTAATCGTACCTTTATGGAATTGAAACGAGCGAAGACCCCGCCCAGCGGTATTTCTTCGCCGAGTCTTAATCGTACCTTTATGGAATTGAAACTGGTGGCAGCCCCGGCATTGGCAGCAGCCTCGGATGTCTTAATCGTACCTTTATGGAATTGAAACTTGTGAAGGCGTTAAAAGGCGGCTTCCGTGGAGAGGTCTTAATCGTACCTTTATGGAATTGAAACTTAGTAACTGTTATCATAACTGTCTATCTTTTCTGCGTCTTAATCGTACCTTTATGGAATTGAAACCCAGTGCCGTGTTCAAGCTCTCCTATAACTTGCACTAGTCTTAATCGTACCTTTATGGAATTGAAACCCGTCTCTGCAAAGTTCCTCGGTACCGGTGCGCTTGTCTTAATCGTACCTTTATGGAATTGAAACAAACATATCTACTTCGAGGTCAGTGACGGCATGGGTCTTAATCGTACCTTTATGGAATTGAAACTGCGCAACTGAACAGCGCAAGTGCTGCAAGTGCTAAGTCTTAATCGTACCTTTATGGAATTGAAACCCCTCAGACACTCACAGAGAAACAGCAGATCATCGAGTCTTAATCGTACCTTTATGGAATTGAAACAGACCACGCAACACGGTATAGAAGAAACGACCAGGTCTTAATCGTACCTTTATGGAATTGAAACTCCTGATTACTACAAATTTGGACAACGTGCTTGCAGAGTCTTAATCGTACCTTTATGGAATTGAAACTGCAGCTGTGGAGGCGTTCCGTGTGTCTGCTCCGGTCTTAATCGTACCTTTATGGAATTGAAACTGGTAATCCGCCGCCCTGAAGGGCGGCGCACGGAGTCTTAATCGTACCTTTATGGAATTGAAACTGATAAAGATGGAATCGGTGAGTAAACTCATGCTGGTCTTAATCGTACCTTTATGGAATTGAAACGTCGGTCGGGAAGTACGGCATTGAGGTGAGCTGCAAGGTCTTAATCGTACCTTTATGGAATTGAAACTAGGCAGCCACCAAGTCATCGTAGGAGCGGTTGAGTCTTAATCGTACCTTTATGGAATTGAAACTCGTCTCTTGCAGTTTCGTGAGCACGAGCTGCATGTCTTAATCGTACCTTTATGGAATTGAAACAGGTGCAGAGGCTATCACCAAGACTGGAGAATATACCGTCTTAATCGTACCTTTATGGAATTGAAACCCGCAAGCAAGGGGATGGGTGTGCGGAAGCAGGCAGTCTTAATCGTACCTTTATGGAATTGAAACTGTATTTACGCACGCGATAGAGAATCAAAAGGGGTGTCTTAATCGTACCTTTATGGAATTGAAACGCGTAAGGCTCAAAGCCCCGGCTGCGCCCGGGCTGTCTTAATCGTACCTTTATGGAATTGAAACACGGGGAAGGACGGGAAAGCACTCGGAGAGGGTTGTCTTAATCGTACCTTTATGGAATTGAAACATTTGAGTAATACTTTATTAGATCCTCCGGCAGCAGTCTTAATCGTACCTTTATGGAATTGAAACTCAAGTCGACAGGCGGTACGAGCACGACGAAGATGTCTTAATCGTACCTTTATGGAATTGAAACTTCTCAATTGTGCCGAGGTCATATTGGGCGCGCAGCGTCTTAATCGTACCTTTATGGAATTGAAACCGCTGAAACTGAACAAGGCGATCAAGGCATGCTTCGTCTTAATCGTACCTTTATGGAATTGAAACTACTGATTGTATATGAATACACGCTCAGATTTAGAGTCTTAATCGTACCTTTATGGAATTGAAACTATAATTTATTTTTAGCTGCTGCAAATATAGGATGTCTTAATCGTACCTTTATGGAATTGAAACAAAGAGGACGCAGCGTAAAGTAGCGTTTGCCCGAAAGTCTTAATCGTACCTTTATGGAATTGAAACTTTATAGAAGCCAGACATGAGGGATGCAAGCTTCGTCTTAATCGTACCTTTATGGAATTGAAACCCTATAACAATTAGGCGCGCTAAAATGCCCTCGACGTCTTAATCGTACCTTTATGGAATTGAAACAGAGTTACCATATTCTGAGAGAATGACTTAGAACTATGTCTTAATCGTACCTTTATGGAATTGAAACTGCTGGATGCCGCGTCGGGTGGTGATGGTAGAAGAGTCTTAATCGTACCTTTATGGAATTGAAACGAATTCAAGAGAGAGCAGTCGTATGAACAACGTTGTCTTAATCGTACCTTTATGGAATTGAAACGCCATCGGCCGCAAATAAAGGGGGCGGGAGGAGGGCGTCTTAATCGTACCTTTATGGAATTGAAACCAGAGTACCGCACAGATGGACCAGCGGCTCTTGCGTCTTAATCGTACCTTTATGGAATTGAAACATGATTAACGTGAAAAGCAGCATGGCAAAGATGATCGTCTTAATCGTACCTTTATGGAATTGAAACCCGTCACCACCGGGCTGAAAGGTCCGGCGGCAGGCGTCTTAATCGTACCTTTATGGAATTGAAACAGGGTGACGTGGAGGCAGACGAAGCACCTGCTGCTGTCTTAATCGTACCTTTATGGAATTGAAACGGCGATGCAGCTTGTCCTCACCAAACTGCAAGAGAGTCTTAATCGTACCTTTATGGAATTGAAACTAGCTTGATATTGGATGTTACCAGCTCACCTTTGCGTCTTAATCGTACCTTTATGGAATTGAAACAAACCACCAGAAAGAGATTGTACGTCATGAAGGTGTCTTAATCGTACCTTTATGGAATTGAAACAAGACCAGGAGCGCAAGGTGGCGGCTAAGCAGCTGCGTCTTAATCGTACCTTTATGGAATTGAAACAGGTTATCATCAACGCCCAGCCCGTCGATCTCAAAGTCTTAATCGTACCTTTATGGAATTGAAACAGGATGGATCGTCTTTGTCGGTCTCGACTTCTCCCGTCTTAATCGTACCTTTATGGAATTGAAACGTCGATATTGTCTGCCAAGGGCGAGTAGGTCTTGGTCTTAATCGTACCTTTATGGAATTGAAACTCAAAAGAGACCATAGCTCCAAGATCGACCCCGTGTCTTAATCGTACCTTTATGGAATTGAAACCTGATAAGGTCGTACAAGGTGATTGTTGCCGACCCGGTCTTAATCGTACCTTTATGGAATTGAAACATAGTATTCCGTCGTATCACCGTTTGCGGGGGTCGTCTTAATCGTACCTTTATGGAATTGAAACGAGATAGGAACAAGTGAACTAAGGCACATAAAGTGTCTTAATCGTACCTTTATGGAATTGAAACATGAGAGAACTACGAGCAATAGATTCAAGAACGTGTCTTAATCGTACCTTTATGGAATTGAAACACGGCAACGTGACCACCGAGGTCACCCACACGGCGTCTTAATCGTACCTTTATGGAATTGAAACTAATGAAATACTATTGTTCTTTAACGCTAATCAAGTCTTAATCGTACCTTTATGGAATTGAAACAGAGTAGTATTATTATCAAAAGAGAATTTGTTA
>Ga0256406_1004638_pt1 | contig 15484 bp, 9 predicted proteins | sample RumenRJG_03DNA_FD_185986 | JGI IMG/M metagenome (GOLD analysis project Ga0256406, IMG submission 185986) | Bovine rumen microbial communities from Lethbridge, Alberta, Canada - RJG_03 | ecosystem: Host-associated > Mammals > Digestive system > Stomach > Rumen | place: Canada: Alberta | collected... | reverse complement strand
TCACAATCAGCCTGTCAGGCCCGCTATCCTGCGTCTTTCGTGCAGGAACAGAATCGCGATTTGCGGCACCGGTGAACATTTTATCAGAGAAACACCCCTCGGGCAAGAACGCCTCCATCCGGTGCTGCCGTCATCTCGTGCTCCGCGCCCGATGATGAGCGGTCGCTTTTAAACGATTCAAAAAAGCCGCAGGCAGATTGCTGCCTGCGGCCTGAATCCACGCTTCGTCAGCGTCCGGTCTCCTCATGTACCTGCGGGTTTCTTCCTGTGTCAAGCGGTCTGAGCGGGACCTCCGTCACACCCTTCTCGCCCCAGAATGCCTTCAGGTTGCCGAAAGGATCTGCCGGTATGGGAGCTTTCTCCGCCTTTTTCTTCGCGGAGCCCTTCTTACCCGAAGTCCCGCCCTTTCCGGTGCTGTCAGACTGGCTGGGCTCCAGGTTCAGCTTCTCCAGCACATCCCGAACCTTCCTGACCGGGAAGATCTCAAGTGCTTCCTTTACCTCATCTGCGACCTCGTCAAGATCCTCCACATTCTCATACGGAACAAAGACCCGCTTGATCCCCGCCCGCTGCGCAGCCATCAGCTTCTCCGGAAGGCCTCCGATCGGCATGACACCTCCGCGAAGTGAGACCTCTCCGGTCATCGCCCACTCCGGGCTGACCTCTCTGCCTGTGACGAGGGATGCCAGCGCTGTCGTCAGCGTGATACCAGCCGACGGTCCGTCCTTCGGGATCGCCCCCTCCGGGACATGGATGTGAAGATCATTTTTCTCAAACAGCTCTTCCTTCTCTGGATACATCGCCTTGACAAGGGAGATCGCAATCTGCACAGATTCCTTCATCACATCGCCAAGCTGTCCGGTGATGATCACTTTCCCGTTCCCCTTGGTGAACAGCGTCTCAATGAAAAGAATCTCTCCGCCGGCTGCGGTCCATGCAAGCCCTGTCACAATACCGGGCTTCTTTTCCTCCAGAATAGAGTCGTGGTGGATCGGATGCTGATCCAGATACTGCCGCACGTCATCCTTCCCAACCACAATCCGGAGTTCCTGGCGATCACTTTTACCCGCACTCGTGCTGCCTGCCTCACCCTGCGGCAGGCTCAGGGCGGTTGACTTCTTGTCCGTGCTCTCCTGGGACTGCTCCACAATCCGGACGGCTGCGTATCTGCAGAGCGTGTCCATCTGCTTCTTCAGCCCGCGGACACCGGACTCCATCGTGTATCCCGATATGACAGTCCGGATCGCGTCATCGGTGACCTCAAGCTGGTCAGCGGTGATTCCGGCTGCCTTCATCGCTCTCGGAAGCAGATGACGCCTTGCGATCTGGAATTTCTCAACCGCTGTGTATCCCGGGAACTGGATGACCTCCATACGGTTCAGCAGCGGTTCCGGGATTGTGTCCGTCGTGTTCGCCGTGCAGACAAACAGTACATCCGACAGATCATATGGAACATTCATGTAGTGATCCGTGAAGCTGAAGTTCTGCTCCGGATCGAGCACCTCGAGGAGAGCAGACGCCGGATCGCCGTTGTAGTCCCGGCTCAGCTTGTCTACCTCGTCCAGCACGATGACCGGATTCGAGGTACCGGCTGTCTTCATTGCATTCATAATGCGTCCGGGCATTGCCCCGATATAGGTTCTGCGGTGGCCTCTGATTTCCGCCTCGTCGCGCACGCCTCCAAGAGAAATGCGGACATACTTTCTTCCAAGTGCCTTTGCGATGCTCTGTCCGATGCTCGTCTTGCCGGTTCCAGGCGCTCCTACGAACAGAAGAATCGAGCCGGACTGTTTCCTGTTCAGGCTCATGACCGCAAGCTGCTGAATCACACGGTTCTTGACCTTCTTCAGTCCATAGTGATCCTCATCCAGGATCTCCTGCGCCTTTTTCAGGTCAATTTTCTTCGATCTTGCTTTCTTCCAGTCAAGCGAGGTCACGAAGTCCAGGTAGTCATAAAGCATTCCGTACTCATGGCCTTCCTTCCCCTCCTGCTTCATCCGTTGCAGAACCTTGTCCGCCTCCTTGCGGGCGGTCTCGTTCATGCCGGACTTCTCGATCTTTTCCTGGAAGCGGCGCACATCGGAGACATTCTCCGGATGCATCTCATCGAGCTGCTTCTGCAGGAAATCAATCTGCTTCTTCAGCGCATCCTCCCGGTAGAGCTTCTCGTTCGTCTTCTTCGCTGCGTCCTCCGCCTCGCTGGTGACATCGGATTCCGCGATAAACCCGTAGATAGCCTTCTCAATCATGTCGAGGCGCTCCGATTCCTTGTTCACCTCGAGAAAATGAAAGCGTTCCTCCGGATCCAGGCTCAGATAGGAGGACAGTGCTGTAGCAGCCTCCTCAAGGCTCTTCCACCGGTTGACGTACTGCCGTGCCATCAGCCCCCATGGGAACTTCTTCAGGAATTCAAACAATCTTCCCTTCATGGCGTTGAGGCGCTTGCTCATCTCCTCTTCCGGAACATCCTGGACATCCTCGCGCAGGACGGAAGGCACATAAATCTCCTCACCGCTGATCTCAACCTCTCCGAGATCCATCCGTCCCAGTGTTTCGATCGTCACATCTCCATCCGAATCAACCGACTGAACTCTGCCTGAGACTCCGATCGGATAGAAATCGTCCTTCGTCAGGTTTTCCTTTTTCTTGGATTCCTTCTGAAAAACGAAAAGGACGTCGTCCCCCTCATGGATGTCTGTCGTGGACGCATCGTCAAAAAAGTCTTTCTTAAAGGTCAGCGAAATATTCGGGAGTATGATCATGTTATAAACAGGTACTGTAATCATTCGCGATTCCCCCTTATCTTCTCTCATTTCATTCGGGCCATTCATGCTGCATGAGTTCCCGCACTGCTTTCGCAGCGTTTCCATACTCATACCTGCCGCTGTCACTCAGGCCCTGCCGTACTGTATGAGTCCCGTACTGCTTCACTGCCTTCGGCAAAGGCATCGCGGCTGGACTCATACAGTACAATAGCACCGCTTGTTAGCAGTGTCAATACTTGAGTGCTAATAAATATGCAGTAAATTTAATTTTGCACAATTTGCAGAACAGGTGAAATACACAGACCTCGATTCGGAGGCTCCGTCGTTATCTCGTACTCCGCACTCGATGATGAACGGCAGCCATCATAAAAAAAGCAGCCCTGACGGGCTGCTTCGCTGCCTGTTGTTCACTTTTTCAGACACCGCTGTCTCCGTAGTTGGAGAGAACACGGGCGGACGGATCGTTGACGTCGCAGCCCTTCCAGCTTTTATTCGGCATCCAGAAATCCTTGATCATTTCCGCCTGTCCCGGGTAGTATTCCTCGAAAATCTCGCGGTACAGCAGGCTTTCCTTTGTAAACGGCCTGCAGTAACCGTACTTCGCCGCGCGTTTCTGAAACTCCTCATCTGTATACTTTGTCTCGGCGTAGGCCTTCAGGTCATCGACCATCGAGTGTCCGACCGCATCAGAGAAGGCTGCCTTCTGCCTCCACAGAATGTTCTCCGGAAGAATATGGTCCTTCTCGAAGGCATGTCTGAGTAAATACTTTCCCATGTTATAGGTGTTCATCTTCATCTTCGGGTTGATACTCATGACATAGTGCACGAATTCCAGATCTCCGAATGGAACACGCGCCTCGATACTGTTGTCCGCGATGCATCTGTCCGCACGAAGGACGTCATACATGTACAGCTCATCGACACGCTTCTTGGACTCCGCCTGGAAGGCTTCCGCCGTCGGCGCAAAGTCTGTGTACTTGTAGCCGAACAGTTCGTCGGAAATCTCCCCGGTCAGCAGAACCCGGACATCTGTCTGCTCGTGAATCGCCTTGCAGCACAGATACATACCCATGCTTGCGCGGATCGTCGTGATATCCCAGGTTCCAAGTGTCTTGATGACCGTCGGCAGATAGTCAATCACCTCCTGCGCAGTCATATAGACCTCCGTGTGCTCGGCGCCGATGAAGTCTGCAACCTCCCTCGCATATTTTAGGTCTATGGCATCCTTGTCCATCCCGATTGCGAAGGTCCGGATCTTCTTCCCAAGGATCTTTGCGGATATGGCGCAGACAAGCGATGAGTCGAGTCCGCCTGAGAGCAGAAAGCCCAGCGGTGCGTCGGCATCCAGCCGCTTGTCAACTCCCTTGATCAGCTTTTCGCGGATCGTCCGGCATGCGATTTCAAGGCTGTCCTGGTTGTAGTCCTCGACCGTCGTGATGTCCATATAGCGGGTGAAGATGCCCTCACCCTCTTTTGCCCCGGCCTTTCCGATGTAGTAGTATCCGGGCGGAAATGGCTTGATGCGGTCACACAGGCCAATAAGGTTGCAGGCCTCCGAAGCAAATATGATCGATCCGGTTTTCTTCGAAAAACCGTAGAACAGCGGGCGAATCCCGATCGGGTCACGTGCTGCGATATAACGGTCATGCGCCCCGTCATAAATCACGAGAGCGTACTCGGCATCCAGCTTGCGGAACATCCTGGTTCCATACTGTTCATACATCGGAAGAAGGACCTCGCAGTCTGAAACGGAGGAAAACTTGTATCCCAGGTTCTTCAGCTGCCCCATCAGGATGCGGAATCCGTAAATCTCACCGTTGCAGATCGCCATGTTGCCATCCTTCACAAACGGCTGCATGCCTCTGTCTGACATATCCATGATCGCCAGCCGGTGATAACACAGATATCCCGACGCAGTCTCTGTGATCGCGCTTTTGTCCGGTCCGCGCGGAATCGTGCGGTCAAACGCCTCCCGGAACTCATCCGGCTTCAGTGCCTTATCTGTGAAACACATGATCGAACACATAGTGAACCCTCCCGATGCCTGCAAAACGACCTGCGTATTGATTCTGGAAGCAAAAAAGGCGCTGACAGATGAACCCATCTGTCAGCGCCTTCGCTGTTATGGAAGACAATACCACCAATCATGCAGAATGTCAAAGCATTTCTTTCGGAAATCGGAGGGCTCCCGAAATTTTTTTGTCAGCCTTGTCAGCTGTCAAAACCGCTCCAGACTGGTTTGCCCGGATAAGTCTTCACCTGCTCCTCGCCGGTCAGAATCCGCATGGCACCGGCTGCCATCGCCTCCTGCTCAAACTCACCCGGATACTGGTACACCGGGGCTATGAAACTGCAGCTTTCTTCGATCCGTTTTCCGATCTCCGGGAACCGGAGCAGTCCGCCGGTCAGAAGGATGGCGTCAACCTGCCCCTTCAGCGGTGTGCTCATCATCCCGATCCACTTGATGATCTGGTAGATCATCGCATTCCAGACCCGGATGGCTGTCTCATTGCCATTCTCAACCATCCGATGCACCTTGTCAGAGTTGGATGTTCCAAACCAGGAGGACAGGCCGCCTGCCTGTGAGCAGAGATCCCGGATCTCGCGGTCCGTGCGGCCAAGCAGAACCCGTCTTCCGTCCGTCACCGCAAGGCTGCCCATTCTGGTCGGCGTAAATGGTCCCTCACCGCCGCCGGCATCATTTCCATCGATCATCCTTCCATGTTCATGTGCCGTCACCGATATGCCGCCGTCGATATGACAGACGATGAAGTTGCAGTCTTCATACCGCTTTCCCATCCGTTTTGCGTGGGTTCTGGCTGTCGCCTTCAGGTTCAGGGCATGAGAGACCGCCCGTCTGTAGACCCCTTTCAGTCCTGTGATACGCGCATCATCGCAGAGCTCGTCAACAACCGGAGGATCCATCATGATCATGATTCCACCGTATTTCTGATGCACCTCGTTCGCCATCTGGACGCCCAGCATGGACGCGTGGTACAGCCCGCCCCTGGCCGCTCTTGTATCCGCAATCAGCCGCTCATCGATCTGGTATATGCCTCCGGGCACCGCATAGCAGCCCCCGCCCCGGCCGACAACCGCATCGATGCCGGTCAGGTCGATGTGATCCTCCTTCAGGAAATCGTAGATAACCTTCATGCGGTAATCCAGCTGGTCATTGATGGTTGGAAATGAAAGAAGAACCTTCGAGTCGTGGAAGACGTCTGTCGTATAGATGTTTTTATCATTCTCAAATAGCGACAGTTTGGTGGATGTCGATCCGGGGTTGATGATGAAGATCCGGTATGTACGCGTCATGACTCTGCTTTCCTGTCCTTTCCATCCTCCGCAGTCTTATCTGCCTGTTTCATATCCTTTGCAAACGCTTCTGCTGCCTTCTCCTGCTCTGCGGCAGGTGTCTCTGCAGTTTCTGCCTCTGCCTGCTGCGCGGGCACTTCAATGTCTGGTGCCTGCTGCGCGTGTATTTCAGTGTCTTTCGCCTGATGTGCTGGTACCTCGGTGTCTGCTGCCTGCTGCGCCAGTGCTGCATCTGCCGGCTGCGCTTCCGTGTCTACGCCCGTCTCCGTCTGCTCTGCCTGGAGATTTCCGGTCAGCTCCGGATCCTGTGGGACATCCTCCATCCTTCGGGTCAGCTTTCTGGACGTATCCTTCACAAACTTCGCACTGCGCTCCTTCAGGCTTGTGAACCCGTTCTTCGTCTTTGCCGCCGCGCTCCCGAAAAACTCTCCTGTTTTGTCTGCTGCACTTCCCGCAAGCTTCCCGACTTCCTGCCCGACTTCCCGAAAATCCTGGGCAACCTTTGCCCCGGCCCCTTCCTCCGGCGACAGTCTTGCCCCGCACTTCGCACAGAACTTGTCTCCCGGATCAGCCGGCTTGCCGCAGTTCGGACAGTAGACAATCCCGTTGACCTCGTCAAGCTGCTTTGAATACTTTTCGATATTCGCATATGCAACCTTTACAGCCGCATACTCATCCTCCAGTCCGTTCCTCGGACTGTCCGGATTCTCCTTGTAGACACTTTCCCCGATGACTGCAAAAAGTCTTTCAAGAGAACGCTTCTCTGCAGAGATTCGTCCCTTGATGGAGACGCTGTCGCTCATCTTCTGAACACCATTCTTTGTATCGCGTCCGATCCTGGCAAGTTTCTGTCCCAGATTGCTCCAACCCATACTGACACCTCGCTTCCAGCTTTTCCACTTTGATTCCGGCTGTCCGATGCGTCTTCCAGCCGTCCGATGCCTTCATTTATTCCCGATTATGAGCGAGGGGATTCTGCGTGTCAAGGGCTTGTCTGTCAGCTTAAAAATCGCTATAGTGGTCAATATCAAAGGAAGGATCTTCGAGGGGGAGCGTTCGTCATGAAGTGGACAGAAAAGTGTATCCTGAATCTGGCACATCATAACCTGTTTGAGAATGACGGGCACAGACACCGCTTCTACGATCTTCTGGATTGTTATTTTGACAAGCCATTCTTCACCAAGGGGCTCTGCAAGTGTATGTACCTTTCTGCCTGGGACACAGAGCACTTTTCCATGATGCTTGAAACCCTGAACGCGACGCTGATTGAGCATGATTTCCGTCTGCATCTGATGCGGGACCAGGGTCAGATCGAGCAGGCAGAAGCACACGCCGAGCACAATCTGGAAGCGGAGGAAATCTGGAAGCTTGTGAATGCCTTCGTCAGCGGCCGTCCCTACGACAGTTCCAGTCTGTCCGATGTCGAAATCCGTTATCCGGAAACCGCATATATGATCAAGCGTGCCCTTCTGGCATCGAAAATCATCGATGAACTTCCATCTCTGAATCTACCCTCTTCAGACGCATCCTCCGCGTCAGTCCTGTCAGACAACCGTCTTTTCTGACTGAAAAAAGATTATTTATGCACGTTTTCTATATATTATTCTAATTTTTCATATAATTTGTCCATTTGTCTTTCATCTTTTCCTTGTTATCATGATATCTGTTCCTATTATTGTTTAGCTGTTTTCATTCTGCACAATCGTCTGATCCATAAATCAGTCTGACCCGGAGTGCAGTGAAAGGAGATGACATGGCGCCACGACTCTTATCCGGCAATCAAGTCGTTTACATCATGATGGAATTCGGCAGCATGCTTCTGTGGGACGAAGCCAGCAAGAAACAGTTCATCGACTCTGTCCTTGACGAAAAACGCCGGCTCGGGATCGAAGTATATGCCTTCTCCATTTTCAGCGACCGGGCTTTCCTGGTGATTGGTAAGTTCGGAGCCTATACAGAAGAAGAGGCCTGCCGGGATGTTCTCATCATCCTTCAGCATTATTTGAAAACTGACTGTCTGACACAGGATGACCGCCGATTCTTTCAGAATGGCTCAAACCTGAAACTCACCCTCTGTCTGTTGAACGGCAAGGATGAAATCGTGGATGCCCTGATCTATGTCCACCTTGTTGCACGGGATCTGGGCTATGTACGGGCTGCCTTTGACTACTGGTGGTCCTCCATCCAGATCTATCGGAACCGGCCCTCCTGGAACGGCCTCAACGCCGAGACAGTCTATGAAAACCTTTCTCCCGACGCCGGGCGCTCGAGGCGAAATCTTGTCCGCCGGCACCGGGAAATCGAACGCTCAGGCCGTTTCTTTCCTGACTGTCTGTCAGCTCCGGTCATTTTTACAACACTTGCCTGTCTTCCGTCACAACCTCCGGCAAGTCCGGCTTCCGGATGTCCGGAGAGGCCGGCTCAAGCTGACGCTGAGTCTTCTGTTCCCTCTCTTGTTGCCCGGGTCGGATAATGTCCCGTCTTCCGCATATTTTTCTTAAGTTTCTCCTGTACCTGTGACAAAGCAGCCGATTAATGGTATAAAGGGATGACAGGAGGTAACTTCGAATGATCAAAAGATATGGAAAGTATGGCGTTTTGCTCGGAGCTGTCCTCAGCCTGACAGGCGTGCTTCTCTCCGGCTGTACCAGTACACAGTCCGGCAATCTGAGCAGCGGCAGCCAGACCCCTGCAGCGCAGGGTGGTTCTGCCACCCAGTCAGCAGCCTCGTCCGGTTCAGCGGATGCTCGTCCGGATCTCGTTCTTTCATCAGCAGACGGGCAGACCGGGACGACAGACCAGGCTGGTCAGCCATCAGCAGGCCAAGCTGCCCAGAATACACAGAGTACCACGCAGAGTCAGACATCGGCAGGCTCCGGTACGTCCGACAGAGGGGACATCGTCACCTACGATGAGCAGCATCAGAATGGTGCTGAGGATGATACTCCTTCCGTCTATGACGCAGATGCGGATGATGATTCCAGCGATACACAGCAGGGTGTTGATCAGTTTACCGGCTCCTTCAGCAAGGAGGACGACAGCGAATCCGTCACACTCAGCCTTGACAATGACACCGATTTGTCCTTTTCTTTCGCCAGTTGCGGTATCCATGGCAGTGCACAGGTTTCCGGACAGACAGCTGTGTACAAAGGAGATGATGACTACACAATCACATTTTCCGTCTCGGGAGACATTCTCAAGGTGACGGTGGGCGGAGATGATGCCTCGCAGTCTGCCATCAACGGTACCTACTACCGTGAATCTGAGACCGAAGCGGATGTGGGCTGAATTTTTGCCGATATTTTTATAAAACATCTTGACAATCTGTCTCCCGGCATGTATGATAGCAAAGTCATCGCGTTCGAGAGAACAGATTGTCATTCTGATTGAAGATTGTGGGATCTTAGCTCAGCTGGGAGAGCATCTGCCTTACAAGCAGGGGGTCACAGGTTCGAGCCCTGTAGGTCCCATCGGAAGTCAGAATCCATATATGGCGGAGTAGCTCAGTTGGCTAGAGCATGCGGTTCATACCCGCAGTGTCAAGAGTTCGAATCTCCTCTCCGCTACGTCTGGGAAGCCTTTGCAGGCTTCCCTTTTTTGTGAAGGCTTCCGGCGACCGCTCATCATCGAGTGCAGAGTGCGAAAAGCCCGGCGGTTTACTTCCGCCGGGCTTTTGGAGCTTTGGAGGCTTTTTAGGCCTTTCGCTTTTTCTGGTGTTCAGGATGCCTCTTTCATGTACGAATCCCATGTCGTCTCGAACTGCCTGCTCCGCGCATCGATCTTCTGCATGATCTGATCCGCCGCGCTTCCGGATACCGGTGTCGGCTGGTAATTATTATAACTGCTGTCCGAGCTGACGCAGACTGGAATAATAGCGATATTGTCATCCTTCTGCGCGCCATCTCCGGTGACCGTAAAGGTCTGTCTGAACATCATAGCATCCATGTCTCTCGGGTGCAGATTTCCGCCAAAGCAGAAGTTTCCAAGTCCATACACAATGAACTTCCCATTGTACTTTTCAATGCCGGACACGATGTGGGAATGGGAGCCGACGACCAGATCCGCGCCGGCATCAACTGCCGCATGTCCCAGCGTCACCATATCCTCATTTGGCTCCTCGACCAGCTCCGAGTTCCAGTGGAAGTCAACGACCACAAGCTGGGCATTCTCCGCTTTCGCCTGCTTAACAGTACTTTTCAGCTGGTCCAGGCTCTCCAGCCCGTTCTCAACTGCATAGATGCCGATAAATGCACATTTGACTCCATTCAGTTCCTGATAGGCGATATCATTTCCGCTGCACCATGCAATCCCTGCGCCGGTCAGTGCATCCTCAGTATCCTTCAGCCCCTGCTCGCCGTAATCCATCGTGTGATTGTTGGCAAGTGTCACCGCCTCGATGCTCCCGTCTTTCAGAATCGCCGTATAAGCCGGGTCCCCCTTAAATGTAAACTTCTTGTTCGCCCTCTGATCGGATGTCGTCAGGGTTCCCTCAAAATTCGCGATGGTCAGATCGTCCTGGCTGAGGATATCACGCACATTCTGGAAGAAATAGCTGTCTCCGTGGACAGCCTGGAAAGCCGGGAAACTGGTGTCAGCCGCCAGGGACGGATCCGTCCCGAGGGTACAGTCTCCGACTGCTGTAATCGTTACCGTTTTCGCGTCCGACACAGTAATCTCGGCTGTCGTATCCGGAAGGCCGTCCGCAGACGCCGTCACCTTTGCCTTCCCTTCAGAAACCGGAACAATGATGTTCCCCTGATCGATCCGGAATACCTTCTCATCCGAGGATGTATATGTAAGATGATTGACATACGCATTCTTCGGTCTGACATCCGCATGGATGGTCATCGAGCTGCCCGGCGTGACAAAATAGCTCTTCTTTGAGAATGAGAGAGACTCAGCCTCGGTGAACGTTCCGCTCACTGGGGCTGTCATATTCCCTGCCTTGTCAACTGCATACCACCAGTAAACCTGGTTCTTCTCTTCTTCAAAGGGCTGCGTGTAGGCCTGATAGAGCGGCACATCCGACGCAGGACCCGTCACGCCATAGTAGATGCCTGCCACACCGGATGAGTCGTCTGTTGCCTCCAGTGTCACCTTTCCGGCAGATTCATGAACCGTGACAACCGGTGGTTCTGCATCCACATATGCCAGCTTTACCGTGGCATTCCGGACCTTGTCTGTCGACACAACCATCAGTTTCAGCGTCCCGGTTGCTGCCTGAACGGTGATATCCGTCTTTTTATCTCCGGAAAACTTGACTGCATCCCCATTAACGGTGATTGACTGGATGGTCTTCGGGGCACGGACCGAAAGGGTCACATCACCGGAGGTTGTATACGATGTCGGCTGCCGCCGGATACGGACTGTCAGTCCCTCGTCCGCTGTGATGCCGCTTCCTGACGAGGACGCGGACCCGTCCGTGCCGGAACCTGCCGCCCAGAAAATCAGAAGCACGGCAAGGAGGATTCCTGCTGCCAGGAAGCCTGCCATGATCAGACCTCTCTTTTTTCTGGCCTGCGGGGTCGTCTCCCTCATCCCGGCTGCTTTTGCTGAAGCCAGCTCTGCCCGCGGATCTGTTCCGAGAATCTCCGAAACGCTTGCCTGGTTCTTTCCCTGTCTGCTTTTCCCTGCTCTCAGTTTGGAAAGCCTGCCGCTCAAACCGTCCAGGAATCCTCCTGAGTTCCTCCTTGCTTCCTTCAGGAAACGACGCCCGCCTTCCTGCGTTCTCCTGCTTCCGCTGTCTGCGGCAGACAGATCAGGCAGAGGACCTGTCTTTGAGCCATCAAGGTCTATAACCTCAACCTGTTTATGATTGGCATTCTCATTCAGATTGACAACCTCGATGCTTCGCGGCATCGCTGCCGGTGTCTGATCCGCTGCAGAGGCTTCACCCCCCTCGGTCAGGTGAGCACGCTCGCCGTCCGGCTGAGTTCCGTCCTGCCAGCTGACGGCAGGCTTCATCTCCGGCTGTGGTTCTTCAGCTTCTGTGGGCTTCTGCAGATTTTCATCAGCTGTATCAGCCGGCTGTACAGACTCATCCTTCGCAATCGGCTGTTTGTCCTCCGGATTCCTGGCTGCAACGCTTTTCCTCTTCGTTCCAAAAAGACCTGACACACGTCCAAGCATTTTTGAAAGCGAAGATTCTTCATTCCGTAACCGTTTCTTCGCTCCTTCCGCTTCTCCGACCGGCCTCTCAGACCGGAAGTCTGCCTCATCCGATTCAAAATCATCCAGGGACGGATCCTTTTCCTGAGATCGCCTTAATGCACCCGCCTGCTCCTCTTCCTTCTTCCCGTCATCCGGACGGACCCACTGCTTCACCGGGAGATCCGGAATCCGGACATGACGAAGATTGAAACGCGGAGGCTGCTCCATTCGCCTCTTCCAGTCGTCCTCAGGCCGGTCTGACTTGATACCGGCAGTGTCTGTCGGCTGCTCCATTTTTCGTGATGCTTCCGGCACAGACGCTGATGTTTTCTGGTCCTGCGTTCCCGCTCTGACAGACGCTGATGCTCCCGCGCCGGTTTCTGTCCTCTCGGATGCGTCCTCAGGCTGCGGGGCATGAATCTCTCTCATCTCTATCTCCGGAGATGCCGGCACTCCATACAGAAGCTTTCCGATATCGTCTTCCTCTGATCGTCCTTCCGGCTGCGGCTCCGGCGCATATGGCTCCGGTTCCTCCTCATCTCCGAACTCATCCTCATCCAACGCGTCTTCCTCATCCGGATCGTCGTCACGGCTGTCATTCCATCTCCGTTTTTCTTTCGATCCCTCCTGTACGCCTTCCTGATCTTGATTCTCATCCTCACGGGAAAGGCGCTGGATCAGGCTTCCAAATCCGCCCCGGATTCTCTCAGCCAGACGCCCGGGGAGGGAATCCGGTTCAGATATCTCTTTCGGGTTTTCTTCTTCCGGATTTTCGTCCTCCTTCGCCGTCCCTTCGGAGCTGCCGTTTTCCTTCGGCGGCTGCCACCGCTGCGCGGCTTCTCGGACAGAGGTCTCGCCTCTCTTCGGAAGACGCGCAATCCCCCAGTGAAGCTTCAGATCTGTCTCTTCCGGCTGTGTTTCCTCCGGCTTTTTCTCCTCCAGCTTCTCCATATCGGTGGAAAGATCCGGTGAGAACGCCGCAGAAGCTTCCGCTTTTGCCTCACTGACAATGGCTTCAGTCTGCTCCTCCGCCTTCCGGCTGAGTGCTTCCTGCCGCTCTTTTTCCTCCTGCTCTTCCTTCTCGCGCTGTCTTTCCGCTTCTTCCCGAGCCTTCTCTCTCTCACGCGCCCGGCGTTCCGCTTCCTGGCGCGTGTCGAAATGAATCTTCACAACCCTCGATCTTACGGCCATACTCTCGTCTGATGTTTCCTTAAGCTCCTTCAGAAGCTCCCTGATTTCTTCGTTATCCATGAATCATTTACACCCTGAAGTAGTCAACGCCACTCTCAAATACCTTCATATCCTGCTCGCCGCTGATATTGATTGCGACGCCGTCGCCTCTGCGCTCGACATGTGCCATCTTTCCGAAGATCCGCCCGTCCGGGCTCGTGATCCCCTCAATACAGCAAACCGAGCCGTTCACGTTCCACTCACTGTCAGATGTGACCGTTCCTTCCGGTGTGCAGTACATCGTCGCTGCCTGTCCATTTTCAAGCAGCTTCCGTACCCAGGCCTCATCCGCCACGAACCGGCCTTCACCGTGGGAAGCCGGATTCACATACACACCGCCTGCCTCTGCCCTGCTGAGCCAGGGGCTCTTCTTTGAAACGACCTTTGTATATACCATTCTCGAAATGTGCCTGTGAATGGTATTGAAGGTCAGCGTCGGAGAATCCTCCTTCTGGCCGACGATCCCGCCATACGGCACAAGCCCCAGCTTGATCAGGGCCTGAAAACCGTTGCAGATGCCAAGTATGAGACCATCGCGTTCGTTCAGGAGCCTTGTGACAGCCTCCTTCAGCTTCTCGTTTCGGAAGGCGGTTGCAAAAAACTTCGCAGAGCCATCCGGTTCATCTCCTGCGGAAAATCCGCCCGGGAACATGAGGATCTGGGCTTTGTCGATCGATGCCGCAAACTCATCGATCGATTCCGATATTTCTTCCGCTGTCCGGCTCCGCAGAACCTTCACATCCGTGTTAGCTCCCGCAGCATCAAAGGCCTTGGCCGAATCATACTCACAGTTCGTTCCCGGGAAGACCGGGATAAAGACATTCGGCTGTGCAAAATGATGTGTACAGACTGAAATCTGCGACACCTCGCAGATCGGAAGCTTTTCCGGTGCCTCTGCGCTTTTCTCCGGCCTGCCCGGGTGCGAGTGGAAGACCTGCTCCAGCGTACCAGTCCAGGAGGATATCGCCTCCTCTACCGGAATTGTGATGCTCCTGTAGGACAGCTTCCGGTCATCCGTCACAACACCGACCACCGTATAGGCTGTCTGAAGCTCTGAGACCTTCCCGTCCGGTACTTCTGCCACAATTGCGCCGAAATCCGGGAAGAACAGATCCTCAGGTGCAACCGAATGCTCGATCCGGAAGCCGAGATGATTGCCGAACGCCATCTTTGACAGGGCAGCCGCGACCCCCATCCGGTCAATCGCATAGGCAGAAATCACTCTTCCGGCCTTCACATCCTCAAAGAACCTGCCATACTGCTCTTTTGCCGCCTCATAGTCCGGGAGATCGTATGAATCCCTCGGGACCTGGATCAGGACAAGCTTTGATCCCGCCTTCTTCAGCTCCGGTGAGATGATATTGCCAAGTTCATTGACATCGACCGCGAACGATACGAGTGTCGGCGGCACATCAATGTCGTCAAATGTTCCTGACATGGAATCCTTCCCGCCGATGGAGGCAAGACCGAATCCCCGCTGTGCGGCGTACGCCCCGAGCAGTGCCGCCAGCGGCTGGCTCCATCTCTCCGGGTCCGTGCTCATCCTTCTGAAATACTCCTGGAAGGTAAAATGAATCTTCTTCCAGTCTCCGCCGCCTGCAACAATACGCGCGACAGACTCCAGGACAGCGTACTGTGCGCCATGGTACGGGCTCCAGGAAGAAAGCCAGGGATCAAACCCGGCTGCCATCATCGTAACCGTGTCACATGTTCCCTTCAGGACCGGAAGCTTTGCAACCATTGACTGGGTCTCTGTCAGCTGATACTTTCCGCCATAGGGCATGAGGACCGTCCCTGCACCGATGGAGGAATCGAACATCTCCACAAGCCCCTTCTGCGAGCAGCCGTTCAGATCAGAGAGACTTCTGAGCCACCTGTCCCGGACCTCCGCCTCGTCGATCGGCTTTTTCTCAAAGAACCGGGCCTGCTCATCAGGCTCTTCAATTCTGGCATCTGTCTCCTGATGCGCTCCATTCGTGTCAAGGAAAGCCCGCTCAATATCGACGATGGTCTTCCCTCTCCAG
>Ga0256406_1004636_pt1 | contig 15493 bp, 12 predicted proteins | sample RumenRJG_03DNA_FD_185986 | JGI IMG/M metagenome (GOLD analysis project Ga0256406, IMG submission 185986) | Bovine rumen microbial communities from Lethbridge, Alberta, Canada - RJG_03 | ecosystem: Host-associated > Mammals > Digestive system > Stomach > Rumen | place: Canada: Alberta | collected... | reverse complement strand
CTTCTTCTCTCCCATCTATCACTAGATGAAACTTGCAAGTCGCTATAGGGTTGCTCGACAACTAGCCCCCAAAGGAATTTCACCTTAGAAACAATACATGCCCGTCATACCGAAAAAAGCACCCCTCGCGAGGTGCTTCTATGTTTGAACTGGTGGGCCTTAGTGGGCTCGGACCACCGACCTTGCGCTTATCAAGCGCACGCTCTAACCAACTGAGCTAAAGGCCCATTCCGAAACGGTGAGGATTAGTTTACCCTAGGAAGACGGGTTTGTCAATGTTTATTTTTACACTTCTTAATAGAAGCTGAAGAATGTAAGGGAAGAGAAGGGAAAATCTACTGTTTTCCCTTCTCTTCTCCTCCTTTTAGTCTTGCGTGAAGTAAGTATAAAGAGCTAAGTCACTGGTGACTGGAGTGAGGTCGTTGAAGACACCGTTAGTGACGTTCGGAGTCTTCGTGGTGAACCAGCCTTTAAACGTATAACCGGTCTTCGAAGCAAACGGAACGACTTCGCCGGCAGTAGCAAAGCAAAGACCTTCTTGGATTGTGGTAGAGACGGAATAAGTCGAAGAAGAGATCACCTGCGAATTACGGGTTACTACTTCATCCTGGTTCCAATGGAAGGTGACGGTGTAGGTCTTCTTGTTATCGGTCGGGATTGTGACTTTCGCGACCCAGATGCCGTTTTCTTTGCGGTAGATAGTTCCGCCTTGGGTATCGAAGTAATAGTCTCCGTCTTTGGAGTCAGCGACATAGGTAGGAACGCTTTCTCCTTGGAACCATTGAGCGGTAGTCGGAAGGTTGATGGTGATATTGGATTCACTTCCATCGGTATAGGTAAAGGTGAGAGTGTAGGTCCCTTCCTGATCTCCGGTACCGGTCGTACCTGTGATCGAGGCGATACCGTTACCGGTATCCCCTTTTTCACCCTTAGGAATGGTGAAGGTAAGAGGGTTCCCATCGGACATATTCATGGTGATGATAGTGTTTCCGTTTTCGTCGGTGGAAGCGACCATCGAGACTACCGAGGTGCCGGCGTCTCCTTTTTCGCCTTTCGGGATGATGATCGGATCACTTTCGTTACCATCGGAATATTGAAGGTAAAGAGAGATATCGCCAGTTTCTTCGTTGGTTTCGGTTCGATAACCTACTACCGAGATGCCGTTAGGAATGTTTAAAACAACATCCTGACTTCCTTCATCGGTGAAGGAGACCGTGACGACGGTAGTTTTACCATCGTCCGATTGTTTATCTTGGATGGATTTGATTCCGTTACCGGTGTTGCCTTTGGGGATGGTGAAGGTAAGAGGTTCCTGATCCTCGTTATAGTAGGTGATAGTGACTACGGTGTTTCCGTTTTCATCGAGTTCGGTTTCAACGCTTTCGATCAGAAGGGATTCTTCTTGTCCTCCCATAAAATTACAAGAGGTGAGAGAAAAAGAGAACAGAAGAGGGATCAACAATAATTTCTTTTTGAACTTCATGGATTTTGACCTCCTTTAGCATTTTCAATCAAGGATTCATAGGTCGGGTATTCGTTATAGAGAGCTTTATCTTTCTTGGCGTTATAGGAGTAGAAGCGGAAGGGAGCAAAGCCGGTGACGAGCTCTATCGCTCGTAAAGCGATCGCGTGTAAGTCATAAGAGGTAGAAGCAGTGACTGGTAAGGAAGAGGAGAGTAAGTCGACATTCAGGCTTTCGGAGAGTTCGTCTTTGTTATCTAATTCGGAGATATCTAAGCTAGACTGATTGACTCCTCCGCCATAGTAAGAAATCGGGATGTTGAGATAATCTTTGTTGACTCCGGTTTCATCGGTTTCCGCTATGTCATAGCCTTTGCTTTGAATCTGAGGGAAGAGAAGATTCTTGATGGGGAAGATCTTATCGATGGTGATGTTATGGGTAGTGCCAGAGGTAGAGTCGACTAGATCACTTAATCTTTGTCCGATAAGACCGCTGATATCCATATCTTCCGCGTTCTTGTAATCGTAGAATCTGGTCTTTCCTTGTAGTTTTAAGGAAGAAGGATAAGAGATTCCACCGACTCCGCTAGCGAGTAATGGGAAGGCTTTGGAGGAGCCTTGGTCTTGTAAGGACAGGAGAAGATTAGTGAACAAGGAAGGAGAACGGGAATAAAGGAAAGGACCTTGGAAGAGAGAATCGAAGACGATTGCGGAGATTCCGGAACGATAGAAGTAAGTGTCTTTGACACTGACGCTTGTCTTATAGGTTCCGTCTACCTTTGTCTTATCGTTGAGATTCTGATCTAATCGATTTAAGGAAGAAAGAAGAACGGACTTCTCATCGTCTGTTAAAGAAGTAACTTGTAGATAGCTTCCTAAGATGTTATCGGCAGAAAGAGGAACGGGTTCCTCGGAACTTGAGGTATCGGCGAAGAATTCACCGATAGTCTTACTTCCTTCTTTTCCGTCTAAGCCTAAGAAGGATTTCGATTCATTGCTATCCGGTGTTACATACTCATCCGTACCGATTTCAAGAAGGAAGTTTCTGGCATTGCTGAGCATTGAGTTATCGATGGTGAGATTGGTTGCCGAATAAGCTCTGACGACATGTTTTCCGTTTTCTAAGACGCAGTTTCGGATGGTGTTGTTGTTTCCTTTGATATCGACAACACTGCCGACCGTATCGAGGTTACTTAAGCTATCGCCGAAATCGCAGTTTCTCACTTTGACATCATCTAGTACGATGTTATCTCCGTCGATAAAGAGCCCAGCGTTATCTTCTCCATAGACTTCAATTAAAGGGTTCTGCGGAGATCCTAAGAAGTAGAAGGGTAATGGTCCTCTGAATAAATCATCGCTTGATAGAATCGGCCTTTCATGGCCGTTCTGAGTCGTTTTCTTTTTCGGGTAACAGAGATCGTGGAAATTCATCGAGAAGCCGTTACCGTAGAAATCTTTCGTGATATGTAGAGCGGAATAGACATCTTCGCTCATACTCTGATAGCTGCTGTCTTTAGAAGCGAATTCATTCCACTGATCCAGACAGGCTTTATTGAAGGTAGTGGTATGAGAATAGACTTCATTCTTGAAAGAGAAGCTTTCCGTATCGAAGTTATAGTTACCAAAGAGAGCCATAGAGGAATCTTTGACTAAAGGCTTTCCGTCTTCTCCTCTTTGAACTTTTCCTTTATCGTCAAGATAGTAGACATCGTTGAGTCTTCCAAAGCTATTCTGTAAAACAATCGGAGAAGGATTTTCTTTGGTGGCAAATAGAAGATCCGAATAAGTCTTTGCGTTAATACCATCTTTGATGATGGTATAGGAAGTGGTGACATCATCGATGCCACCGGTATTGACGCTCAGGGTGAAGGAAGCGTCCCCGGAAGAAAGAACACGGAGGGTGTTCGTCGTTAAGTCATAGGAGATATTCGAAGTGATTGAAGAGACCGTAAGGCTATTCTTCAATTGCTCCGGTTGAACAGAGAGAGTGTATTTGATTTCGGCTTTCTCTTTCTTCCCGTCGACAAGATCATATTCTCCTAAGTATCTCTTCGGATCGATTCTCGAACCCGAATCCGGAAGAGAGGAGTTAAGTAACAGAACTCCGTTTTGATAGGTGTAGAGAGTAAAGGATTTGGAGACGTTTCCTTTTTCGTTACTGCAGGTGATAGTGCTTTTTCCGACACTCAAGGCTTTCAGAATGTAGTTATCGCCTTCTCGAGTGATTTCGACATGATCTTCATCACTCGTATCGGCTTTGCTCTCTTTCCAGGTGAGATCGTTTCCTTTATCTAAGACATAATGAGAGTCATAGATGGGTTCTGCTTTTAAAGAGAGAGTGAGTCCTACTTTTAAACCTTCGTTCTCCCGGTAATCAAAGCGAATACCGGTGATATCTTTGGCTAAGGTAGAAAAGAAGACGGTGGCGGTAGATAGACCTAATAGAGCGATTAAGAAAGGCAACAAGCAGAGTACGGCTAAATTCTTTTTCTTCATATCAGTTATTCACCTCCAAAGAGAGGAAGAGAACTTCCGTTCTCTTCTTGAGATGGATGACAAAGGGAAGAGAAGAAAGGAGTAAAAGAGCAAAGAATAGGAGGTGGATTCCATAGAGAGGAACTCGATAGAAGGAGAGTAGATAAGAAAGAAGCAGAATAACTAAGGGTAAGACATACGAGTAAAGAGAGGAGAGAAGATGATCTCTTTCTCCGTTTCTTTTCCGTTTGAGTTCTTCGTATAGAGAGACTAAGGAGATGATAGCTAAATAAAGAGAGACATATAAGAACATCAGGAAGGCATCTAAGAAAGAAATCTCTTTGGTGATAGAGAGAACTAAGGCTGTGACAAGTAAGGAGGTTAAGGAAAGAAGGTAAGGAATACTGACTTTGATGGCTAACTGCTTTAGAGGAGAGAGAGGAAGAATCTTCATCGTCTTGACGTTGTTCTTTTCAATACCGATATAGTTATCGCCACCCGATAGAATCGTAGAGTAGATAAAGAAAAGAAGGATGAGATCTAGGAAGGTTAAGAAAGAGGGAAATAAGGAGATATAGTAAGACATCAATCCGCTACGGAAGACTTGGTTCATCGCGTTGATGATTAGATAGCTTAAGAAAGGAGCTAAGACTAATAGACCTGTAAAGGAGAAGATATAGTCAGGAGATCTTACTAATAATGAGATCTCTTTTCGAATCAAAGCTTTGGTAGGAGTGATGATCTTTTCTTCTTTCTTTCTCTTATTAACCGGTCTTCTGCTTTCTTCAATAAAGGAGTTATAGGCTAAAGAAGCAATTGTGCTTCCTAAGAAGAAAATGGCTACGAATACAAGTAAGGAATAGATTACTTCCCATCCTGTGCTATTGTTCATAAAGGTAGATAAGAAAAGAGATACTGGATAGAAATCAGATGTGATGTTGTTGAGATTTTCAATATCACTCTGAGAGAAGAGAGTCTCTAACTCATTATTATTGACAAGCTCTAAAAATAAAGAGAGGACTCTTCCATAAAGAATGCTGACGGAGAAGAGCAGAACAAGAGAAAGAATAAACTCGATAAGGATATGATCGGATAAGAATACTTTCAGTTTATGGAACGGATAGACAAGTAGGAGTGCTACTCCTACTTCAAAGAAAGAGGAGGCTAAGCAATAGAAGAGAGACTGGAAGTAGAAGAAAGGCATCTTATGAACTAAAGCAGCAAAGGTACAGAGAAGCGGGTAAGCGACTAATAGATCGGCAAAGAACTGTAAGAAAAGAAGGAAGATAACCTTTTCAAAGACGATTGTGTCTTTGGCTATCGGTAATGTTCTGCTGACGGATCGATCTCTTTCATCAAAGAGAAGCTTATCGGCTTGGACGAGTGAGAAAAGAATCATCAGGATCATCACCACAAAGAGGAAAAGGATCAGGAAGGATTGACTTGCTCCATCGTAGTGGATGACTCGTAAAAGGACTCCTCGGAAGAGGAAGATTTCTAAAGCCAATACGATTCCGATGAATAGAAGCCGGAAGATAAGATTGAGGATTCTCTCTTTTTGAGTAGTACCCGCAAAGAAGAGTAGCTTCAGATCCTTGCTGATGAGGTTGATCATTTCTTCTCCTCTTGGTACTCCTTAAGGAAGATAGCCGGTAAGCGAAGACGGTAGTTTGTCTCTTTCTTGAGGTTAAGAGACTTTGCTATCTTTCCGTGATTGACAATACCGACTCTATCGCATAGTGCTGCGACAAGCTCGATATTGTGAGACGTGATTAAGACGGTATGACCGCTACTTGCGTAATCTCGCATCATCTTCTTTAAGGCTTCTACGGCCATGACATCAAGGCCGACAGTCGGTTCATCTAGAATCCAGATATCCGGAGTATGAAGTAAAGAAGCAATCAAGCAGATCTTCTGTTTCATACCATGGGAGTAAGAAGAAATCGGTAGAGCCATATCTTCTTCTTTAAGATCCAAGCGTTTGGCAAGATAGTTTCTGTTCTTTCTAAGTTCTTCTTCGGTTAACCCATAGACGGAAGCGATGAAGTCGAGGTAGTCATACCCTGTCATCACTTCATAGCAGGTCGGTTCACTCGCGACATAGCCAAAGCATTTCTTCGCTTCGACCGGATTCTTCTTGATGGACTTTCCTTCGATGAGGATTTCACCCTTTTCAAAACTTTTTGCCCCGATCAGACAATCGATCGTGGTTGTTTTACCAACGCCGTTCTTTCCGATAAAACCATAAAGCTCACCGGGATAGACCTCTAGGTCTAAGCCGGTAAGAACCTTCTTTTCTCCATACGATTTCACTAATCCGTGAATCGAAATGGAGGGAGCAGGTGTCTCTTTCTTTTCTTCTTTCGGTGTTTCTTCTTGGAGGGTTTCTTTTTCTTCGTTCATAGTCTATTTATTCCTGGTTTCGAATCCAAAGGGTAGAGGAGCCGTCTTCTTTCTTTAAGAAAGAGTAGGTGGTATGACAACTAGAGCAGATCACTTTGTTTCCTTCTCTTTCTAAATGAGAAGAAAGACAGTTGGGGCAGACATGCGAGTAGATATCTTCTTCTCCTTCTTTGAGATAGTAGAAAGAAGAAAGAAGGGATTCACATAGAGACAGAGTAGAAGAATAGAAGTGTTCTTCTTTTCCTTTGATTAGAGAAAAAGGAGTGATGAGGATTTCATTTTCTTTTCTTGTTTCTCGCTTCTTTTCTCCTTCTCGGAAGGAGAGAAGATAGGTTTCTTCTTTGTCGCCTTCGGTTAGGAGAAGAGATTCGATTGTGACTGAAATCTTGTTCTCTTCTTTCTTCTCTAAGGTGAGCTTTACTTCCTTATCCTTCACATAAACCAACCGATTGTCCTTTAAGGAAGATTCTTCTTCCTTATAGCGATATCCTTGCTGGTATAAGGCATAGAAGAAAGAAGGAAGAGTCAGTTCTTCGATGAGCTGATTCACTTCTTTTTCTTCCACTGGTTTGATTCTTTCTAAGTAGTCTTTATAGACCACATGATAAAGAGGATCATGGATCAAGATATTGGTCGCTTCATAGCGAGCAATATCTGGTCTTCTCTTCTTGACGACTTTATAGAAGGGAGTATCTTTGATACGTTCGATCTTTTTTCTAAGATTCACTAAGCTAAGATAAAGAAGACTGCTTTCTTCTTCGTTACTCGATAGAGAACCTTTTTCTTTTAAACTCTTTAAGAGATGAGAAGAAAGGATTTCTCTTTGACTGACTTCTTCACTCAAGATATCGATAAAGGCGGTCAAGAAGAAGTTTTCATAGATGCATAAGTCATCATCACTTAAGCGGGTATAGATTTCTTTCGGAAGCGGATTGCTTCTTCCTTTCATCGACCAGAGAGAAGAATCTTCTCGGGTAGCTTCTAATAAGTCATCGTCATAGGAAGAGACCATCTGACTTTTGACGATGGCAATTTCTTCTTTATGGGAGAGATGAGGGTTATGAAGAATAGAGATGATATAGGAGAGTGTTTTCTTGATTCTTTTTACTTCGTCTTTCGTGGTTGTCAGAAAGAGACTTGGTAAGGAAGGTAAGTCTTCTTCTTTTAGAGTAGAGAGAAAAGAAGGATACGTAAAAGAGGAGAGAGAAGCTTTTGCTTCTCTTTCCTGCTTTTGGGTTTCTAAGAATCTCTTTTCTCTTTCTAACATGGTTATCCTTTATAACTTCTTGAGTAAGGAAGAGATACTTCGATGAGAGAGCGGGAACTTCTCTTTTCCGTAGGTATCATCGAGTAAGTCGGTGAGGTGATAAAGTCCGTCTTTGACGTTATCTTCAAAGCGACCTTCTAACTTGCTGATAAGCTTAGTATCAAGAAGTGCGTCTAAGGCATCTTCTTTACTTCCGCCGCAAGCGACAAAGACCGGAACGAAAGCTTCGATCTGATCTTCGACACGGTTACCGAAGAGAACATCGAATTCATCGCCGATATAATCGGTGATCTTGCGGAAGGTGTTCTTCTCTTCTTCGGTAAGATGTAAAGAAGGATTATCTTTTGCTTCTTGATAGAGAGACTGTAAGTGAGAAGTAGAAAGAGTAATCGGACTTACTTCTTCTTTTACATCGAAAGGTTTATTACGGTCACGGAAGTTGATCGTAAAGGCACGGTCGTAGACCTTGTTGGAGATCTGGAAGGTGGAGTCATCCTTATTGGCGGTTCCGACAAAGTAGGAGTTAGTCGGAATAGAGATTAGACCATCTTCGAGATGTAACGGAGGAAGGAAGCCATAAGGTAACTGCATCAAGCGGATCTTCCAAGCATCGGAAGGATATTCCAAAACAGAGAGGAAGTCAGCAAAGTAGTATTCAATACGGGAGATGTTCATTTCATCCAAAACGAAGAAGGTGAGTTGATCGGGGTTATAGGAAGCTTCATAGAGAGAACGTAAGAAGTCCGTTTCGTGATAACTCTTCGAGAAGTCGTTGAAGTAACCTAAGATCGAGGTTTTATCTCGCCAGGAAGACTGAACGGGAAGGAAGATAGCTTTCGAGGAAGTGTATTTAGCAAAGTAACGAGGAAGCGAGGATTTACCGGTACCGGATAGACCTTCTAAGATTTCTAAGCGAGAGCTAGCAAAACCTGCTAAGAAAGCGTTGATGGTGTTTTGAGAGTAGTAGAGATGTTCGGCTTTGGCTAAGTAATTACGGAAACCGACGGCTAATTCTTTTAAGGAGACTTCACTAGAGACAATCTGCGGAACTTCTTCTCCGCTATATTTCTCATCGATCGCGTATAGGGCAGGGAAGACTTTGGAGCGGTCATCGAGATTCTCGACGGCGTTATCGCCTTGGGCGGTTAAGGCACCGCTTGCGACTCCTCCTACTCCATTACCAGCTGTACCTCCTTCACCAGAGGTATCTCCAAAGGCTTTGGCAGCGTCTTTATCGTCGTCTTCTTGATCGCTGTCTTCTTTGTTTTCGTTTTCGTCTTTCTTATCTTCCTCTTCTTTATCTGAGGTTTCGTCTAAGTCTCCTAACTCTTCTCCTTTATCTTTGAAGAAGGTGAAGGGTTTACCCACCTTTGCGTAGTTCAGTGCAACACCTACTACACCGACGATAAGTAAACCTAAGACAAGAGTAATCAGTAACGTTACTAAGAAGGATTCTCCGATAAAGGTCATTCCTTCTTGGAAGTTACTTAGTCCGGATCCAGCGAAGATGATATAGGAGATTAAGGTAGCTAAACCAAAGGAGACAACAAAGGCTAAGGCATAGAATCCGAAAGCACTGAGGGAATAGGTGCTTTTACCTATGTTATGTCGATACCTGACTAAAGAGACGATTAACCAGGTCGCTAGAATGATATATAAAGCGAAGATGAGTAAAGCACCGATTCCGCTTAGTCCTGCCTTGATCTGAGGTAGATTCATACTCTTAGCAAGCAGTGCGATCGGGTTATTCTTATTCATGATGGTGTAGTTAGCGTCTAAGCAGAACCCGACGAACATCATCAAGAAAGCGAAGATCAGAGAAGCTGAGATGATGATGTAATTCTTTCTCGTGTAAAAATGCTTATCCTTGTTTTTCGTTTTCTTTTTCATGTTCGTTCTCCTCTTTCTTCTTTTCTTCTTTGACCACTAAGGGTCGGATGATTGTCTTATCGTCTGCTTCTTGACTAGGTAACTCTTCTTTCTTCTCTTTCCGTACAAATCCCTTCTCATCGAAGATATAGGCGTAACCTTGATAAGTGATGACTTCTTTGACATCGGCTTTCATCTGGCTTGGATCTAATGTGGTGGAGTTAAGGGCGGCAAGTAACATATTGGCTCTTTCGGTCGTTGCTTTATCGATCTTGTCGTTTCTCATATCGATTGATATGAGAATGTAGACAATTCCGATAATGGTGATGATGCCTGGGATAGACTGGAAGAACATCAGGAAGACACCGATCACTTTGACTTTCTTTCCTTGATAGACACCTTGTACCTCAGAGAAGGTAGGATGGTAATCATCGGAAGCGTTATTGGCGTCTCCTCTTGTTAAGTAACTACCATCATCTCTTATCTTGATGATGCGGTGGATGATGGTTTTATTGGTATCTTTATTCTTATAGGCGACCACATCGTAGAGCTTTACTTCGCTTTGACTTCCGGGTTTCTTTAAGAAGACGATATCGTAGGTTTCAAACTGATAATCTCTTCTTGTCTCATCGATGGTGTCATCGAAGAGATAAGAGTTCTCTTCGTTCTTTCTCGACATGGATCCAGAGGCGACAACAAGAGCGGATTCGTTACCGATAACCGGTAGTTCGCCTCGGATTCGAGATACTAATGCGTAAGCGAACAAAGGCACCAGAATTACCATCAATAACCAGAAGACAATCTTAGAGATGATCTTCGAGATTTTTCTTTTTTTCTTCTCTTTTTCGGAGTTCTCTTTTAAAGTCTGATCGATGAGTTCGATATCTCGTTTTCCGGATTGGACTTCATTCACATTGGCTTTGGCGTAATGAGAGAAAAGAAGCGTAAAGACAGCGCATAGAGAGATGATTCCGATCAAGGTGACGACAACCGAGATGATTTCAAGAGTAGTCATAGTTATAGAGTGTTTAATTGAGGATCGGAGTGATATCTAAAGACATCACTTTTCGATCCTTCCTTGTTTCTTTCGAATCGTGGATGAGAGCGTGGAAATCCGTCAAAGTCTTTGTCATCTCTTCATCCGAAACCTGTCTTCCTTCTTCATCTAAATCGTAGTAGTAACCGGGATTGACTCCATGGAACAAAGATCCCCATGAGAACGATAACGTGTAGGTGACACATTTCTCATAGGAAGAGATGTTTCCGTCTACTACATAATTCGATACGTTCTTTCCGTCGACGGAGATCGTCGTTCCATCCGTATTCGAGGCAGCTAGTGGTAGATGGATATAACCTTTGGAAGCAGCTTCGGAAAGATAATCCGGAACATGAAGTTTGAGATTGATGCCACGGATCATCTCAAAGTTCGTGAAACGGAACGTTAGATCGGTAGAGAGTATCTCGTAGTTTGTTCCATCCGAGCTGACTCTTCCCGAATGATCGTCTTTATCGGGTTCAAAGCAAAAACGGCGATTGGAAAAAGCCACGTCTTTAAACGTGACAGCCGTCTGCTCTATCGTTCCGACAACGATATCATCTCCGGAGTCTTGTTTCTGTAAGGAGATGACAAGACCTGCGATTGCCGATAAAAGCAGAGAGGCTCCTAAGAAGGAGCCGACCACGATGAGAATTCTTTTGGTACGGGATTTTTTTCCAATCATAGAAAAGGAGAGAAGGAATATCCAGAGAACCTGATGTAGGACGCTGGATATTCCTTCTAATGAATCTAATTAGTTGAGAACGACAGAAAGGTTGACTTTCATATCACCTTCCTTATCCATTAAGCCATGGAAAGTATTTAAAGCGGTTTTCATGTCACCGTCAGAAACAGTTTTTCCCTTGGGATCGGTATCGTAATACACACCAGGATTCAAGCTGTTGAAGGCAGTGCCCCAACCGAAGGAGAAGGTGTAAGAAATCTTCTTTCCTTCCGTTAGATTCACTGTTTTTTCTTGATCCGATCCTTCTTCTTTCGTTGTAGCGGTCGATGCGTCTTCGATTTTGGAATCTGCTGTCTTTCCATCAAGAGTAATATCTAAGCCCTTTAATTTCTTTGTGGAAGCGTTAGGATCTTCATAATCAGCGATAGACGGTAAGGTGATGTAGTTATGAGTGCTATCGGCAGCGGTACGAAGGGCATCCGGTACTTCGAGATCGATATGAATGGCTTTGGCTTTGGAGGAGTTATCGATGGAGAAGGTTAAGGTGGTGCTTAAGACTTCACCATTAGTGCCATCGTAACGAACTCTACCAGTGGAATCATCTGCTTTTGGCTCAAACTGAATCTTCTTAGCCGATAAAGTCGGATTGTAGAAGTGAACGGTCTTATCTTCGACCGCACCGATCTCGATAGTTCCATCGGCTTCGGAAGGCTTATTGGTGGAGATGATGAAGGAAGCAAAACCGGTTCCGATTAAGGCAAGAGAAGCGAAGATAGCGACACCGGCGACGACTTTTCTTCTCGTATAGTTCTTTTTGGTTGTCTTCATAATCTGTTTTTTTGTTCCTTTACTTTTGTTCGTGCTATCTCTGCTAGTTGATCTGAGCAGAGATATTGACTTTCATCTTCTGACTCTCCGTTGTAGCATCTCCCGGAGAAAGAAGAGAATGAAGAGAGTTAAGAGTCGTAATCATATCGTCATCCGAGACGAGTTTTCCTTGATCATCGTTATCGTAGTATTCGTCTGGGTTTTTATAGTGGAAGAGAGATCCCCAACCGAATTCGATGGTATAGGTGAAACCTTTACCATCCGTTAGACCACTTCTTTTTGAATTTCCAATATGAGAAGTATCTAAGGAAGAATAGGTTGGACCATCGACTTGGAAGACTTTTCCGTTTTCTAAGTCTTGTTGGTCAGTTAGTGTAATGTAGTTTTGAGAGATGGCGTCTTTGATTCCTTGGGTGAGATCAAGTTGGACGGTGATGGAAGAAAGATTCTTAGCGTAGTCGAAGTCGAAGGTGAGGGTGGTAGAGAGGACTTCGTCATCACTGCCATCACTTCGGACTCGACCGCTTTTATCGTTCTTAGAAGGGTTGAAGGAGATGGTGTTATGGGAGAGAGCAACATCGTAGAAAGTGGTTGTCTCGTCATCGACTTCTCCGATTTCGATGTTTCCTTCTAAGTCTGTCGTCTGTTTTTCACTGATGATGAAGGAAGCAAATCCCGTTCCGGCTAAGGCGAGAATAGAGAAAAGAGATATCAATAGGGTTGTTCTTTTTCGAGTAGAGTGAAGAGAAGATGTTTTATGGTTCATTTTTTCTTAGGTACCTCAAGGAAAGAAGAGTGAAACAAGTTCTTTCTTTATTTGTGGGATGGAAGAATGAGGCAACTAAGCTTTGGCTACGACCGTGCTGACGGTGAGCTTGAATTTGACACCATTGAGGTCAGTAGCAAGAGCGGATAAAGAAGTGAAGGCATCATCTTCATAAGTGGTTGTACTGCTGGCTAAAGTATCAGTTGCCTTATTGGAATTGTAGTAGGAATACGGATTTTTGCTACCAAAGTGAGAACCCCAGGCAAAAGAACCGGAGATAGTGATATCCATGCTTGTGCTATCTAAAGAAGTAGGAAACGTGTTCGAATCTCCGAGATCGGAGGAAGCCCCTGACGGAGAAGAGAAAGAAAGCTTGCTGGAAACATAGCCTGCATCAACTGCATTTTTCCATTCCTCGGTATTGCCTGTCACAGAAATCGTGTAATTGATATTGCTGACCAGAGCGCTGAGGTTTGTCTTTTTATCCTTCGAAGCAAGCGCAAAAGTAAAGCTGAAACCAAGTTTTTCTGTAGCAGTATTGTCTCTGGCAAGCCAAGGATTTTTGATATTGGTATCCTCTTTGCTGCTGAAAGAGATGCTCTGAACTGGCGCATCTTTGGCGGCCAGAGTGACACGCTTATCTGAGATGCCTTCCGCGGTGATGGTATTACCACTGACTGTCTGAGTCGCATCCTGCCCGACAATCGTCCAAGCAGCAAAACCGACTCCGACCGAAAGCCCGATAGCGAGAAGGGAGAGAACCGGGACAAGAAACTTCTTAGAATGCTTTTTCATAATCGATAATTCCTTTTACTTGCTCGTATCGAAAGTAGCCTTCACTGTCAACACAAATTTGGCACCATTCAGCTTGTAGAGCGCTGTCAATGCCTTCTTTGCATCATCCGCATAGGTAGTGGTGGAGGAATCTAAGGTTTCATTAGCCCCTTGCGAGTTGTAATAGGTATATGGATTCCTCTTTCCGAAATGAGTTCCCCAGGCAAAAGAACCGGAGATATCATAGGTAGCCGAACCATTTTCACCCTCGGTCTTCTTTTCGACGATGACCTCCGTCGGGGCAGTGACATAATCGGCAGTAACAACGGCCTCCCAGTCGGTCTTGTTAGCTTCCGCAATCGCGATAGAAGCTGTAACGCCGGAGCAATAAGCGGCGTTATCAACAGTTGCGACGAAATGGAAATCGAGGTCTTCTGCGGACACATCGTTTTCCGCGATAAGCCAAGCTCCCTCATAGTTTGTCGCATCCTTCGGTTTTCCGAAGACGATGGTGTTAGAGTCATCTTTCGCCGCCACCGATAAGGCGATACGTTTATCAGTGACGGCATAAGCTTCGACAGTGGCTCCCTGAGAGTTATCGGTCTGATCGCTACCAGCGATGACCCAGGCTGCATAACCAGCACCAGCGAGAGCTAATACGGATCCTAACGAAACGAGAGATGCGACGATTCTGTTCTTCTTACTTAACATACTTTTTAAATGTCCTTTCTTTTACATTTCTTTTCTTTGTCTTCCCAGATCGGCTTGTCTTCTTCCTTAAGCGAAGACATCAAGTGTTAGGAGGTGGATGAAGTCTCTTTTTCTTGTTCATACGGCTTTACCTCCGTAACGCTCAATCAACTGCTTCAGTTTCTCCTTGGTAAGAATTCCCTTACCAAGAGCAACTTTGAGATACTTTCCGTTATATCCTTCAAACTCTTTTTCACTGATATAGGCTTTGAAATCGTCATAAGTGAAGAGACCATATTTATCGATATCTCTCTTCATTTTTACGAGGTCTACTTTCATATCCTTATCAAGATCGAAGTAGTTGAACATACCTTCGATACCACCACTAAGACCTAATAATCCATTGGTGAAGTAATTGAAGTGCTTGAAGGTAGTGATACTGTAACAAGCAGTGATTTCTTCTTGGATATAGACCTTAGTGAGAGTGACGATCTTATGTTTCTTGAAGTCGGTGCTATTCTGATTTGAGAAGAAGTGATGACCAACATAGAGGTTCATCGTGTCTTCTCGGATATAGACATATTTATTGAGGTCTATATCAAAGAGACCGTGTTCATCGATGATGCCAAGATTGCTGCCATCATCGAATTCACAGTGAATGACGTTGACTTTCTTAACAGGTTCTGGATCATTGAAAGATACAGGAGCAACATCATATGTTCCGGTTCCGTGGTTAAAGATCAAGACCATTTCTCCAGCCTTGATGTCTTCGATTTTCTTTGTGGAACCATCTGCCATGGTGATGAGGGTACCAGGAAGAACACAAGCCTGTCTAGTTAGGGAAAGACTAAATTGCTTTGACCCTATGATATTGCTTCCATCATCTTTCTTATATGACCAATTCAAAGTGACTGTGTAAGGGTAGGTTTGATCGGAACGATTCCTATCGTTTGGTGATCCGGGATAATCTAATGTGAAAGAAGTACTTGCCCCTGTGGTAGTTGATGAAATTGTGGTTCCTTTCTTAAGAGACCATGTATAATTCATGTTTTCCGCCATATAAAACTGAACGGATGCAGACAACGTTAAATTGAAGGAAGTATCAGTAGAATAATTAGGTATACTTTCGTTATCACCGTCAGAGACATTGGAAGAAAGAGTAACAGTAGGTTGATCAACCCCTTTATAAGTCCAATATGTTTCGTTGTTATTATTTTGCTTATACGTGTAAGTGTCAGA
>Ga0256406_1004635_pt1 | contig 15496 bp, 8 predicted proteins | sample RumenRJG_03DNA_FD_185986 | JGI IMG/M metagenome (GOLD analysis project Ga0256406, IMG submission 185986) | Bovine rumen microbial communities from Lethbridge, Alberta, Canada - RJG_03 | ecosystem: Host-associated > Mammals > Digestive system > Stomach > Rumen | place: Canada: Alberta | collected... | reverse complement strand
TTGATGCTGATGGCGTTTCCTATACCGAGAAGGAATACGCCGATCATATCCGGAAAAAGTATGTTGAAAACCCTCCTGCAGGCTATTCTGCAGACGAGATCGAGAATATGAGTGACGAGGATCTTCTCGATATGGATTACTTTCTAAACGAATAACTTCTTGAGATACCTCGCTTTGTTATTCCCTTTTTATCTTTTCCAGATTCTTCCTATTGGAAATCGTTTGATTTTTTTCAACGATATTTCCTATCATATAAAAAGAAGGAGCATTCGCTCCCTCAGTCAGTATCTTCATCGCATCCGTGAAGTTTAGTCCTTTGACCTTGATCAGGTAGTCCAGTGCAGTCGCTCCGCCAAAGCCTCTGCTCCACCACATCCACTTGCCATTGGATATCTTCAGGCTGTCATGTTCTCTGGTGCAGTATGTGTTCCCTCTGATATGCACCAGCTCTGTAGGCTCACATGTCTGCAGATATGTCAGCAGATCGATCGAACGCGCCTGCATTATTTGTTTCTCTGTATAGTAAGCCATTTATCACCCTCCCTCCTAAACAAAACTGAAATAGTCAACCCGAAATGTTTTTCTTGCCACGAAAAATGCAGACCAGCATATGTGCTTAGCCTGCATTGAGATCTAAATAACAAGAGCGATCGTTGTGACCGCTCTTGCATGTGTGTGATTACCTTCTTACGCGGACTTTCTTTCCGCAATTCTTCTTTGTGAAGTATTTCTTATATTTCTTCACGTACTTCTTGTTGGTCTTCTTCTTTCCAACATTGACCTTGACCTTTGTGATCGAAGACCCCTTAAGCGATCCCTTCACTCTGGCCTTGGTGAGCTTCTTGGATTTGACGACCAGAGTACTTGCATTCTTGAGATTCTGGAATGAGCCCTTCTTGATCTTCTTTACCTTCTTGCCGAGCACGACAGTTGCAACGCTGTCAGGATTTACTCCTGCCTTTGCATAAGCAGCAGCGAGTGTGCTGGCACTTACGGTCTTGGCGTTGACTGTTATCGAAGCATTTGCTGCTGCCGGAGCTGGAGTCGGTGTTGGTGTCGGTTCCGGATCAACCTTTGCAGGGAACTGGACCTTTCTATACGAGCTCAGGTCCTGACCTTCTTTGTTGATTGGAATCGCCTTCTCACCCTGAGAACCGGCCTTATCTGTCCAGCCTGTGCCGTCGATATGGTTTTTCACTGTTCCCGGTATGCCGTATCCATCGCCGGCAGCAGTCACTATGCCACTCTTGATCTCTACTGTTTTCTCTGCCAGAATGCCAGCCGGTTTAGCTACTTCCATTGTGCTTATACTTTGTGGTTCGATTCCGCCTTCAGGTTTTGTTCCAGTGGCATTGACAGTGCCGCCGTTGACTGTAACATTTTCACCTTCAATGCCAAATTCACCTGTAGCTTCGATGTTTCCGCCAGTGATTTCTACATCGTTATTTCCTTCGATGCCGGTACCGTTATTACCAGTTGCAGAAGCTGTTACGCTGCCACCACTGATTATTATTTTACCATTCTGGGAATAGATGCCGGAACCGTTAGTACCGCTTGAAGAAGCGTTCACAGTGCCTTTAGTGATCGTTACCCCGTTCACTGCAGAGATGCCACCACCCACGCTGGTAGCAGTCACGTTGCCGCCATTGATTGTTACATTATTTGCATGGATCCCTTCGTTGTTTTCGGCAGTGACTTCCACATTGCCGCTGTTGATCGTCATTTCGCCATTATTGGAGGCATAGATGCCGTAATTATTGCCTTCAGCGGTCATGGTACCATTGACCACTATGTCGTCATCTTCATCTGCGCTGCCATTATTTGTATTGATTCCATAGCTGGAGTTCGCATCGCCGCCTTTGGCAGTCAGTGTGCCTTCCACGGTTATGCTGTCGCTCGCATAAACGCCAATGCTGTAACTGTTATTGCCCGAGGACGTTCCGCCCGTGGCGGTCAATTCGCCACCCTTTTCGATGGTTACGCTGCCTGCATTAACACCGTAATTGCTGTTATTGCCCGTCGTACCACCCATGATGTCCACCGTTCCTTCGATGGTGATGTTGTGTTGAGGCACATGAACACCGTAGATGGAATAAGAGCCTGTCGTGCCGCCGTTGACGTTCAGCCTGCTGGTGCCGGTAATTTCCAGGTCGCCCTCATTCACACGAATGCCACTGCCACTTCCCACATCTGGTCCTGTAACTGTGCTGTCACCAGTCACGTTGATGATCAGGTCACCTTCGGCGTAAATCGCGGAGTCGTTATGATTTCCGCTGATCGTCGCCCCTGTCAGCGTAAGGGTGGCAGGTGTTCCGCCCGATGCAGGTGTATAGCTCCAACCTTGACCAGACATGTTCTTGCTCGTCACCCTCGTTCCGCCGACCCAGAGATTGTATTCGGTGCCTTCAACAAACACTGCTGTAAGATCCGTGACGGTTCTTGAAAGTAGTTCTATAGGATTAGTGGAATACTCACAGGGGCTTCCATTAGACTTATAGGCCCAGTGATCGAAGATATACCCACTATTTGGTATTGCTTTGTAACTACAATAATCTCCATTCTCATCCTCCTCTACTGTCCCTGCACCAGTTGGGGAAACGGTTGCTTGTGGATGATCTGCATACGCCGTCTGACCCAGCATCGGCATCATCCCAATCACCAGCGCAAGGCTGAACAGGATGCCGAATAATCGTTTCTTCATAAGCTTCTCCTTATTCTTCATTCGCGGCTTAATTGCCGCATCCAAATCTATACATAGTCATTATCGCATATTATTAGCCCTTCTTTCAAGAGGGAGTTCCAGAATGTCACCCCAAAACATCTTGACAAAATCAATTACTTCTTTTCGTCAAAAATCAGTCGGATGTTCAAATGTACCGCGGCACTTCGCGTGCCGCTTTATTCTCAGAGTCTACCTCGCGTAGTCGTCTCTCATGGGGGCGGGAGCTGCGTGCTCCTGGTTGGCTCTGGTCCTGTACCTGTCAACAAGAGCTTTGGTCATCTTCATGGCCTGCTCTTCGGTCAGGGTGATGCCGCGGCTCATGCGCTCATGGCTCTCGTTCCAGTCCCTAACATCGATCTTCGGCTTGCCGCCGTTCCATGCGACCACGTTGACCTCCTTGGTCCACTTCTCGTCTCTGCCTCCGACCTCATCAATAACTCCAATGTGCTCCATGATCTCAAAAGTTACGTCGTTGTTTCTGTTGTCTGTCATAATGACTCCTTTCTCGTTATTGGGTTGTAAGTTGTTTATCTCTCCCAGGCTGCGCGCGCCGGCCTGAGCTGATCGAGCATTCCAAGTGAAGGCATGCAGTCTATAAGCACATAATCGTAATCGCCCTTCACTTCCTTTAGAAGATTATCCAGCACCTTCTCACGGCTCATTGCGTTGACGAGCCTGGTCTCCATTGAGGAGAGCTCGAGATTGGACGGGAGTACATCAAAACCCTCGCTGTGATGGATTATGGTGTCCTGAACGATCGGCTTGTAATCTTCCGTCACCAGATACATGAGCCTGCCGAGTGACTTCTCCAGGCTGTCAGCGTCGATCCCTGCGGATGTGGTCAGGTCGCTTTGAGGGTCAGCGTCAACAAGCAGGACCCTCCTGCCGTTTGCGGCAAGCCCCGCGCCGAGGTTCATCGCGGTGGTCGTCTTGCCGACGCCTCCCTTCTGGTTACATATTGCAATCACCTTTGACATCGAGTAACCTCCCATTCACGATCTTCATGCCCTCTGTGGGCTCCGTATACTCATCGAGCCAGTGCTCTACAGCAAACCAGTCGATCTCATCCGTCTGGAATAACATGTCCACGAATTCATCGTGTGCGTCTTCATAATGCTCCGCGCAGATATCCAGCATGTCGAGCATCTCCGCATCAGTCCTCTTTCCGTTGGACAGGAATACTGCCTGTAGCATACTCACTGCATCCCTTGGCATTGCATCCTCCAGCCTGCCGATAAGCTGCTTGATGGATACGTGCACCAGTTCGGTCGGTTCATATGTCTGTAGATATGTCAGAAGATCGATCGACCGGGCTTTTATGATTTGTTCTTCGGTATAGTAAGGCATAAGTATCACCTCGCTTCATTCCGAACAGTTCGCAACTGCTCTCGTTTTGTCTGCCTCTCAAGAGCTTTGTCTATGCCAGTTATCATCTCGTCTGCTGCAGAGCGGATCCTCTCAAGAGATGCCTTAAGTTCCTTGACGTCTTTGCCGGACGACCATCCTGCGACATATGAGAAAGAATAATCAGAAGAATCCAAGCCATAATGCTGACAGATAGTATAGGCAATGCTTTCAGCTTCGACTTCTTTGGTTCGTCTATCAACTGGATGATCCTTATCCAGGTTTTCTTTAGCATGAAGCTTTTCATGAGCCATCTCATGGATCATTGTCTTGATCGTCTGCAGCTGGCTCATATCCGATTTTATGACTATCTTCCTGTCAGCATCGCTGTAATAGCCCTTAGCTCCGTTGTTGATATCCTCTGTGTAAATCGGTACCGGACATATTTCCGTCAAAGCATTGAACAGCTTTCTGTAATCTCCGACATCACCAGTGAGTTCATTCACACCAATTGTCGGCAGCTCTGGTCCTTCTGTCTGTGCATAATCAAATACTGTTGCTACCCTGAACCCCGTATATTCAGCTACCTTCTGATTTCCATCATCGTCCTTTTCTTCAAGCTCAACTTTGTACTTACATGGAGCGATTATCTTGATGCCTTTTTCGCCTTTTCGGACCTGTCTGCCATGATCTTTCTTCCATGCCTGATAGCCTGCAACAAGACTGGCATCAGGTCTCTGAAGCGCTATAAGGAGCGTGTTATTGAGACTGTAATTGTGAAATTTGCTCATGCATTTTAGGTATGCCTTATACGCATCGCTGTCAAAGACGGCTGTAACACCTGCCTCAAGCTGCTCAGTAATCTCCTTTATTCGTTCCTTCTGCGACTTCCCGTCGGGGCTTCTGTTTCGTTTTGTCATATGTCATCCTCCGTTTCTTTGTAAAATAAAAACGCCGATTTATATCGACGCTTTGCAAACACTATGTTTTATCGCTTAATGAGCCGGTCTCTCAACACGTTGAAAAGGAAGGAGGAGAGCACGCCATCGTTTTCCATCCAACCACTCACCCAACCACTGTTAATCCCTACGCACAGTAATCTGCTTTTTCACATAAAACACCTTTATTATTCCGGTTTTAAGCCGTCAAATGGTCCGGAGGATCTTTATATCACCCAGTGAATTATCGCCGCTTAAATCGAAAATTTGCTAAAAGACCATTTTTCAGGCCTAGTGTTTTCAAGGCTTTCAGAAGCCATGTTTTTTCTAATTTTGAGTCCACTACCCCATACTTTCATGAATAATGTAAGCTCCCAACTAATTTATCAGTTGAGAGCTTACATTTTACATCACCCGTTTATTATCTGGTCTTTGCTGTTTTGACCTTTGACCATCCTGAGTAGTAATTCTTTCCGCTGACGGTCTTGTAAGTACGGATCCTGATATAGTATTTCTTTTTAGCTTTCAGTCTCTTGACCTTCCTGGATACCTTCTTGTATCCCTTAACATTAACGGTCTTCTTGTTCTTGGTAAACTTTTTGTCAGTCGCAAGCTGGATCTGGTATCCCGAAATGCGGGACTTAGCCATCTTTGCAGACTGTTTTTTCCATTTGACCGTGATGGCCTTTTTTGCCTTCTTAGGCTTTTTCAGCTTCGTTCCCTTAGGATTGATCTTATATGTTGCCTTAGTAGTACCGGTGTAATTACCTATACCTGTGATCGTAACAGTATATGATCCGACATTTTTTGAAGATTCGTTTGACCACTCGATCGTGTAGTCCGTGCCGGCTTTCAGTGTTTTGCCTCCGACAGTCATTATGACAGGCCTGCGGACTCTGCCGTTATATACAAACGATGAAGCTGACAAAACGACCTCGGCACCATCGATGCTGACAGGCTTTGAAGACCCCTCCGTTATGCTGATGGTTTTAGTGATGGTTCCCTCAAAACCACCTCTGCCTGTTACAGTGACAGTGACTTTGCCGCGGGATACATCGCTGTAAGAGATCTCATAGGCAACCTCGGAAATCTCTTTTCCGCTTCCCTTCACCACAACTTTTATGTCCTTCCTGAGCTGATCCAGTGAATCATAGCTGTCCTTTGCCTGGATCTCAGCAAGCTCATCAAACTTGGAACGCTGGATACTGAATGTTATCGTCTGGTCTTCAGCCGTTGGGCTTTCACTGCCGTCTTCAGCCTTGATCTTCCACTTCATGCCTTCTGCAATTATGGCCCTGACCTCATATTCTCCCACTTCAGTTGCAACCGCACTTCCGTCGGTGTCGATCCTCACACCTTCGCTTATGGCTTCAAGTGTGTAGAAACTGCTTGATATCACGCCCGTCTGCTCGTTCTTATTATATGGAAGTGTTCTTCCGGCAGGTACATCCACCTCGTCTGTGAACTTGTACTCGAAGTATGACTCTGCGCTGTTCTTCATCCCTGCCTTGACAGCTATCGCCCTTATGGTCAGCCCGCCGGCATGATCGCTTCTGCTGAAGAATATTTCCTCGCCATTATACTTGGTGCTGCTTGTATCCGGAGCATTTCCATCCAGTGTGTAGTAGATCGTGCTGCCCGCCGTCGGCGCGCTCAGGGTGATCACTTGATTTCCGAGATAGCTGCCTGAATCAAGAGACGCTCTCGGGGCGGACACAGTATCAGCCTCTCTGACATTTACGCTCACGCTTACATTCAGCAGTTTAGCTGTCTCAGCATCCGGTTGGTTGAACCTGCCCTCAGGCAGAGTGACAGTGCCATCAACCTTCCATGTCGAGGAGTCAAGCTCTCCTCCATTGGTCGTATTCTGAGGCGTGCCCCAGTTAATGGCAGCATCCATCTCTGTTCCATCGCTCGCAACGACTTTGGTAGTCTTCGGCAACCTGGCACTTATATCACCTGCACCGGAGCCATGAGGCAGATCCTCCATGTTCTCCACGGCTTTGACCGCCTTCAGATCGTATTTGATCGGATCAAAGGCGAGGCTGAGGGACATGTCCTTCGTGTTGTACGTTGCCTGTTTGCTGTTAATCGTTACTACCAGCGCATCCGAATATGTGATGTTGGCTGCAGGATAATCAGTGTATGCATCTTTCGAACCGGAAGTTCTTACCTTGATTTTTCCGCCATCTCCCGGTTTCAGCTTCACCGTGCCGGTATATCCGGTAAGATACTTTGCCTTTGCATCAACAGGAGACCATGTCACCTCAATGTTATCAGGATGCACCTCGTATTCGTTGGTTATCCTTACCCTCATAGCAGCCGAGCCAGGAAGCTCCTTTCCTGCTTCAGGTGCACCCACCGTTGCGGCGACCGCCGTTACGACAGGAGTATACAGAGCCCTTATCACAAGCCCCTTTGTCTGCTCTGTACTTATAGACGGGATGATGATATCCAGTGTTTTATCGGTGTTCTGGTATCCGGTTGCCGCTTCAATGTCCGTGCCCTGGAAGTTCCAGTTTGCGAACACTTCATTGGACATATCCGGGGCTGTCAGGGTGACTGAAGCGCCCGGATTGACCTTGTATTCGACCGATTCATCAAGATACGTCCCGTTGACATCATATGCCTGTATCTCGAGAGGAATAAGTGTCTCCGGCTTTGCCTCGCCATCGCCTGTCTCGGTAAAGGTAACTGTTATCACACAGCTTCCGTCTGACGAGTTATAAATCACATTGGCTGAAGCACCCTCATCACACAGCGCAGTCAGACCTTCCGGTACGAATACCCTGCCGTCCACATCATTTTTAGGCACGTGGATCTCTGCTGTGTAGACAGTTTTTCCATATGCATTGCCGGAATCGACGATCGTGTCTTCGCCATTCGCATATGTCCACATGACAGGAAGCGTGGCATCTGCAGGTCCCTGCCCAGAGCCATTGTCAAAGGAGAGAGTCGCTTCCGTATCCAGCGGCTGATCCGCGGCCGGCGCTGTCAGTCCGCTGACTGTGATCGTATGCACCTTGCCGGCGTAGACCGCACTTACTGCGAGCCTGTAGTTTCGCGCGAAGCTGTGGCCTCCTACATCCTTTCCGGCTTCAGGCATCGTAAATACCAGAGTCGCTTTCTCCTCTGCGCCATCAGCAAGTATCTTATTTGTAACGTCGACTTTGTTGTTGCCATCAGTCGTATCTTCGATCTTCCATTCTTTGAAGATTCCTGTCCTGCTGTCCGGAGCTGTGATGCCTATCTCATCGCCTTCACTGTAGACGGCGGCATATGTTCCCTCTCCGCCAAGCGCTACTGTGACTTCGTGACGGTCGTTTGCAAGATCGATCGTATATGTAACAGGATCGCTGTTTACTCCGTAATGTCTTGAATATGCCTTTATCTTATACTCTTTATCTTCGATACTGTGTGTTTCCGGATCCTGGATCGAAAGGTCGATCCCGCCTCTATAGAGTTTCTGAGTCGCAATTGTGGACTCTTCTCCATTCTTTACCTCCACGAGGTCGTAGTATATCGCTTCGCCGTTTATCTCTTCGTTCTCCAGGAAGATCTTCTGATCGCCCTTGAACGTATTCTTTTCTCTGCTGTCGAGTTTTGTCTCTGTCTCAGTTCCGTCATCCGCAGAAGTTATTACATATGCTTCCGGAGCCTCTACGCTGTAGTTCTTTCCCCAGTTTATGATATATTCCTTTGACGCTTCTGTCAGCGGACCATTACCGTCATCGTAGTAGGAATCATATGTCCTGGACCACGCGGTATTGAGTTCCGGCGCATGGTTGTTCAGAATTGTTGTAAGATGACCGGCAAGCGTGCATGCGTACATCATGTAGTCATCATCTGTGTTCTTCGCCCATGCATGACCGCTTGGGAACGTATACTCGCGTTTACCAGGATAAGTATCCCAGTCAGCATCCGTAAACGTGAAAATCATATTGGCGAGCACCGGCCAGTTCTTCTCGAGCTTGGCGGCCTCTCCGTCCGGGAGGAACTCAAGTGCTCCCGAGTCTTTGATGAGCCCCCAGAAATAGTTGATGTATTTCATCTTGTCTGCATCCGAAAGCTTGCCCCAGTCTCCGAGCACATCGTCATACAGGTCTCTCATGCTCACGTTGGAGCTGAATGTGAGTGCTGACATGGCTTCGGATATCTTTGTCAATCTCTCCATGGCGCTCGCAGATGATTCTTCGTCCATGCTGAACAGAAGAGCCATTGTGTCTCTCGCGGCCTGCTGTATCGTACCGTATTCAGTCCCGTTTATCTTCGTCTTATCAACTGCCCAGGCATCCCTGCTCTGGATGGCGGAGCTCTGCATGAACGAGAGGAAGTCGATTATGAAATCCTCCATATTGCTTCCATAATAATCGCCTGCATTGCCGCCGAAGTTGAGGTTGAGTATATCGAGTCCCTTGGAATGGAAATAATCATCAAAGGCAATTGAAGGATCGATCGCAGCAAGATGCTTGATCATCCTCGCTCTCCTGGCGTCATATGCTGAATCTCCCTTGCTGTTAATTCTTTCGTTATCGACGTAGGTGGTGACTGTTGTGACTCCGGAAGAATCCCCGCCTCGGGTCACATCTTTCGCTTCTCTTTTCACTTCACCTGCATCAGTTCCCGGGATGTAGTGATCCACGCCGTATCGCTTGAATCCCATCTCCTCAGGACCTACCAGAGGAACAATATCCCCTGCGTTTATGAGATTGTGTATGCTGTAATATTTTGTTTTATTCAGTTTTTCGGCCTTGTCCGTTCCGCCCTTGGCCGCTTCGCACGGATATCCGAAGACCTGATTGGCCTTTCCATCTTCACCTGTTGCATACTTTTCTATGAGTCTCTTACTGGTGATATTGGCGGTGGCGCCTGCACGTGAAAATCCGCTGACCCAGAATTTGACCTTTCCTGCTTCGAGCTCATCTTCCAGTCCGTACTTGCTTATGTAGTACTCGACGGAGCTCATGACCTGATCTGCGGCCTCTGAGAAGCCCTGTGCCTCCCCATCTCTGGTCGTCCCATTTCCGAGAAGCACGTTGCTCGCCCACTCGGATTCATACCCGCCGCCGCGAACGGCTATCGGAATGAGTATGTCTCCGGTATCCTCAAGTTCACCATCAGCACCGTACTTCTGGAGGTTTTTGCTTCCTATGATGACACCGATGGAATCCGTTCCGGGTTTGGTCGTGTTGCTGTCATTTACATATATGTTCTGGTCAGGGCAACCGATATCGGAGTAGAACTGTCTCGGGCCCGTGTGCTTGTATTTGTAAGATTCGAGCTTGCCTCCGCCCTCTCTTAAGTATGTGCCTCCAAAGGCAAGTGTCCACGATGCCGTGGCAAGGTGGTCGTTATAAGTGTACGGATCACCGTAGAAAAGACCGTCAGAATAGTAGAAGATGTTGTCCGTATCCTCAGTTCCGCTGGACGTCTTCTCATGGTGCAGATATCCGCGAACAAGAGCATAGTCTCCACTATCAGATTTCTCTCCTCCTGCTTTGACTCTTCCAACGACCGAAGGGCCCGCTTCATCCGGATCCATGATCACTTTGTCCGGTTTTTCTATCGGTGGCTCTCCACCGGGTATGGTTATACCATTTCTGACAAATGCAATGTATCTTGGTCTGTGACTGTTATCATTGGTGTATGAGATATAATAATTCGGGCTGTCAGAAGTCAGAAACTGCCTGTAGTCCGGGCACTGACCCGCCGACAGGAAGCAGTATTCATCGTATGAGTTGTCGGAATATCTTATCCCGATGTCGGCTCCCTTCTGAAGAGCAAATGTAATATATGCGCTATTGAAATGTTCAATGACCAGGTTGTCTTTGCCGCCTTCGCCCGGGTTATCCTTTATCACAGCGCTTCCGGCGAGCGTGAAATTCTTACGTATGCCTTCTTTGACAAATACTCCGTAGCCTTTTGTGTTTCCGGTGATTTTACAGTTTGTTATGGATGTATCTTCATTGGCAACATATATGCCTCCGCCCGTGTTTGCAGAGTTGCCGCTTATTTCCAGCTCCAGCAGGCTTATGGTCTTCTCAAGAGTATAGACTCCGCCGCCTTCGCCTGCCTTGTTATCGTTGATCTCAAGGCCGGATACGGTAACTTCGTCATTCCATATATAAATGCCGCCGCCACGACCCGGAGTTTCATTTCTGCTCACGGTGGAGCCGTTGGTACCCTTTATTTCAAGTTTTTCGCCATCGAGGTCTATGCCGCCTCCATCGCTTCTGCTGTAGTTGTTGTCGACATGGGAATTATCCAGTTCTACCTTCATATTGTTATGATTGCTGCCGAATATCCCGCCGCCGTCTTCCTGGGCGTGGTTTCCCGTAATCGTGGAATTCTTGAGTTTAACAGTGGAGCCTCCTCCGACTATCCAGATACCACCGCCGTATCCGCTGTTTGTCGCAGCGGAGTCATACCATGGGACCTCTGCACGACATCCTGCAAGGGTCACGTCGTTCATAACGAGAGTGCAGTCGGATTTCACATGGATGCCGCCGGCTCCGTTGGTGCTGGAGCCGCCCGTGAGCACGCCGCCATAAAAGCTCTCTGTCTTTGTTGCATAGTCCTTGGCATTGGTTGAGTAGTGTACTCCTTCATCATGTCTTCTGCTTTTGGCTTCCTGCGTGCTGCCTCCATTGATGGTGAGCGTTGAACCGCTCTCCATGGCGATGAGTTCCCCGTTCATTTCCCAGTCATTATCAGCACTGAGCGCCCTGTCGAAGACGTAGCCGTCCATGTTCAGGACCACCCTGCTGTTTTTAGGGATTACAAGTCTGCCATCGAATTTTCCCCGCTCGGCTTCGTTGTTCCAGTCTCTGGTCATGGTGATGACGACACTTTGTCCGCTCCAGTCGTCGAGATCATCTCTAAGGTCATCAAAGGATGTGTAAGTCCTTGGCGCCTCTGAGCCCTTCGTGACTGTTGCGATCGTATCGGCCGCGTGAACATCAAGTGGCGCCATGATCAAAAGGGAAATCAAAGCTGCCACTGTTACGCTTAGCATTATCGAAAATCTGGCAAATAATTTGTTCTTCATAGTTTCACACCATTGTCAAATAATCACAGGATTGTCTGCTATTTGACTGTAACGCTTACAGTCTTCCACATTCCGTTTATCGCCTGCACATATATACTGCAGTTTCCGGCTGCCACAGCAGTTACCGTGCCGCCCGAGCTCACTCTGGCGACGCTCGGGTTCGTGCTCGTGTATCTGAGATTGGCTTCATGCGAATACATGAGTTTCTTCTTGGCCTTGACCTTGCTGACAGTTCCCTTAATGTTTGCGGTCTTTCCAGCGTTTAGAGTCAGCTGGTTTGCATTGAGTTTGATATTCTTCGGGTTCGTGTATTTGCCGCTCCTGTTGTTAGTGATAACGTGTCCCATTCTGCTCTTTGCAATGTCCACGTATTTTCCGTTTACTTTCTTCTGAGCGACCACGTAGAATTTGTATTTCTTATTCTTCCTGAGCGTCTTGCGCGTCCATGTCTGAGTGCTTGCGCTTACAGTCTTAACCTTCTTCGGCGTGTATTTCTTTTTTGCCGTATTACACTTGCTCATGTAAATCACGTAGCGCTGTGCACCGCTGATCTTGTTCCATGAAATCTGGGCTTTTCTCTTGCCTTTGGCAATTCCCTTGGCAACGAGAACATCCCTGCCAGCTTCTACCTTTTCAATATAATAGTAAGCACTGGAAGCAATACTGTACTTGCTGCCCGGGATAGCGGAGATGACCCAGGTGGTCGTCTCGTTTGTTTTGACCGCAAGGCCCTTCCAGTTGTACTTCTTGTCGCTTGTTACTGTACGGACTTCCTTGCCGTCATAAACCGAGTACTCAGTAGCTTTGAGGTTCAGCTTTGTATCTTTGCTTGTCTTGAGATCGACCTTATATGTCTTGTCACAAGGAAGTCTCAGCCAGTTGCCGGTGTCGCAAGTCGTGACTCCTATCCACGAGTCAGTGCGGGAGACAAGTTTTCCATCTTTGACGACTGCAACAGTTTTGCCGCTGCCGTCTTTCACTGTGGCAGTAACGCTGACGCCTGCAGGCTGCTCTATGTACAGGCGTCTGTATCCGGACTTCTGTGCGTCATTTTCCTTTGCATAGTCATCGTAATTCGAGTCATTTGCACGGAGCCACGACAGTATGATCTCATTGTTATGAGGACGCATGAAACTGGATGAGTTGCCTATGAAAGTCGCAAGGTGCTTCATCTGCTCTGAAACCGTGCTAAAGGAAAGTACCGGATTGTCAGGTGACTGATCTTTGTCGTACAGGAGCAGGTAGGTAAGTATCCTGCTCATTGCTTTTGACTCGTCGGTTCCGGTGATTCTGTCATACAGCGCCTGGTCTTCACTTGGCAGACCTGCCTTTGTAAGTCCTTCGCCTATTACCTGAGAATACAATAGTGTTGTGATTCCACGGGTCAGGTCCTTGACTGCTCCCCAGTTGCTTGCAGCATTCAGTTTTGTCTTAAGCTCAGCAAGTTGCTCTGTAAGTTCCTGCGGAACTACCTCGCCTGCTTTTTCCATCTCGCTTATGACGCCTTCAAGCATTGCTATGGCTTCTTTTATTGCCGCAATTGAATCCTCATCGAATGTCGTATCAACATATCTCTCTGTCATGTATGAGATGTACATAAATGCCACCAGGGGCACTGTGTACTTGCTTCCATTGATGCCGCTTATAAGATTGCTCCCCTGATCCATGTGAGAGAAGAAGTATCCGCAGAAATCCTTCATTGCGGCTTGATAATTACCTGTATAGTATCCGCTTCTTCCGCCGGTTGCTTTGTCAAGAGAATCGGCCATCATGGACATGAAGTCCTTCTGCGAACTCGGAAGATATGAACTTGTATCATCCGTCAGCTTAATCTCCCTGCTCGTTATCAGAGCCTCAACATCTATGGTCTTCGGCTTAAATCCGTCAGGGTCTCCGCCGTTCATATACAGATCGAAAATCACCGAGTTTGTCTGCCTGAGCATATCAAGCATGCGGTCTTTCTTTTCATCCGAAGCATATCCGGTATTGGTGCCGTATTTATTAAAACCAAAGCTCTTTGGTGCGGCAACAGTCACGATGTCATAGCCTTCCCAGGTGTTGTGAATGTAGTCAAACTTGCTGTCGTCATAGACACCTTCTGTTCCTGAACCACCTGCGCCCGAGGTGGATGCACCGCTCGGCGTGCCATAGGTGTAGCAATACAGATTGCCGGGCGCCAGATTAATATTTTTACCGAGATAATACTGAGGCTTGTTCAGAAGCCCTGCTGCCACCTGATTGGTGACCCCCGCACCGCGGCTATATCCCGCAGTCCAAACTTTGATGTCTCCGCTTATGCCGTGATCTGCTATATATTGCTTCGCAAATCCGAGAACGATGTCCTTGGCGTTTTTGAATCCTGCGCAGTCTTCCGTGTCGTCAGCTCTTTCGCTCATCACAAAATTATTTCCCCATTCGGCCTCGTAGCCTGCACTTCTCGGTGCTATTACGAGCAATGTATATTCTTTGCCGCTATCCACGATCTTCTTATGGGCACATGCGACGCCCATTGTTTCCGTGGTCATTTTCTTTTTGTAATCTCCGTTGGCTTCGAAATCCACGAAGCCGTTGTCTTCCAGGTAAGCCCTAAGGTTTTGGCTTTTTTTGGGATAAGCTACTCTCTGACTGCTCATGGAAGCAATCGCAAGTTCATAGGTCATCGTAGCCAAAGATTTGTTGTATTCCCTGGAATCGCCTTTAAGGAGATTGTCGTCATACACATATGTGTCCGTCAGATCTATGTCCGGCACCTCATGCGGCTCAAAATAATACACGCCTTTTGTCGCGGTAAGCGAGTCGCCAGAGGCTCCATATACCTCAGTCGCAGGAATTGAAATTCCTGAAAGAATCATCGCAATGCTTAAAAAAAGTGATACTCCGGTTTTTGCTTTGATCTTAGATACACGCCGTGTCATACCGCTGTCCTCCCTAACGGTCAAAATAAGTTTTCATTACCTATCATTTAATAATATAAAAATACGCTGATAATATCCATCAAAAACAACAATCCGGATTGATAAATTTTCCCGGCTCGTATTCCAGCAGTTCCTCATAATAGAAATAGTTTTGCTGAGTTATCGTGCGCTTGACATCAATCATTAGAAACTCAGAGTCTGTTTTGCATCCAAATTTGCCTTTATCAGTCAGATACCATAATGCCCAGAAGGAATTCGGTCACAAGGATCTGCGCACTACTCAGCAGTGTTACTGTTATGATCTCACAACAGATGAGGAACGCTATGAAAAAATCGCACAATCACTGGCATAGCGTACGATTCTGACCCATCTAATCACTATCACATCTAACCACCATGCATATTTTAGAAGGAGCGTCGGATCGTGTCAAGTTGTTGTGGAGTTTTTGATTGACAAACTCCAAAGTTTCATCCAATTAACCGAGGGTAACGGTAAAGGCCACGGCTTCAGTCCTCGTCGCGGGCAGCT
>Ga0256406_1004634_pt1 | contig 15496 bp, 14 predicted proteins | sample RumenRJG_03DNA_FD_185986 | JGI IMG/M metagenome (GOLD analysis project Ga0256406, IMG submission 185986) | Bovine rumen microbial communities from Lethbridge, Alberta, Canada - RJG_03 | ecosystem: Host-associated > Mammals > Digestive system > Stomach > Rumen | place: Canada: Alberta | collected... | reverse complement strand
AGATACTGCCGCCTCTGCTTTTCGTTGAGGAGAGACATGACACCAGTTATTCGTTTTTTAAGGACCTCTTCATCACTCATACCTCCATAATACGAAATGAGTGATGAAATGACAATATATTGCTTAATTTATTTACGCGCTGTTCCTAAGCCTTTCAGAATATGCCTGCATTCAGGACATTGATAACTGCAGGTCCCATCAGAACGATAAACAGCACCGGGAAAATGAATCCAACCATCGGAAGCAGCATTCTGATCGACGCTCTTGCCGCTTTTGCACGAACTTTTGAAACGTGTTCATTACGAGCGGAAGTGGCCTGCGCAACAAGCATGTCGTGAAGAGGAATACCCATTTCGGTAGCCTGGATAACTGCCGTAGAGAAATTACGTATTGAATCAGAATTGCTTCTCTCGCCAAAATCAGTAAAAGCATCCACTCTGCTCTTGCCAAGCTGTAATTCCCGCTGCAGTACAGCCATTTCATCGATCAACGGACCAGTCATGGTTTCCGTAATGTAGGTAAGTGCCTGGTCAAAACCCATTCCTGCTCCCACGGAAATCGCTAGCAGATCCAGCACATCAGGTAACTGATTTTCCATCTGTGCTCTTCGTCTTGTAACTCTTGCTCCTACATAATACTTAAACAGAATGTAAGGTCCTGCAAATCCTACAAGCAGCTCAATAAGATGTGTCGAGGAATCAGCTTCCGTGAATGCCACCAGAAATATGGAAATGATGACTGTAATAAATGTGACTACACCTAGCAGAAAATTATATACTGCAGGAGTTACAGCCATTCCGGCGGCATATAGCTTGTGAGCAAATTCCTTTTCCCTCTTTTCAGCACGGGCATTTTTAGCATGTCCGGAATGCGCATTCTGGTAGTTCTCAAAGAATCGCTGGATTTTTCTTACAATATTATTCTCTTCCTGATACTTTTTCCGCAGAGCCTCCAGGTCTTTGTCCGCAATATTTCTTACTCGATCCCTGCGGACCTGTTCCATTATGACCGAGGGCTCTACAAATCCGATAATCAAAAAGAAAACCGCTATAGCAGCAAAAAAAGCTGTAATCATCAGTATCGTCTGCATTACGATCTCCTTAAAGTCTTACATCAGTGATCTTGTTCATCAGGAAGAATCCGATTGCTTCCATAATAGCAGCAACAATTAACATGATCTGGCCAGTATGCGTATACAGAAGCTGACCGATGTAATCAGGATTTACAATAGAAAGCAGAACAATAAGTACTACTGGCAGCAATCCGATAATCAACGCTGACATTTTGCCCTGTGCAGACAGAGTTTTTACTTCCTGACGAACCTTGATTCTCATACGCACAGTCTCACTGATCGTTTCCAGGACATCAGAAAGATTACCACCAACTCTCTGAGAGATATCCAGTGAAGCAATCAGCATTTTCATATCTTCGCAGCCAATTCTTTCATAGATATGGTAAAGTGCATCATGCAGTGAAACACCATACTCTATCTCGGCTAAAGCTTTACCAAATTCCTCAGAAACCGGAGGCTGGCTGTCTTTTGCGACAGTCACCATCGTCTGCTGGAAAGAAAATCCGGCATGAAGACCGTTAACCATTGTCAGCAATACATCTGCAAACTGTTTGTTAAAAGCCTCTCTTCTATCGTTCTGTTTTTTCTTGAAGTATACAAGCGGTAATGCAAATCCTACAACCATAGCACCAACAGTCATAATTGCATTGTTTGACATGGTCAGGCAAATGAAAGTGGGTATCAAGGTTGCAGCAATCCATATCATGACAAATTCATTGGGACTCATGTCGATCCCGGAGGATTCGAATTCCTTCGCGAATTTATCGGATACCTTGAATCTCTGAGCAGCGCCCTTATCACCTTTCTGCTGATTCTCACGCATCAGAGAAGCAAAAAAGCCTTCCTTATCTGCTTCCCTGTACATTCCCTTTACTTTTTTGCGAATGGCAGCTTTATCAGGTCGATAGAGCAGCGCAGTCAAAATCAATACCGTGCTGGCAGCCGTCAATATGGTTATTGTTACAATGAGCGCATAATCCATAGTCGTATAATCCTGCTATGCTATTCCTTATTGAACCAGTCATCGGAAATCATTAGTCCGGATCTCTGAAGCTTTGCAAGGCATCTCGGTCGAATTCCAGTCGGATCGAAAGTACCTACAATCTTACCGTGTTCATCAATACCTTTCTGATTGAACCGGTAAATCTCCTGCATAACAATCTCATCATGCTCCATTCCGATCACTTCAGAAATAGACGTGATTTTTCTGGAACCATCTGGCAGTCTGGACTGTTGTACAACCAGATTGATAGCCGACGCAATCTGCTCTCTGATAGCTCTGGAAGGCAGTTCCATTCCGGACATCATAACCATGGTTTCAAGACGGGACATCATATCTCTAGGGCTGTTCGCATGTCCCGTGGTAAGAGAACCATCATGACCGGTGTTCATAGCCTGCAACATGTCCAGTGCCTCGCCTCCACGGCACTCACCGACGATAATACGATCAGGTCTCATACGAAGGGCATTGACCACAAGGTCCTTGATCGCAATGCGACCTTTACCTTCAATATTGGCAGGTCTTGCCTCAAGCCTTACAACATGAGGCTGCTGCAGACGAAGCTCGGCAGCATCTTCAATGGTAACAATACGTTCATTATCCGGAATATAAGCAGAAAGGACGCCAAGCAATGTCGTTTTACCGGAACCAGTACCACCGGAGACGATGATATTAAGCTTGCTCTTTACACAGCCTTCCAGGAACATCATCATTCTCGGAGATGCGCTCTTCCATGCAATAAGATCGGAAGCCTTAATACTGTCCTTCGGGAATTTACGAATGGTAATCGTAGGACCATCAATGGCAAGCGGAGGGATAATGGCATTCACACGGGAGCCATCTGACAATCTTGCATCGACCATTGGCGAGGATTCATCTACGTGACGTCCAAGAGGTGTAACAATCCTGTCGATGACTGTCATAACCTGCTTATCATCATCAAATTTGACATCAGTCAGGTAGAGAACGCCCTTTTTCTCGACGTATACCTTTTTAGGTCCATTGACCATGATCTCTGAAATTGAATCATCAGCAATCAAAGGATCCAAGGGCCCGAGACCAACAATATTAGAGACAACGCTGTCTACAATTTTACGTCTCTCAGAGACAGGTATAGGAAGTTCAATCTGTTTTACAAGATCTTCAACTGTCGAGCGTACATAGGCATTTCGATCTACATCACCGCCCCTCTGTCCAGGGTTTTCATTCATAACCCTGACGGCATCTTTTTGTACCTTCTTTTTTATCGCCGCATAGGGGTCTTCCACCTCCTGCTCAGGAGATTTTACCCCTTTATCGTCCTTCTTTTCTTCCTTCTTCTCTTCCTTGACTTGCGTTGCTGGGGCAGGAGTAGATAACGTATCCTTCAGCTTCTGCTCATTTAGCATTTCAAGCAGTCCGGCCATTTGTCTGCCTCCTGTTAAGCTTCTTCAGAATGGAAACTTCCTTCTTATCGTCTTCTGACTTCGGATTCTTTGTATCCAGCTTCTGATATTCCCTCTGTACTTCAGATGCAGACATATCAAAGATATCCAGAGTCGTATTCTTGGAGAGCGTATAAATGGTAAGATTTTTAATTGCCTTGGTAATCGGATGATTCGGCAGGGCACTCACAATCGGGATGCCTCTGTTTGCTACACTAATCGCCGATTTATAATCAGAAGGAATATTAACAATGATTCTGGCATTCAGAATTTTGTGAAGGTCTCGCACAGAAATCAGATCTGTTTTCGCACTGCGGTTTACAATGACATTGACATTGTCTCTCTTGCCAAGAATACCAATGACTGATATTGCCTGTTTTGCAGCCATCACGCTGGAAAGCTGAAGAGGCGTTACAAAATAGATTCGGTTCATTAACCCGAACAATTCTGCATGTCTTGCAGACAAGCCGTCCGGAAGATCCACAATAATGTACTCAAAGTAAACCTTCAAAACAGCGAAAATGGAACTAACCTGTTCAATAGTGACCTTCTCAGCAAACTCCGGTGACTTCGGTGCTGATAACACATACACACCAGAAGTATGCAGTTCGCAATAGGACTCTATATCACTGATTGAATAAGTATCCTTCTCAAATTCTGTGCACAGATCAGAAATACTCTTTTTCGGTTTCAGATCCAGGAAGGTATGTGCATCACCAAATTCCAGATCCAAATCAACCAGGATGACCTTCTTGCCGCGTTTTGCGAGCGAGACAGCAGTATTTACAGCACAGGTAGTTGTCCCGGCTCCTGCTTTCGGACTATAAAAGCCGATAATCGTTGAACTAGTCAAAAGAGCATTGTGAGTATTTGTCAGATAGCCAGTTCTTGTAGATTCCACTTCTACAAGATTCTTCAGCGTTGCCAGAAATGACTGAGCGTCTTCCGGATACTCACCTGCATTTCTCACGCCAGAACTGACCAGTTGTGAAAACAATGCCGTATCCATGTTATGGCCATAGACACAGGTAATGATACGTGGCTTGTAGACGTAAATCTTCTGTGCCACATTAATCATCTCTCTGTCACCGGTGTCCAGAGTAATAACCACAACATCAGGCAATTTGCTGTCGATCGATTCCATTGCCGATTGTTCGTCCATGGCGATATCGACAACAGAAATATCCTGAGGAAGGCTGTCCGCAAGTGTTTTCACCTTCTGAATCGAATCATTATATTTGCCAGCAATTAATATCTTAATCACAATTGTATCCCCCCTGTAGGATCTTGAATAACCTTCTGGAAAAGCTGCCGGGTATTCACAATTCTATTATCAGAACTCTTCCATCGCTTTTGCATCAAATTCTTCGTGATCCGGATTCTCGGTTTCGTCCGGAGAGCGAAGTGTAAATACAAGAGATCCATTCTGATTTTCCCAAATAAGTGCTTTCGCCAGATCCGGTGTCACAAACAGGGTGACAGTGGTATAAGTAGTCGATTCAGAATTCTCATCAGCACCTCGTACGATTGTCTGATCCAGAGCTGCTACTTCAATATCGTCTGCAATATAGCGGGTTACTGTCTCACCAACCTGTGCCTGATCCTCATTGTCCGTGCTGCTAGATGCATCGGTAGTATCCGATGTATCTGAAGCATCTGAGGATTTCGATGTACTCTTTGAGGACTTCGAAGAACTGTCTACGGACTTGGTGTATGTTGCCAGAATGTCCACATGATCTCCAACCTGAATCATGTTTGCAACTGAAGTGGTAGGATCAATTGCAATCGTGACAGTTCGCATCCCCTTGGGAATTTTGTAGGAGAAGGAAGCGACACTCGCGCTGGACATTTGGTCAGTCACCTTCTGTGAGGAAACCTGCTCTCCTCCGTATATGGTAGTGGTTGCATACAATCCGACAGCTTCATCGGGGCTTACAAGCACGGACGGTACAACATCATTTTCATATACAGAAACCTGCTGCACCATATCCGATGTGATCTCTGTTCCCTGAGGGATCGTTGTTGTGGCTTCCAAAACCGTTGTCTGAATCGGTTTTGAATCTTCTACGCTTTTAAGATAGTAAAAAGCCAGTGCTGCAGTTAGTACTGCAGCGATTATTGCTATGATTTTGAATCTAGCTGTTTCCAATTTAGAATCCCCCTGAACAGTTAACTATACGGATCTATCGGAGAAGCGCTCTTCGCCTTCAGTGTTACATCATTGCCGCCGCCAGTAAAAATACCTGTCAGACCAGTTAGATATTTCACATTCTCCTGTAACTCAACAGTGATAATATCATTAGAATTCGTAACACTGATTACAGATACTGTACCCTTTGCGTTATATCCATTCTGTGATACAAACTTTCTGATTTCAGTTTCGTAATTGGCTCTGTTTGTCGGATCGCCTGCCTGAATGGCTCCATATCTTGCTGCCTGTCCTGCAAGATTTGTCAAATCGTTCTTGCAGGAAAAAACCCAGCCAAAATCGATTATTATGCAAATAAGTAACACAAGGAATGGGAGGCACAGCGCAAACTCTACCATCGACTGACCTTTTTCATTTTGATCAGTTTTCCTATTGCACTTTTGAAGAGCATTGTGCATTGTAACCCCTCCTAAAAAGGAAGGGAGGATACGGAGAACGTTCTCCGATCCTCCCTGTATTCAATGCAGATAAAATAATTAAATTGATTTAAATCAAATTGAGATAAAATCACTTATTATTAATCTGATTAATTAGTTGTATTGATCGTATTTGCAACATAGTTGGCCTTGTTAGCAGTTGCGTTTCCAAGTGCTCTGAATGCAACAATTGCAACCACGGCAACCAGTGCAAGAATCAGACCATATTCAACCATGCCCTGACCGGACTCTTCATTAAATAAAAAATCTTTCATATCTTTTCTCGCCTTTAATAATTATTAATTATATTATTATTTAATTACTGTTGCTTATTAATTTCATTAGCAACATAGTTAGCCTTGTTAGCAGTTGCGCTTCCAAGTGCTCTGAATGCAACAATTGCAACCACGGCAATCAGTGCAAGAATCAGACCATATTCAACCATGCCCTGACCGGACTCTTCATTAAATAAAAAATCTTTCATATCTTTTCTCGCCTTTAATAATTATTAATTATATTATTATTTAATTACTGTTGCTTATTAATTTCATTAGCAACATAGTTAGCCTTGTTAGCAGTTGCGCTTCCAAGTGCTCTGAATGCAACAATTGCAACCACGGCAACCAGTGCAAGAATCAGACCATATTCAACCATGCCCTGGCCGGACTCTTCGTCAAATAAAAACTTTCTCATAATTTTCTCCTCCTTGTTAGAGAACCCGTTAATTGTTTTGCGGTTAAACCGCTATATGCAAACATCGATTTGATGCTTGTTTCACATGAATTATTATGGCACTTGGGAATTTACGTAATTTACCCTGTTACCTGCGCTATAACCAATTGCTCTAAAGCCCACAACACATGCTAGAGCAACAAGTATTAGTATGAATGCATATTCGACTATTCCCTGTCCAGATTCTTCCCCAAAAATCTTTGCAATCATAGTCAACCACTCAATCGATCAACTCCTATAAAAAATACTGCCAACAAATACCGCACATCATCCCAAATCCTATAAAAGGGCCAAATGCAATGAAACTTTTCATAGTCAGTTTTTTGGCTATAAACATTGGGACTAAATATGCCGCCATCGAAATAACAATTCCTGCCAGCATTCCTACAATCCTATTGGAAAATCCAAACAAAAAAGCTCCAACAGATAAATACTTGATATCGCCTGCGCCCAAATAGCCTTGGAAATGGAGTGCTGCTGTTAATGCTATTAACCCTATGCACATCATTATCATGCTTATAATGCTGAACACTATATTTACCCATTCAGCACCGATCGCAGTATTGTAAATCAAGTATACTGCTGAAAGAATCAGCATCGGAAATAGACATATATTTGGTATAATACGGCATCTGGTATCCACAATTACAATTATTGCAGATAGCATTAATATCAATACTAAAAGAACATAATTTACGAATAGCTGTTCTTTGATCAGGACAAATGCTCCAGAAAGAAAATATGTGAATGTCGCAGCCACTATTGAAGCTGTCTTTTTGCTTTTACTAGCTTGGTCTTGTTTCTTTTTATACTTCATGATCAAGCCTGGTAGAGCCAGAATGAACACCTCAAGAGTAATGAGAATAACGATCCTCAATAGCCGTTGTGGCATCACTCACTCCTCCTTACGCAAGAACATTTCTTATCAATTTTTTATCTTTTTATTTGATTTATACTCAAAATTTTAGTCACTATTCACTTGAGGCAATATGAGTTTTTTATGATTCGTGGTATTATGTTGTGTTCAAATTTCGTTAAAAAACTTCATGCACTATAATTCAGTTATATCACTCGCAAGCTTTTTACACCACGTATATATCAATTTGATGTTGCGCCATATCCTCCTCTCTCAGCCATTCACGCGTAATGTATTGCATTTAGTTCAAAATTTGATAACATATGATCATATTATTTATGACCATTTAATCATAGACGATCTAGTATCACTCCAGAACAGTTTTCACTCAATTTTGCTTCAAAATTGTAATTTCCTGAACTTACAAGTGGATGGCGATTTTACAGAATGGGCCAGAAGCAATTTCGCTGTTTTTGTATCTGGCCCATTCTTTCTGTATTCGAAGATTTATCTGAGAATGATCTGCTGCAGAGTCTGCTGGAAGTTTATCCGGCAAAAGATGCATACAGCATCATTGTCATTGCGTGTCTGAGAGTGATCCGACCGAGCATCACCTGCAACCGGTTACAGACACACTATGACCGGACCTTTACCCGGATCTTTTATCCGGATTGCTCCCTCTCGAAGAACAAGGTATGTGATCTTCTGTTAGCGGATCGGGCAGGATGGAAGCAAACGGTGCAGGCGGAACCCAGAATTAGCTCCCCTTCGGAAGGCAAAATGACGCGGCACTGGAAGGAAAAATGATCGTGTCTCCAGAAGTTATCGTCGAGGCGGCTGGGCCCCTCGGCGATGCTCCCAGCCGCCCGATCAAGGCATTCTATAACCTCTGTGGGTATGATCCTTCTGAGGAATCGCCAATTTTGCTTTCCTGGATAGGTGATTTTTTCCTTTCCGGGGGCTTACCCAAGATGGCTACCTGCAGTGAGTCAAAACAATTTACCGTTTGCAAAACGGTGCAACTACTACAATAAGTGCCTGAGTCAGGTGGTAGCGGACCATCATGTCGCAATCGATGGAATGCAGGGGAAGGACAGCAGCGACGTTAATGATCTCTCAAAGTTCTCCTACAAGGGCAGGGTGAAAGGAACCAGAGACATCTCTGTTCTTTATGCCTACGACATCGAAAAGATGGAGTCTGTCTGTGCTGAGGTATTCCCCGTGGGCAGCATCGATGCGTCCTCTTACAGAAGCTTTATCGTGGACAATGACATCCGGAAGGGACTCATTGTTGACGACAAGGGATTCCCGGTAAAGATGATCCGCAAGGATCTCTCTGACCGTCCGGATCTCCATTACCTGACGCCGATCAAACGGAATGACGCAAGGATTGCGGATCATGACGCTCTTCGTTTCGACGGAGTTCTTGCAGGTGCGGGCGAAGACATTCTGTACAGCAAGCGCACCATAAAAAACGGGACCTGGCTGTATGCCTTCCGGAAAGTCTCTACAGCCTCACGTGAGGAGCACTGCTTTGTGGAACGTTCCGCGAAAAAGAACTTCAACGTCGACAAGTATCTTAAGAAGAAAGACTCCTTTGGGACGATTGTGTTCGAGTCCGATGAGGATATGCCTCCACTTACCGCCTATCGGAGTTACAGCGATCGATGGCCTCTGGAACTGGTCTTTGACCGATACAAGAATGATGAATGCCTGGACCATACCAACGTGCAGAACGATTTCTCGGTGATCGTCTCTGAGTTCATCAACTTCATTGCCACGGCAGCAACCCGCAGGATCCTGAACAAAGCCAGAGACGCAAAGGTCCTTGAAGACGAAGCCTACGGCGACATGATGGAGGATCTGTCCGAAGCGTGGCGCAAGTTGACGGACCAATCGGGTTATCTTCTGATGACGGATACTGGTTTCACTCGCCAAAGGCCAGCTTTCAGCTCATGGAGGCACTTGGCCTGTCAAAGCCCGTTCCGGAGCCTTCCAAGAGGAAGCACGGGCGGCCGAAGAAAAATGCCTCTGCGGGCTGATCATGGGCTTATAGAACCAATTTCTGGGGGCCATTATATCAACATATGGTAAAATTAAACTATCGAATCTCATAAACGGTAGTAAATTCGGTCTGATACAGTAGTTCATAGGACGTATAGCCAGTGCTTCGTAGTATCTCCTTCATGACCTGTTTTTTTTCTTTTTTTGATAGCGACGAATCTATATTTACAACAATTTCATTATTTGTTTCTCTCTGTGCTAATATTTCCGGCAACTTGTCCATCATTTTATGTGAAAATATATATGTTTCATCATAATATAAATACAAATCTAAATCATCAAAGACGTCTCGATTCTCTGTATAGTAAAGAAGGCAATCTTTCCTGTCAGTTGTTTTTTCAGCGGTCTGTTTGATTTCATCATATCCCTTATACAGGTAATCTATACCATATACTTTTAGACTCATTATGGACAGTGCAAGAGTTAATATGGCTGTGATCAGGATCTTACTCCTTCTAATACCAAAATTTTTTAAAATTTTGTAGATAATGTAAATTTCACCCATGGCAAAAAAAGGGTACATGGGCATAATATAACGGTTTACAACCAACTGAGAACCTACAATTGCGACATATAGAAATACAGCAGCTGCGATTATTGTAGATATGATGATTGCTTTTATACCACTGTCCAAAGTTCTAATTGCTGCTTTTCTGTCGCTGTTCTCACAATTTGCATCTGAACCACTCTCTGTACAATTCAACAATTTCTGCTTCTTTAAATCCTTGCTTATTTTAAGTTTGCAATACACAGCACTGATTATAAAAAGAGCCAGAACCAAGTACAAAGTGCCGCCAAATAGTGAATTATTGATAAAACCTAAATATGCTTTTAATGGGTGGTCCGCTCTGCCTCCCAGATTATGAGCGACCTCCACGCCACGATACTCACGAAATATATGATTCACTGCCTCAGGAAAAACTAATATATTGATTCCGCCTCCTATCACATATGAATTCAGATATTTTAACGCCTCCTGTTTTCTCTTATGATACAGAAGATACAGGAAAACGGATATCGCCATCGCTCCAGCAAAAAGATAATAATAATAGTGAGTCAGTCCTCCGGCGATTACATTCAGAGAAATCAGTATTCTCTCTTTGAAATTCATTCTGAAATTCTTATCTGCTATTTGGATATTAATCAGAACAAGAAGCAAAATCTCCAATGTCTGCAACATGTACATACGAATAAAAAGGGCCGTATTCATGCCCGCCGCAGAAAAAGACCAGACTGCTGCAATAAGCAGTGAAATTCTCCAGTCCCTGCTGAGTCTCATGCCAATTTTATAAATACAGACATCTGTTAGAAGAAGGAATATGAAATTCACCCCGATTCCTATCCATTTTGAATAGGAATCACGGAACAGGCAGCACGCAATGTGTAATATCACATAGTATAAAGGTGGATGTACATCATTTGTCTGATTCCAATAAGGAGCTTTCAGTGAGAATGGAGTTCCAGATTTTACTTCAAGATAGTTTAAAAAATAATCTTTCTTAACCCACCCCGTATCATATTGAATTGTCCAATAGTCTTCACTGTTTGACAGCCCATAGGAAAAAAACTCATCACAAAAAAATGATCTTTTCTGGTGTCCGAAATACAAAATAAAAACCAGTTGTGTTGCAATCAGAAATAAAAAGCACAATCTTTTCACAATACTTTTATCTTTCATCATTTCAAAATCCGTTTTTTTACTTGTTCTCGTCTTCTCAAGGAACCCAAGGCATCAGTGACTCTCATAATTTTGAACATTGCCTGGTCAGCCGTTTGTTCTGCTGCTGTTCTAGTCCTCTGTTATCTGTCCGATCCCATCTGTATCAAGGATAAAATGGAACTCCACTCGACGGCTGGCTTCATCATTTACGGTTCCGTCCTCGTTATAGACCAGTTTGTCATATGAGCAGCCTTTCGCGGTTATATACTCCGCTATCTCCGGATGTTTCTTTGTGCAGTAATCAACAACCGACTGCGCACGCTCTTCCGACAGCGTCATATTGTAGTCATAAGATCCCTGTGGATCTGTGTACCCTTCAACAACAATATCCGCAATGCTGCCCTGTTTCTTCGCCTTTGAGATGACCGGTACATAGGCGTCCATAAAACTGTCAAGTGCAACCTTTCCTTTGTCAGAAAGAGTGGCATCATCAAAGCCAAAGAGGATACTGTTATCAAGTGATACTGCGCCACTGGCAGAATCGACATGGGCATCAACGTCACTATTTTCCATAGCGGAACTGATCTCATCTGCAAGTGCCTGCTGGTTCTGAATCAGTGCCGCCTTCTGCGTATCTCCCAAGCCACTCGCATCCAGTCCTGCCGCAAGGCTCTGTGAAATGGTAAGTGCATCATACTCTGCTTCACTCATCTGGAACGGGAACCATTGACTGTTTACCAACAGCAAAAAGCCGTTTTCATTAATAGCACTGCTGCAGTCAAAGAATCTGAGATTATCAAGAAGCTTCTTTACGGAACCAGCCTTTCCGATCTGTTTTTCAAGCCATGAAATGATTAATCCTGTTGTACCCTGAAATTCAATATTCACATTTTCCGCATATTTGGTTGTATCCTTATACGTTAAAAACGCCTCGCTCAAATCGCCAAAGCTACAGAGAATACTGGAAAGCGGGAAATCAGAATCTGCATTATATCCGGAAATGGTAAAGCTTCTGTGTACTTCATCCGCTGGAGACTGATCACTCTCTCCTGCATACATCGTCTTTTCAGCCTCAATGTATCCCATGTAGCTGCAGCTGATGCCGTCCTTCATGAGCATGATCCGGTTGTCCTTGGTATTAATGTGGAACTGATAGTCTTCCTGTAGTTCAGGATTTGGATATGTGATTTCGAGTGTTGAGCCGTCAAGGTGGAACGGCTTCAGATGCAGGACATTGCCCTCCGCCTGGATCAGATAGTATTGCTGAATACTCTTTCCGTCTTCCGTCGCAAAGCTTAACATGGCATAAGGCAGATGCAGATAGGAAAGATATCTCTGCAGGCCTTCCTCTCCATACTGCCTCATGATCGTATCAATCGCTTTTTCCGTTTTCGAGTAGTAAGTGATTGTTGAGTAAACCAGGTCATCGGCAAAGCTGGAATAGCACTCAAACTCATACGGAAGAACCGAGACTGCAGTGAGTTTGGAGTTTTGTCCGGAAAATCTGTCATCAAATTCCATACCGGCATTAAATACCTGAAATGCATCTCTTTCATCGTCAGGTTTTCCCGTATCAGGATTGAGTACAGCTGCATAGCCTGTACAGTATTCTTCAGCAGTATGCTGTCCATACAGGAATGCAAGCTGTTTTGAACTATCCATGGCCTCAACCTGTGAGTCATCTGATACTGTATCCGGGATCGGCACTTTTTTTGCTGATATCTGCTCTGTTGTTGCTGATTGGGCGGACGTGCCGTTGAAACTGCTGCACGCAGTTAGTCCTGCGATCATCAACATGATTAATAATGTAAATCTTACCTTTTTCATGGTTCTCTCCCGTTTGATTTCATCTTTTACGTACTTATCTTGATTCTTCTCTGCTGTCCGAATGATTGCAGGATCACCAGCAGGAATCTTCCTGCGAATAAGCCCCCGAATATACCAAATGGCATGGACTGATATGGCTCATTGACTTCTTCTCCTCTCCCTCTTTGCTGTTTCCGCTCGAATTACGTTCTCCTTTTGAAAAAGCCAGTTACCTCTCTCCAAAATGAATCAGTTTACCGATGTAAGTGAAAATGACAGCGTTTCCGATGCATCATGAATCTGATATGTCTCTCCGGCACCCACTTTCCTGTTTTCCACAACATGCTGTTGCAGCCAGTTGCTGACTGTATCATTTGAATTAACAATATATATAATTGTAATTTCTTATTGTCTGCTCAGCAGTCAAAACCTGCTGTGAATCATTCAAGTTAACAGTATAGAGATCCGGCGACAGTGGGAATGTCCGGTCATTGTCCAAATAATAAACAAACATTTGAATATAACCAAACCATGTATTCATAGACGATGCATCATACACCAGCAGAATTTCACTGTCAGGCTGTGTGGTGTCGTGAATCTGCTCTGCCATTAACCGATATTTCTGATAAGGGTCTTTCTGCAATCCCTGAGGAATCAGCCAGTCAAATGAAAGCGTAAGACCGGCAATAATGAAAAGCGCTAACGTTGTCCTTTTCAAATTATTGGATATTAGGCTGGTCGAATCACCAGTCATCTCTTTGCTTTCAATCAGAAGAAGCATCATTTCCAGTGTCAGGAATTCTCCCAGCACATAAGAATCAACATATCTCTCATACCCTCTAAGTTCCTGCATTTCGTCCGGTGTAAAGCAAAAAATAAACAGAGCAGAAAGCATAAAGGCATATCCAAGACTGCCGACGATAAAAGTCAGAACAACTGCCGCTGTCTTTTGTCCTGAAATATGTTCTTTCCTCGTGAGAAACAGAATTACCAGTGTCATCAGCAAAGCAAAAATGAAATAGCTGACTGGCAAAAGTCCTGTATCAATCTTTCGGGTAAAAAGTGCCTGTACCAGTCTCCATAAAGTCTCCTGCTGTTCTCCTGGATTGTGATGCAACAGGCACCGAATATAAGTCTGCGGATCAATTTTGGATAAAGCGAACTGCCCTTCTCCACCCGCCGATGAACGTAGATCCTGTATATTCTGAGTCTTCACATAAGAATTCCATACAAATAACGAACCCATGGATAAAAAGATTGCGCCGGCGATCGTCATATAAGATCTCTTCGATCTTAACTGTTTATCCGATAACATCATTGTCACAGCAAGCAAGCTGAGAACACCGACCATAGCAATTCCAACCTGCTTGATATTGACAAGAGCAGTAAGAGTCAATATGAAAGAAAGGCCATAAAAGAGATCGAAAAATGCTTTCTCGCTGATAATTAAATACGTGCCATAAGCAAACACACAGGCAAGTGGAATGTCGGCCAGTATAGTCTTGGATATCCCCGCATTGTCAAAAAGCACGATCGAGAAAAACGTAAGTAATAACCAGATAATGCTCTGGAAGATGGAAGACAGGTATTTGGGGAAACGCTTCAAATTACCTCTCGGCATGATCTCTGCACAGGGAAGTACAATAACAGAAAGCATAAAAAGGTGAACAGAGGCTGAAACCAATCCCTCCGAATAGCCTCCGAGAATGCTGAAAAAAACTTCCAGCATGCACAGAAACGGTGGGTAGTCTTTATGTATCACCATCCGGGATTGCGGCACACAGTAAAAACGATCCAGGCGTAACGATTCCTTTATCATCATTCCCCAATGCCAGAATTCGTCATAATCCGTAAAATGCCGTTGAAAATCCCACACCGATACAAAAACGAATATGACCAAAAATGCGGTGAACCCGGCAGAAAAAAACAAACGTCGAAATTCGCTCTCTTTGACTTTCCGGAGTAAGAGAATCAGTCCCGAAACCGCAGAAACAAGCAGCAGGATAGTTCCCGAACAAAAAGTACCTGTCACAAATTGCATAGTTTGATGCCGTGGACAAAAGGTTCACGATCCCAAGAGGTTTAGGGGATGTTCAATTCCTTTAACCCCAACTATAATGGTAGGTACGTGAGGTACCTGCTATGCAACGCAAGAACGACGTTCGATACAAATCCGAGCCAATGATCTATCAGCTGACACTGTCACCGCGGGCCTATGCCGAGCTCAAGAAGGGCTGGGCTGGATATTTCCGCAGCG
>Ga0256406_1004632_pt1 | contig 15506 bp, 7 predicted proteins | sample RumenRJG_03DNA_FD_185986 | JGI IMG/M metagenome (GOLD analysis project Ga0256406, IMG submission 185986) | Bovine rumen microbial communities from Lethbridge, Alberta, Canada - RJG_03 | ecosystem: Host-associated > Mammals > Digestive system > Stomach > Rumen | place: Canada: Alberta | collected... | reverse complement strand
GCTGCAGGGTGAAGGGGAACGGCATCTGCAGGTTTGATGACGACATCTGCAACGAGATGATCGGGAAGATGAATGAGTCAGACGGGCTCATCGTGGGCTCACCGACCTATTACGGGCAGCCTACCGGACAGATCATTTCCCTCATCCAGCGCATGCTCTTTGCAGGAGCGGATGTTCAGAACAAGCCTGCGGCAGCGGTTGTCGTCTGCCGGAGGGGCGGCGCGACCGCCGCCATGCAGGCGCTGCAGATGCCCTTCCAGATGATGAACATGCCTATCGTGACCTCACAGTACTGGAACATTGCCTACGGGCGAGTGCCCGGACAGGCCGCTGAGGATACAGAGGGCATGCAGACCATGCGCACTTTGGGAAACAACATGGCATGGATGCTGAAGTCCCTGCACCGCAAGGAGGCCCCGGAGCGCGAGCCCTGGCAGCCGATGCACTTCATCCGCTGATCCCGGCTCAGAGTCAGTCATCACAGAAAAGCGCCGGTCCGTATTCCGGAACAGGTGCTTTTTTGTTTCTGCTGTCTGGCAGACGGACCTGATCCGCAGCGTTCCGCATTCTGAGGCTCCGCGAAGCCTGCGGGGAGCAGTATGCTGGCGCGGCTATGGGCAGGATAGTGGTCACTGTCGGAGAGTGAGCGGAAAGACATGGGACAGCCTGCGGTTCCGGCGCATGCTGTGTAACTACAAAAAAATAAAATGAAAAAGTCAGAAAATCTGCGCCGGGAGCGGTCTCACGGCTTTTTTGCCGCGGGGAAACGCTCAAAGATACTGGTATACGGCCGATGGCCCCCGTCAGTGCTGAAAGCCCGGAATGTAACTACAAAAAAAATAAAATGAAAAAGTCCGGAAACCCGCGCCGGGAGCGGTCTCACGGTTTTTTGCCGCCGAGAAACGTTCAAAGATTCAGTGAATGGTCTGAGGCCGCCATTCTCTGCCGAAAGCCGTGGAAATGTGCCTGAAAAACGGAGATTTCCACGGTGTCAGCTCAGGAGTACAGCTGTAATCATATGTGGCTTACACGGGGTGTACCGGAACCCGTTTCTCACCACAGTCCGTAAGGCTGTTCTGATTCTTCTATGACAATTCTGTTCCTGCATGGCCGGCCAGCGTGCTGACGCTGGTGTTCTGTCTGCTGCAGTCCTTCTTAATGCTCCTCCTGGTTCTGACGAATAACATCAGATGCGCCCCAGGCCGGATTCCGGAACAGGAAGCACTCACTCACATCAGTGTGTTCTTTTCTGCGTTCTGATTGAGCACAGCGTTTTCGTTCGGGCGATGCTGCCGGCACTGAGTCAAAACCATGGCAGAAGGCTTTGTTCACTGCCAGAGGCATCGCGCGGCAGACACACGTGATCATGTCAGGCAAGGCAGAATATCAGAACTAAGAATTCGTCCATAATCGAAAAAATGTTTAATTTTTAGGAAATTTTCGACTATACTCGAAAAAATGACGTTCTTATCTAAAATTTTCGACTATATTCGAAAAATACATGTTTTTATCTAAAATTTTCGATTATACTCGAAATAATGTCTGTTTTTGCCGGAGTTTTCGATTATGAATGAAAAAATGACAGCCCTTTGGAAATACAATTTCTGGAGTGACAATGCTTTTGATCTTGGTTTCATGCGTACTGGCTATACAGAGAGAATAGAAAAGCTTACCGGAAACCGTCTCGTTAAAGTCCTTGTCGGACAGCGCCGTGCCGGAAAGAGCTTTGTTCTGCGGCAGCTCGCGCGGAGGCTCATAGAAAACGGCGTGCCCCGCAGGAATATCTTCATGTTGAACAGGGAGTTTGAGGATTTTAGCTTTGTAAGGACAGACAAAGATCTTAATGATCTTTTCCGCATGTATCTTGATGAGCTGAAACCTGAAGGCAAAGTATACCTTTTCCTCGATGAGGTTCAAAATATTGAGAAATGGGAATCATTTGTCAACTCCTGCTCACAGGACTATACGCGCAAATATGAGCTCTTTATCACCGGTTCCAATTCAAGGCTGCTCTCAAGCGAGCTTGCCACACTGCTCTCCGGGAGATACGTGGAAATTGAAGTTTCGCCGTTTTCATATGATGAGTTCCTTGGCTTTTTGAAAAAAGAGCGCGGACGCGGCACATACAATGAGTATATTCACTCATCAGGACTGCCTGATCTCTACAGCCTCAGGGATGATGAGATGCGCCGCTATTATGTGGAATCATTGAAATATACCGTCATCATCAAGGATATAGTTGAGCGCAATAAGGTCCGTGATGTTCCCCTGCTCGACGCACTGTTTGCCTATGTAGTAAATAACGCATCAAATCTTATTTCAGTACAAAGTGCTGTCGGTTACATGAAGAGCCTTGGCAGAAAAGTCTCATACGACACTGCGGCAATATACCTCGGGTATCTGGAGGCAGCGTTTCTGGTTTTCCACACTAAGCGCTACAGCATCAGGGGCAGGGCAGTCCTGGGAGGAAACGCAAAGTACTATGCCAACGACCTTGCCTTCCGGAATTACCTGTACCGCGGATTTGGCTATGGTGACGGTTATCTTCTTGAGAACGCCGTATACCTTGATCTCAGGCGGCACGGGTATGATTGTTATACGGGATATGAGGAAGGTAGGGAAATTGACTTTATAGGCATAAGGGGTGACCGCAAAGTTTATATCCAGGCTACTTACAGTCTTGCTGATGAGAACACGGCGAGAAGAGAGTACGCACCATTAGAGGCGATCAGTGACAGCTATGAGAAATACATTGTCTCCATGGATGATTTCACGTTGCCAAGCAACAATGGAATAAGGAATATTCAGGCATGGAATCTCAGTGAGGTGCTGGATTAGCCGATTCTGTGCGGCCGCGGCGAGTGGCAGGATAGCGGTCACTGTCAGAGAGTGAGCGGAATGTCCGGAAACAGCCGGTGTTTCCGGCCCATGCTGTGTAACTACAAAAAAATAAAACGAAAAAGCCCTGAATCCCGCGCCGGGACTGGCCTGCCGGCCTTCTGAGCGCATATAAACGTTCAAAGATTCAGACAATGGGATGGGCGGCTCATCGTCTCTGCTGAAAGCCGTGGAAATGTGCCTGAAAAACAGAGATTTCCACGGGCTTTATTTTTGTCATCTGTAAAAACCGGAATATTCTCCAATAAAAACAATGATATACCAGTTTATTTTCAGCAGGCTGAAAGTCGTGGAAATGAGCCTGAAAAACGAAGATTTCCACGGCTTTCAGACAGATGTTCTGTTATGACCTGGTGTTTCCCAGTAAAATCAAATAGTTATCTGAATTATGCCGACCTGCATGAATAACTGGCAGGAAATGCTGCCCGATCTGTTCTCTGACTGACTTCATCCGCCACGGCTGCCGTGCTCTTCCTCAGGTGCCCCGGCTCCTCATGCTTCCTGAGCCCTTTTCACCCGGCTCTAACACCTGTTGCCCCGGTGCATCACCCAGCACTGCCGCAAGAAGCTCTCCCGCAATCTCCTCTCCCTTTATCCGCAGGGCATTCCCGTTTTCAGAGATATACCCTGTGAATCCAAGCTCGCCGTACCAGCAGACTGTCCTGTCAATTACGGCGCACTCAAAGGAGAGCCCCGGACTGACTCTCACGATGAGCCCTCCGGCGCGCAGCCTCCCGGCGCCATCGCTTTCCCTTCCTGTGACAATGAGAGTCTCAATGCCCTCTGTCTGCCGCTTCCTGAGGAGCCCGGCAATCGCGGAGATGCTCCCGGTCCTTATTTCAGGGCAGGCAATGACAGCGGACTTGCCGGCTCCCGCAATATCGTGAGACAGCTGCTTCATGATTTCCGTTCCGCTTATAAGGACTGACCGGCTGTCAGCCTCAGGCGAGCATTCTGCATTCCCATTCCAGGCCGCATACCCGACGCTCCTGTACCCGCGCATCCGCCGCCTGTACATCACGTCGCAGAGCGGGATGTGGATGTCGATATAGTCGTATACCCGCACCTCCCTCTTCCCCTCGAAGTCGCGGTGCAGGCGGCCCACGCACTGCTTCACGTTCTCCTTCCAGGAAATCGGCAGCGTCATGAAGAGAGTGTCGAGGCGCGGGCAGTCAAAGCCCTCTCCCATGTAGCGGTCAGTAGAGAGTATGACCATCGGCTCACCGCTCCTTATGCCCTCGAGCTCTCTTTCCGCCTCTCGCCGCTCTGAGGCTGACTTTGATCCTGTGAGCACGATGACATGGCTGCAGTACGGGCGGAGCATGGCGGCAAGCGCCTCGACATGATCAGTCAGGTGCGAGAGGACAAGAGGCGAGCGGCCTTCTCTGATGCATGAGACAGCGTCATGCACGATTTGCCTGTTCCTGAGGGCGTCAGCCGCGAGATCCTTGATCACCTGAAGGTAGGTCTGCCTTTCATCAGTGAGCGGCCTGAACGAGGTAAAGCGCGGGATGAGCTGCCTCGAGAAGGACTGCTCCCGGACCTGCTCCTTAGCGCCCGAGCTGTATCTCACCGGGCCGCACTGCATGAATATGATCGGCTGGTGTCCGTCCTTACGGACAGGCGTTGCGGTGAGCCCGTAGACACGCTGCGCGGTGACGCGCTTCAGCACCTCCTCGAACCCGACTGCCGGTACATGGTGGCACTCGTCGACAATGACGAGCCCGTAGTTCCTGAGGAAGGGCTTTGCCTCATGATCAGAGATGCAGGACTGGATGAGGGCAATGTCGATGATTCCGCGGAGTGAGCTCTTCCCCGAGCAGAGGCAGCCTATGGGGCTGTCGCTCCGCTGCCACTTAACATGGCTGACCTTCTCATGAATAATGAGAAACTCCTTCAGCCTGCTGCCCCACTGCCGGAGGAGCGATCTGCTGTGGATGAGTATCAGCGTGCTCACGTGAAGCCTCGCGATCATGCCTATGGCTGTTACCGTCTTCCCGAATGCCGTGGCGGCCGAGAGCACCCCGGTATTGTGCCGCAGCATCTCCTGCACGGCGAAGTCCTGATCCTGCCTGAGCTCTCCCCTGAACTCAACGCTTATGTTTTTTCCGTGGTTTGTTTTGTCCTCGATGGTTACCGCGGTTTCATGGCTACTGAAGAAGCTGGCCGCGGCCTCTCCGCATCCTCTCGGGAGGGCAAGATAGTCTCCATCCAGTTCCGCGCAGGAGATGATCCTCGGGATATTCCAGGTCGGGAGGCGCATGGCCTGCCTGCTGTAGAATTCCGGGTTTTTGAAGGATGCGAGGCGGCGGAGGCAGGCAACTGCCTTCGGCGGGAGGCCGCCCAGGGGAATATAGAGCCTGTCTGCCCTTGTGAGGGTGATGCTCTCCGGGAGCGCTGCTTTCGGAATGTCATCCTTAATGGGCGCTTCCCAGGGAGCGGTTTTTTTCTCCTGCTGGGGACTCTCTTCCGGCTGGCGGGACTCTGCGCCGAAGAGATCAGCTCCGGCTGAGTGCATGGCGAGGATGGCGTCAGCGGCCGCTTCGCTCATTTTCCGCACCGAGAGCAGGTATCCCCACTGATCGGGGTACATTTCGAAATTCTCATCCACGAACACGCTGTTGCCGCTGCGCCTCGCTTTCCCCTGGAGGGGCAGGGCGACAAGGTTGCCGAAGCCTCCCTCAGGCATGCGGTCCTGATTGGGGAAGAAGCGGTCGTAGGACTTGAAGGACATCCGCCCGCTGCGGTTCATGGCCTCGGTGAGTATGGCGTCTCCCAGGCGGCGGGCCTTCGCCGCCGGAATGTTTTTCTCGAAGAGGATCCAGACATGGGCGCCCCTGCCGGATCTCGAGCGCTCGACTGAGCAGGGGATGCCCCAGTCCCGGCAGACGCCTGTGAAGGCGATGACGTCATCCCTGTAGCCGTGTTCCGAGCTCTTGTCATCGAAGTCCGTACAGAGGAAGCGGCAGGTGTCGTCAGGAAAGATGGCGTAGACGCCTACGACATCCCGGCAGAACTCATCCGCGCCTTTCAGGTGGAAGTAGATATCCCGGTCAGAGAGCGGCAGGAGCTGCCTGAAAGGGCAGACAGCGCAGCTGTATTTCTTCTTGCTGCAGACGCCCGGCCGCCACTCGTTGGCGCAGACCGGCTGGTAGCCCTCCCTCCCGTCCTTCATGCTGTGCCAGCGCTTCGCGAACACATCCTCGCGGCCGCAGAAGAGGCTCCGGAAAAGTGACATCTTCTCCCTGGTGCTGAGCCTCGCTTTCCCGGGGGCGGCAGCTTCATGCACGGCAGTCTCCGCTGCGGCTGGCTTCCTTTCCTCAAAGGGGATGCCGTGCTCCGCGAGCAGCTGCCGGAGCCGCCTGTTCTCGGCCCTGAGCTCCTCAAGCTGAAGGAGAAGATTCTGATCCTGAGCCATATGCTGTTTGGGGGTTCCTTAATACAGTTCTGTATTTCTGGTTTGGCGCACAGTGAGCTCCTGGTTTTGTCATCTCAAGGGCACCGCTTTCAATCAGCTGGTGAATGCAGCGCTTTCTTGCCCTTGACTGACTGACGAACCCGATATGCTCAGGGATTTCACGTGCAGTGCGCGGAACAGAGCAGAAATTGAGGATATAAGTCTGATGCCTCGTCAGCTTTAGCTGGTGTGTTTTTCCTTCGTCAGCACAGATGCCGTCAACGGCAGGCCTGTCAGTGCAGAAAGCTTCTGTGCAATCAGGCATAATCCCGGTATCAGGTATATCTTTCGCTGCCATAGGGCTCCTTCGGATTCATGTCTGAAGTATAGGAACGTGACTGTTTCGGTTTCAACTCATTCACTTGCCTTTTTTGAAACTGCCTGTGTTTTGGTGAACTTTCAATGTTTGGTGAACCTTTTCCGGGGCTTTTGGTGAACTTTCAATGTTTGGTGAACCTTCCTGAGCTTTTGGTGAACTTTTCCATGGTTTTGGTGGTGTACACTATTAGGGGTTCATTGAGTAAAACAGATCATTCCCAATTTGTAAAATGTCCTTGACACGGGGTACACCTCAAATTAAGGGTAACCCAATTTCTGTCGTGTCCACTCCGCGGGGTATATTTTAGATTATGCCGCACCAGCAGCAAAAAACCTCCTGTACGGCCGTATTTCCGCTTTCCGTCCCCGCTGTACCGGTGTAATTTTGTTTCCCCGCGTCCTGATGTTTTCCTTAAATTTTGTGATATAGTTACCAGAATTATCGCAATACCCGCACTGCAGTGCGGGCTGCATGGGACCGGGGCTGACATATGACGGATATACCATCTCTTGCCGAGCGTGTCAGGCGCGTGAGGCAGGTGAACGCGCAGCGGCTGCAGCGCGCCGTGATCCTCATGTCGGAGAAGCAGAGAATCTTCTTCGAGCAGCTTCCCGTCCTCCTTCATTTCAACCATCCCCTCCTTCCCGGCTACATCCAGGACGCTCCCTGCGGCATCGAGCATTTCGAGCTCAACCGCTACCAGCAGGGCTATATCGACGAGCTGTGCTCCGCGACCGGCTACAGCGGCATAGCTGATCCCGGCAGGAGCGACATTCTGTCCGTCCACTCCATGGGCAGCACCGGCTCAATCGGGCAGAACAGCAAGTCTGATCTCGACATCTGGGTGTGCCATTCGCACACCATGCCGAAGCGCGACAGGTTCCTCCTCGAGCAGAAATGCGGCATCATCGCGAACGTGGCGGCAGGGCGCGGCGTCGAGGTGAACTTCTTCCTGGTCCCTGACGACAAGTTCACGAGCCCGGAGGAGGAGTCCTCTACGCTCTCGAGTGAGGACTGCGGCAGCGCGCAGCGCCTCCTCCTGCTTGACGAGTTCTACCGCTCGGCCCTGCATATAGCCGGAAGGTGGCTGGTCTGGTACCTGGTGCCAGACGAGTATGACACCATTGACCGCTATGACCGCTGCGTCGCGGACATCATGAAGGAGCTAGGCAGCGGGAGCAGCGACTGGTTCGACCTCGGGACATGCAACACCATATCCGCCGAGGAGTTTTTCGGATCGGCGCTCTGGCTCATCTACAAGGGCATTCATTCGCCCTACAAGGCAGTGCTCAAGATCCTGCTCACCGAGGCGTACAGCGCAGAGTTTCCCGAGACCAGGCTCATCTCGCAGATCGTGAGAAGGCATTACCAGTTCGACTCCGCCTACTCGAACCAGATGGATCCCTACTACCAGACCTTCATCAAGGTCAAGAACTACCTTGAGTCAAGGAATGACGGGAAGAGAATGGAGCTGGCTGCCAGCAGCTTCTACCTGAAGATGACGGACGGCCTGTCCCGTGACGGGCGCACGACCGCTGACAGCTTCCGCCGCGCCGAGGTCGAGGACTTCATCAGGAACGAGAACATCAGCGATGCCGCAAGGAGGTTTGTCGACAGCCGCAGCGCGTGGCGGGTCTCCGACGTGCGCCTCGCCTACCATGTCATCACCGAGACGCTGATGCAGAGCTACCGCTCGCTCTCCGAGTTCGTCAAGAAGAGCGGCATCTCGTCGGCGCTCAGCGATCAGGACCTCGGCATCCTCTCGAGGAAGCTCTTCGCCTCGTTCAATGACGCGCCGCACAAGGTCATGAGAATCAACCTCAACCTGGCTCCGGACATCTCGGAGAAGGAGCTCACCTTTGTCCATGTCCCTGAGGGGCACCTCTGCGCCGCCGGCTGGTACGTCTACGGCGCGGAGCCGAGGCCTCTGAGCATCGCAGGCACGGCCCCGCTCTATTACGATGCCAGCATAGTCAATGTCCTCTGCTGGCTCACCATCAACCGCATAATAAGCTCCTCAACCGAGATCCATATCGCTGGCAGGAAGCCCCGCGGCATTGACCCCGGCATCATCAGGAAGCTTGCGAGGAATGTCTCAGAGACAGTGAGCGCCATGGAGGTCATGCCGTCGAACGCCGAGCTCATGGCCCCGGAGACCTTCAGGATGGTCGGCATCTTCGTCAATACTGACGGAGATGATGACATCTCTGACGACATCCTGAGCGGCGACATGAGCTATGCCTTCTCCTTCGGCGCCGACAGGCGGAACCTCGTGAGGAACATCGAGATAGCCTACGTCAACTCCTGGGGCGAGTGCTATGCCCAGCGCTTCGAGGGCGAGGGAGTGCTCGAGCAGGTCACCGCGTTCATCCTTGATCACGTGAGGGTGAGCAGGGGCGACACTGACGGCAAGCTCAGGTTCTACTGCTGGAGCCGCTTCAGCAGGGTGGTGATAGACACGCTCCGGAACTTCCTCTTCAAGTGCCTCGAGATGAGGCGGATATCGAGGAAGGAGGGCATGCAGACCTTCGTCGTCTCCATTGCCGGAGAGAACATCACCGTCGGGATCGACGACGTGAGGGCGGTGTTCCGCAAGGTGGCAAGCCTCCTCGACTACTACAACTTCGATCACATGACGCTCAGGCGAATCGGGTCCGAGCTCTCGAGCCAGATCCCGGGCGCCATCAGGAAGTGCGCCAGCAGCGGAATAACGCAGTATTTCTTCCAGGTGCTGCCCGGCGGAGGCTTCAATATCTACGAGGCGCGCGGACGTGACGAGATCTCGCTCTACCAGGACGCGGGCGGCAGCATTGACGAGCTCGTCTCGTTCATCAACCGCCGCGCGGCCGAGGTCAACGGCCGCAGGGCTGACGGCGCGGACGGGCAGGTCAGCTTCAACATGCCGCAGTTCTACATGCTCTCCGCAGACGGCAGCGATGCCTCGGCCTACACTCCGTCAAAGTCACACGGCGCGTCGTCAGGCGGTGCTCCGGGCGCAGCGGGCGATGCGGGCGGCCTGAAGTTCGAGGGCCCGCGGTTCATGCTCTTCTGAGCGCCCCTTTCACTCCCGTTCCTGAAAAAACTCACTGAGGATTCCCGGCAGCCTGCCGCAGCAGCCATGGGCCGCCTCCGCCCGTGCACCGGCGGAAAGTTCCGGTAGACGACTGACTATGACATCTGAATCCTGACTAAAATTTGAAGGCAGCGCCTCCCGCGGATATCATTCCTTCAGTAAAGGAAATAAGCTCAGAACGCGGGAGGCACCTTTGTTTCTGTTCAGGGAAAACGACAGGGTTGACGAATTCATAATTGTCAGACGGCTTGAGAAATACACGGACTGCGAGACCTACCTTGCGAAGGACAGCACGCACGGGACTGTTGCTGACCTGAGGGTCAGATGCGTCAGGGCGGGAGAATACCGGCCCGGGTATGATGCTGCCCCCGCCCTCGTGCACCGGAACGTCTGCCGCTTCATTGCGATGAGGTCATTCGAGTCAGGCGGCAGCATGTACATCTATACCGCTGTGGAGCATGTGCCCTGGAAGAGCCTCGCCGAGCACATCCGGGCAGGCATGCGCCTGTCGCAATCTGATCTTATGCAGATTATGACTGCGCTCCTCGGGGCGCTTGACAGCATGGAGTGGCCCGGAAGCCCGGTCGTCCACAATGCGGTGAATCCCGGCAATATCCTCATCAGGTCCCCGTCGGATCTCGGGGATCTGAAGCTCACCGGATTCGGCTCGGCGCAGTATGAGGCTCTCGGGCCCGTGCCGGCGTCAGGCAGCGGGGATGAGCTGTACTATGCGGCCCCCGAGCGCCTTGATGGCGGCGGCTCCGTGAGATCCGACGTCTTCTCCGCCGGCGCCGTGATGTACTGGCTGGTTTACGGCTTCACGCCGTGGCATACGGATCTTTCCGGAAAGACCGCCGCGGAGCAGGAGAGGATCCTCCGGGAGAGAAGAAAGGGGCCTCTCCCTATCTGCATAAAGAGACTCATTAACGTTGAGGACCGGCTGACCGATGCGATGGCCATTGCCCTCCAGCATGATCCTGAGCAGCGCTTCGCGGGAGCGGGGGAGTTCCTTGACGCGCTGCTCGGGAGGATTGAGGTTCCTTCGTGGAGTGAGACCAGCAGAAATTCCGGTGCCGGCGCGGCCTGGAAAAGCCGTGCAAAGTCTGCAGCAGGTGTTTATGCAGGCGCAAAGGCAGATGTCTCCCGCGGAAAGGCCGCCTCATGCCCGAGGAGGGGAAACGGCTTCGCGGATGTCGCCGGCATGGAGGACATCAAGGACCTGATGAGGAGGAAAATCATCAATGTGCTTAAGAACCCTGAGCGCGCGGAGAAGTTCCGGATCCAGATCCCGAACGGCATGCTGCTCTACGGTCCCCCGGGATGCGGCAAGTCCTTCATCGCGGAGAAGTTCGCGGAGGAGGCGGGGTGGAACTATAAGTTCGTGAAATCATCTGACCTCGCGTGCCAGTATATCCACGGCTCGCAGGAGAAGATCGGCGCGCTCTTTGACGAGGCGAGGAAGAATGCGCCGGTGATTCTCAACTTCGACGAGTTCGACGCGCTGGTGCCGGACAGGAGCCGTATTGATAATGTAAGCATTTCTGGCGAGGTGAACGAGTTCCTCTCGCAGATGAACAACTGCGGCAAGGACCGGGTCTTTGTCATCGCGAGCTCCAACCGGCCTGATCTCATCGATCCGGCAGTGAGAAGGAAGGGCAGGCTTGACCAGATGATCTACATTCCGGTCCCTGATGCCGCCGCAAGGGAGGGCATGTTCAGGGTGCAGATGAAGGGGAGGCCGCAGGAGGAGGGCATCGACTTCAGCCGCCTTGCCTCGCTCACGGAGAACTATGTGGCGGCCGACATCGCTTTCATCGTCAACGATGCCGCTGAGACGGCCTTCGAGGAGGATGACGCGGTGATCACGGAGAGGATGCTTGAGGATGCCGTCAGGAGAACCGCCCCTTCCGTGGGCGCTGATGACATCAGGCACTACGGGGAGCTCAGGAAGAAAATCGACAAGTCCGCGAAGGAAGGCGCCCGGAGCCGCATCGGCTTCATCAGTGAGTGAGCCGGGCCTGTTCCTGTGCGCGGCTGCCTGACGGCCGCAGCAGTGTTTTCTGCCGGCAGGAGACCTGCCGGTTTTTCTGGTTGATGGAGGATTGCATGGCTTCTCTGGATTCGATTTTCCTGTTCGGACGCGGTGACAGAATAGGCGGGTATACCGTCAGGTACAAATACCTGTGGGGAAATTACTATGAGTCATACATCGCGGCGGACGGAGACGGCGTGCCGAGGTTCCTCAAGCTGATACGCACTGAGGATCTGGAGCCTGCCCAGTACGACCCTGAAGGCAGGGTGATTGAGGCCCTGACCGCTCCTGCCTTTCAGCACAGGAACACGTGCCGGTTCATCAGATCCTTCCCTCTGGAAAAGGACGGGCACAGGCTGCTCTGCCTTGTCATGGAGTACGCGGGCCTCCGGCGCCTCTGCGACTTCATGAATAAGGGAAAGCCCATGACCGTGAGGGAGCTGGTGCAGGCAATGGAGGCGCTCCTTTCCGCGCTTGACAGCCTGGAGCAGGGCAGGGGGATTATCCACAATGCGGTGACACCCGGCAATATCATGCTCGATCACAGCGGGGATTTCAGCAGAATCAGGCTTACAGGGCTCAGGCTCGCGAGGTTTGCTGATCTCGGGCCGGATCCCCTGTCGTGGCAGAGGCAGTACCTGTACTCTGTGGCTCCGGAGCGTCTTGAGGGAGGCGGCTCATTCAGCTCAGATGTATTCTCGGCGGGCGTGCTGATGTATCAGCTGATTTTCGGCACTGAGCCATGGCATGAGGCAGACATTGGCGACATGCCTCTCTCTGAGCAGGTCAGGACAGTCACCGCTCTGAGAAGAAAGCCTCTGCCCATTCCCGGGAGACGTCTGATCGATGCGGATGACGCGATGCTCAGCGTCATGGCAAAGGCGCTTGAGCCTGACTGCGCGAGACGCTTCGGCACTGCAGGCGAGTTCCTTTCCGCCCTCCGTGAGACCATCCCGGCCGGGGCGGATCCGTATGATGAGGCTGATGAGCCGGATGCACCTGCGCAGGTGACTCATGAGGAGATGGGCGCCCTGCTGTTCTGCGAGGCTCTGTCGGAGAAGACTGATCTGCCTGCGCCAGGGCCGCAGCAGAAGCCTTCAGAGGCAGGGACAAAAGCAGCCGCAGAAGGAAGCAGGCCTGCTGCCGAAAAGAAGAAGGGCGGCGGCTTTGCCGATGTAGCAGGCATGGAGGACATCAAGTCCATGATGCGCGAGAAAATCATCGACGTGCTGAAAGAGCCGGAGCGCGCGGAGAAGTACAGAATACAGATCCCGAACGGCATGCTGCTCTACGGCCCCCCGGGATGCGGCAAGTCCTTCATCGCCGAGAAGTTCGCCGAGGAGGCGGGCTGGAACTACAGGTTCGTGAAGTCATCGGACCTCGCGAGCACCTACATCCACGGCTCGCAGGAGAAGATCGGGCAGCTCTTTGACGAGGCGAGGAAGAACGCCCCGATGATCCTCAACTTCGATGAGTTCGACGCGCTGGTGCCGGACCGCGGCAGCACCCAGGGAGCCCACATGGCAGGCGAGGTGAACGAGTTCCTCTCGCAGATGAACAGCTGCGGAAAGGACCGGGTATTCGTCATCGCAAGCTCCAACCGGCCGGATCTCATCGACCCGGCGGTGAGGAGGAAGGGGAGGCTCGACCAGATGATCTACATCCCGGTGCCTGATGCCGCTGCAAGGGAGGGCATGTTCAGGGTGCAGATGAAGGGGAGGCCGCAGGAGGAAGGCATAGACTTCGGGCACCTTGCCTCGCTCACGGAGAACTACGTGGCCGCCGATATCGCCTGGATCGTCAATGACGCGGCGGAGAGGGCCTTCGAGGAGAGAACTGACATTACGGAAAGAATGCTTGAGGATGCCATCGGGAGAACCCGCCCGTCTGTCGGCCCCGATGACATCAGGTACTACGAGAGCCTCCGGGACAAGATCGAGAAGAGCGCGAAGGAGAGCGCCCATAATCCCATCGGATTCATTCAGAAATGAGCCCTGTCTGATTCTCCCACGCGCCGTTTCTCAGAGAGGGGAGCGGCGCCTTTTCATTTTTCCCTGCGGCGCAGGCAGATCACATTTTCAGATAACGCATGCTGATTGCCCTCGCAAAACCCGTATCTCTCTGATTTTTCTGAGCTTTCCGGTGTGATAATGACTAATCACGCTCCTCCCGCTCCATCACTGAAGAAGCGCCTCCACTCATCAACCTGGAAAGCCTATGACTCTATTCATCATGATCGTCCAGCTCCTCATCGTGCTCCTGGCGCTCTACGTCGGATCGCGGTTCGGGAGCCTCGCCCTCGGCGCCATATCGGGCATCGGACTTGCCGTTCTGGTGTTCGGTTTCGGCATGAAGCCCGGAACGCCGCCGACCGAGGTCATCTACATCATCATCGCCGCGGTGACCTGCGCTGGCATACTGCAGGCCTCAGGCGGCATGGACTGGCTCATACAGCTCGCGGAGCGCCTCCTGAGGCGCCACCCGGGCGGCATAGTGTTCCTCGCGCCGCTCTGCACCTTCTTCCTCACGGTGCTCGTCGGAACCGGGCATGTCGTCTACACGCTGATGCCCATCATCGTCGACATCTCGATAAAGAAGAACATCCGCCCGGAGCGCGCCTGCGCCGTCGCCTCCGTCGCGAGCCAGGTCGGCATCATCTGCTCCCCCATCGCGGCAGCGGTCGTGGCCTTCGTCGGCATCTCGAACATGTCGGGCTTTGACATCACCATCCCGCAGGTCCTCTTCCTCACCATCCCCTCCTGCCTCTGCGGCATCATGGCCGCGGCCGCCTGCTCTTACAGGAGGGGCCTTGATCTCGACAAGGATCCCGTCTATCAGGAGAAGCTCCGCGATCCGGAGCAGAGGAAGTACATCCTCGGTGACGAGAGTGCCACGACCCTCGATAAGGAGATCCCCCGGAGCGCCAAGGCCGCGGTGTTCGTCTTCCTGGGAGCCCTTGCCGTAATCGTCATGTTCGCGGTGTTCCCGCGGCTCCTTCCCGAGTACACCACCATACAGGCAGTGAAGGGCGCCGCGTCAGTGAGCCTTGCGGAAGGCGCTGACATCTCGGCGGTGCAGCTTGCGAAGGCCGGAGTGCTCCTTCCCGGGGCAACCGAAGAGGTGTCGAAGGACATCAGGATGAACGTTGTCATTCAGATAGTCATCCTCACCGCAGCGGCCCTCATGATCATGTTCTGCAAGGCGTCCCCCAAGAAGGCCGTCTCCGGCGCCGTATGGCAGAGCGGCATGGTGGCGGTTGTCGCCATCTACGGCATCGCCTGGCTTGCCGACACCTACTTCTCGAACTACATGGGAACGATGAAGGACATGCTGGGCGGCATCGTGAGCGAGTACCCCTGGACCATCGCGCTCGCGTTCTTCACCGTATCGGTGCTCATCAACTCGCAGGGCGCCGTTGTCGCCTCGATGCTGCCGCTTGCCTACTCGCTCGGCATCCCGGGGCCGGTGCTTCTAGGCGTTCTCCCTTCCGTCTACGGATACTTTTTTGTACCGAATTACCCCTCGGATATCGCGACGGTGAACTTTGACCGGACCGGAACGACCATGATTGGAAAGTACCTGCTGAACCACAGCTTTATGATGCCGGGGCTGGTGAGCGTCATCACCTCAACGCTGGTTGGCTACTGCCTCTCGCTTATATTCTATTGAGGTTGACTGATTGTCATTCTGAGGCCACAAAGGAGAGATCCTGCGGGGCCTTTTCATT
>Ga0256406_1004631_pt1 | contig 15512 bp, 13 predicted proteins | sample RumenRJG_03DNA_FD_185986 | JGI IMG/M metagenome (GOLD analysis project Ga0256406, IMG submission 185986) | Bovine rumen microbial communities from Lethbridge, Alberta, Canada - RJG_03 | ecosystem: Host-associated > Mammals > Digestive system > Stomach > Rumen | place: Canada: Alberta | collected... | reverse complement strand
GCAGCCTGGAAAAATGGGGCTTCACCCTGGACCAGGCCGAAAACGACGGCCCCAGCCTGGATTCCGGCAACAACATCGGCTTCGGCTTCCACCAAAAGGGCGAAAAGCTGTTCCTGTATCCGTACGCCGGAAAGCGGAGTTAGCAGACTTGCGCAGTGGTTAGTGGCTAGTGGCTAGTGACTGAAGTCGATCGTCCGATTCCAATCCGTAGGGACGACCCATCAGGGGCGTCCGTTCCCAGGTCTGTTACATCCAATTGTCGTAGGGTGCGGGTCGGTGACCCGCCCGCCATCGCGGCCTGAAACCGTAACGCCGGGAGTGTACGACAGAAATACTCTTGACAATTCTTTCCTCATCTCGTAACCTATAAAAACAAAAGCACTTGTCTTCCAGGCATTAGTCCCTCTCCCTTTCCGACTTTGGTAAAAGGGGTTGTGATGAATGGCGCCGGTATCGGAGCTGGCTTCCGGAGTTTGCCGCCCGGAAAAGACAAGTGCTTTTTTTGTGCTCATTTTTAAGAAACGAAGATCTTCGCCAGCCAATGCAGGGTGCGGTTCAGTGAACCGCCCGCCCAGGTCCGGAATTTTTAGCATTGTGGAGAAGGGTCCGGCCCGTGGGCAAGGCCTGCTGAGGTTGGCCATAAACCGGGCTTCAGCCCCACCTTCCCATCCGTAGGGACGCCCCATCAGGGACGTCCGAACCCAGGTCGCCCAGGGGGCTTATCCCCGCTTACGCAGGGTGCATTCCCATACGAATATCGTAACCACAATAAATGATACTATTTTTGAATTCATGGTGCTTATCATCATTCAATTAATGGAAATAACCACTACGAATCCAAAATCTCCATTTGATTTCTATGTGACTTCTGTAACTGTGCGGGATCAGCCCTGCACATGCAGGGTTCACAATGACATCCCTCCTTGTATTCCATCGTGGGATTATCCCCGCATGCGCGGGGTACACTTTCCCGGCTTCCCGTTGGCCCGGTAAAGGATAGGATTATCCCCGCATGCGCAAGTTCTACAAAGGAAAAAATCTGAAGCCAATTCACATGATGGAATCATCCCCGCATGCGCGGGGTCCACCTGATGGAGCAGCTAGGGGAAGAAGCCGGGGAGGGATCATCCCCGCATGCGCGGGGTCCACGTAGGGATTCACCAGCAGTCCTTCCTTAACGTAGGATCATCCCCGCATGCGCGGGGTCCACCTCGTGGGCATCCACCTCCACCCCCTTGCCGTAGGATCATCCCCGCATGCGCGGGGTCCACTGAGAGGTGCTTTTATCTTTTTGTCATTCCACAGGATCATCCCCGCATGCGCGGGGTCCACTGCCCTGGAAGTTGACTCCAGCGAACAGGCTGGGGATCATCCCCGCATGCGCGGGGTCCACTTTAACGTGCCACCTATCACCACGCTGTCTTTAGGATCATCCCCGCATGCGCGGGGTCCACGATCAAACAAACCATTTATGCGATGGACGAAAAGGATCATCCCCGCATGCGCGGGGTCCACACAAATACACGCCAGAAAGCACCCTTTTCAAAAGGATCATCCCCGCATGCGCGGGGTCCACTCACCGGATGCCGCTCTTTTCCCGCTGGTTGTAGGATCATCCCCGCATGCGCGGGGTCCACTACAATCGTAATTCTGAATTATCTGAACTGTAAGGATCATCCCCGCATGCGCGGGGTCCACTGTAACAAAATCAGTGACAACTTTATCATAGCAGGATCATCCCCGCATGCGCGGGGTCCACTGGGGTCAATCTTGGTATTGAGGGCGTTGATGAGGATCATCCCCGCATGCGCGGGGTCCACCTGATCCCAGCGGTGCCGTCGAATTCAGGATAAGGATCATCCCCGCATGCGCGGGGTCCACACTAAAGTGGTAACGAACTAACGAATTAACTAGGGATCATCCCCGCATGCGCGGGGTCCACCTGGATTGCGTAGTCAGTACAGTTGTTGCCATAGGATCATCCCCGCATGCGCGGGGTCCACTTACACATGGGGGAATGAGTTCGTTGTTGAAAAGGATCATCCCCGCATGCGCGGGGTCCACGTGGGGACGGTGGTTTGCCCCGTTACGGTCAGAGGATCATCCCCGCATGCGCGGGGTCCACTTATCATGGACATGCCGGTACCCTGTTTATGGAGGATCATCCCCGCATGCGCGGGGTCCACCTAAAATCCATGATGTTTTAGACCACCACGTTAGGATCATCCCCGCATGCGCGGGGTCCACGAGTAAAGACGACAACGGCGGTAATCCTGTCTAGGATCATCCCCGCATGCGCGGGGTCCACGAGTAAAGACGACAACGGCGGTAATCCTGTCTAGGATCATCCCCGCATGCGCGGGGTCCACACCACGACGGAACGAACAGTGTTGAAGTGAAAAGGATCATCCCCGCATGCGCGGGGTCCACCCCGTCTAGATCCCGTTGGAATGTACCACCATGGGATCATCCCCGCATGCGCGGGGTCCACAAATGTCGGCAATGGTGTTGACAGTCTGCATAAGGATCATCCCCGCATGCGCGGGGTCCACCGATTGCTCGTGATTTAAATATTGACGGATACAGGATCATCCCCGCATGCGCGGGGTCCACACTAATGAATTAACTAGGTATCGCACTAACTAAGGATCATCCCCGCATGCGCGGGGTCCACTTGTTCCACCAAGTGCGGCCACCATCGGTGACGGGATCATCCCCGCATGCGCGGGGTCCACGTAGAGATTTTTGATAAACTCGATGATATTGAGGGATCATCCCCGCATGCGCGGGGTCCACTGCACCTTCCACCAGAACTTCAAAAAGAAATAGGGATCATCCCCGCATGCGCGGGGTCCACTAAACGCCATTGCTGATATTTTCGGGCTTGACGGGATCATCCCCGCATGCGCGGGGTCCACTGCATGGGGGAATTCGCCCATTTTTCGACCGTGGGATCATCCCCGCATGCGCGGGGTCCACTAATGCTATTGCTATTGCAAATGCTATTGAATAGGATCATCCCCGCATGCGCGGGGTCCACGGCCTGGAATTGTTGGGGCTGTAGTTGTAATAAGGATCATCCCCGCATGCGCGGGGTCCACCAAGGCATGGAACTGGAAGATGTTGCAGAGGAAAGATCATCCCCGCATGCGCGGGGTCCACCGGTAGGACAAGAAAGAACACGCTGGGAAACAGGGATCATCCCCGCATGCGCGGGGTCCACGAGGAGGCATAAAAATGATTGACAAGGAGTATGGGATCATCCCCGCATGCGCGGGGTCCACTGTCCTTCCACATTGATAATCTCTCCTGTATTAGGATCATCCCCGCATGCGCGGGGTCCACATACTGTCTTATGCAATTGCTAGGTGTTGTGTGGGATCATCCCCGCATGCGCGGGGTCCACCTATTAGCTTATGATATTTATAATTATACTGAAGGATCATCCCCGCATGCGCGGGGTCCACTATTCACAAACACAACAAACAGAATCCATTCTAGGATCATCCCCGCATGCGCGGGGTCCACTTAATAGCTGATTTAACTTCATACTCAAATTTGGGATCATCCCCGCATGCGCGGGGTCCACTTTAGACCCATAGGCCAGAGTCATAACGGAACGGGATCATCCCCGCATGCGCGGGGTCCACCTCTCCGTTCAAACGTCCGTTGTTGTAGTCGTAGGATCATCCCCGCATGCGCGGGGTCCACTCATAGTCACCGGTGAGTGCAATCCACTCTCCGGGATCATCCCCGCATGCGCGGGGTCCACTTGATAAAGGCAAGCAGGAAAGCGTGGAAACGAGGATCATCCCCGCATGCGCGGGGTCCACAGCGTTGACGATAAAACCGTCAACTACACCATGGGATCATCCCCGCATGCGCGGGGTCCACTCCGTCTAGATCCCGTTGGAATGTACCACCATGGGATCATCCCCGCATGCGCGGGGTCCACTTCAGTGCGTTAGAATACAATCTCAATTCTGAAGGATCATCCCCGCATGCGCGGGGTCCACTCATAGTCACCGGTGAGTTCAATCCACTCTCCGGGATCATCCCCGCATGCGCGGGGTCCACGAGAAGGCTTTGCCGACCGCTGTGATGAAGCGAGGATCATCCCCGCATGCGCGGGGTCCACCTTAGCGAACTAAAGTGGTAACGAACTAACGAAGGATCATCCCCGCATGCGCGGGGTCCACACTAACGAATTAGCTAAATAACGCACTAACGAAGGATCATCCCCGCATGCGCGGGGTCCACGTCGGACAAGTCGTTATCATAATCCCCGGTAAGGGATCATCCCCGCATGCGCGGGGTCCACGGGGATTTCACCAAAACAACCTTCTTCAACAAAGGATCATCCCCGCATGCGCGGGGTCCACTTGGGCGGCAAAAGGACGTAGTCACTGTAACGAGGATCATCCCCGCATGCGCGGGGTCCACACTGAACCTGTCAGCGGCGGCGCGTTCCATGTGGGATCATCCCCGCATGCGCGGGGTCCACTAATATATTATATATTCTTTATACCCTATTATAGGATCATCCCCGCATGCGCGGGGTCCACACTAAAAAAATGCCCAAAATACGCCATTTCTCATGACGCTAGGATCCCATTTCATTTAACTTCACAAACACCTGCTGTGTCAAGATGCAATCCGCTATTGCTCTGTGTTTCTGTTCTTCCAATGCAAAATGCTCTGCCAGAGTGCTCAATTTATAATTGGGCATCCCTCTCAACTTTTTACGTGCCAGTTTCAATACATCGACACAAGGGTTTTCCGGTACAGGCAAGTCACAAATCCCACTAGCCTGCACCAGAAAACCCATATCGAACGGTACATTATAAAACAGCAGCTGATCCCCTTCGATGAATTCCAGGAACTCCGCCAAACATTCCTTTAAAGGCTCCCCTTTTTGCAGAACCATGTCCGTCGTTATTCCCGTAATCCTGCAAATTTCCTCAGGCACAGCTCCAACTACACGCACCAATTTTTCATATTGGTCGATGACTTCTCCCTTTCGGACTTTCACTGCCCCAAACTCCAAAATCTGATTCTGCAATGGATCCAGTCCTGTTGTTTCCAAATCCACCACTGTATAATTTCGCAATGCTTCGAACCGATTTTGTTTGGCCGCTTTCTTTCGCAAGAAAATCCGCAGGCTGGCATTGCTTCTATCATGTTTCCCAAGCGAGTCATTCTCCGGATTTCCCGGCAAGGGATGGAGCATCAGCTTGATGCCATCCAAATCCACCGGTTTCCAGGTGGAATTCCAGGTGTAGAAATCCATACCCTGTTCATTGGCCGCATTGAAAACCATGGTCGCCTGCCCATCTTTCAGATGCTGACAGATCCGTTTCCATAGTTCTTCCCGAACTCTTGCAGAAACACGTCCTACATAAACACCGGTATTGATTTCACAGAGCCATTTCGTTAAATCGCCCCGAAGACTGGGAGGACAGTTGGTAACCGTGACTACAATCATGATTTTCCTCCTGTAGTCTCATGATACTGTTTCCCGTTAGCCACCGTACCCAGCCTGTTATCCCAGAGATACACCGCATCCCGGATACCTTCATCCCCAGTTGCAGTATCTTTCAACAGCCACTGGATGTCATGGACCATCCGTTCCAAAATATGCCGTTTGACCATCTCATCCCGTACCCGATGTCGGACAGTCTTTTCCAGATCATCCGTGTTTTGGGAAGCCGCTTCAAAAGCAACAGGTATGGTCACTTCCGCCTTGTACAAGTCCGCAATATCATAGACAAAAGAGCAATCGTGACCGACATGGACAAAACCCAAACCAGGTGAACAGCCAAGGGCTGCAATCACTGCGTGTGCCAGGCCATACAAACAGGCATGTCCCATAGAAAGAGCTTTGTTGACCGCATCACTGGCCTCGAAATTTTCGGGGTCGTACTCTCTTCCGTTCCAGGGCACATTCCATTTTTTCGAACATTCCCGATAGACATTGCGGATCCGGCTGCCTTCCCGCCCACGGAGCTGCTGCAACGTCAGTGTCGAAACATCTTCATGAGGGAAGCGCAGCTGATACATCTTTCTTACCACATCCAGATGGAGCCGTTGGTTATTGACCCTTTTGGCCTGTTCCAGCAACAATCCTGCCCGGTGGGTCAGGGGCTGCCCGCTGGCATAATACCGGACACCGTGTTCACCAGTCCAGATAACCGTGACACCGGCATCACCGATCAATTCCATGGCCCGATGGGATACATCAGTACCAGGCCCCAGGATCAATACCGAAATCGAAGCTGCCGGAAGGTAAATGATACCCTCTTTATCCGTAACAGTAATGGCCCCATCTCGCCGATTGATGACCGCATGCTCCACATAAATGAAAGTCATGCGGTCACCGATTTGCGGAAGTGCACTCAGCTCAGGCTGCTTAATGCCCGGAATATCCGTCATTGGATTTCACCTGCGATGGTCATCATCCCCAGTCCGTAGGCTTTGCCTCTGCCGATTCCTTCCGTCAGCAGGTTCCGGAACAAAGCCGGGTCTGTGACCTGCAAAACCCCTTCAAAGGTCACGGACAGCAGGGATACCCTGTTTTTGGATCCATAGGATTTCCGGAAGAAATACGACCGGTCCTGTACGACCTGGAATTCATTTTCGTTCAGGGAAAAGCCGTGTTTCCCGCTTCTGTCCAACAGCCATTTCTTCTGGTATTCCGGGGTAACATGGGGATATACTTTCCCCCTTTTGCCCTGGGTATCCTTTCCCTCCAGCACACTATGGGTCGGAAAAGCCACCAGCCGAAAATGCCAGCGGCTGTCTTTGGCGATTTTCTCCAGGAAACCAGTATATTCTTTGGTATCCCAGCCATTTCCTTCCTGCGGAAAGCCGAACTGTTCCACTGCATGCTGCAGCATGGGTTTCTGTTCACTGACCAGCAGAAGGTATAGCTTTCCTCCCAGGGCATCGATCCGCCAGAGTTTCCGGCCGGATTCTCCAGTAAAGGCGTGTTCAATGGCTCCATGGAACAAATTGGGATCAGCCAGGGCAATCATGGTTTTCCGTTTCGATGGATCCAGTCTCATCCTCGACATATACATTTAAAATCACCCCAATTCTCCAAAAGCATCATGTTCTGTTTCCTGTTCTTTCGAACATTCCACATACCCGCTTTCCCTGACATACCGATACTGATATTCACGCCGCTCTGGACTATAGGAAACGGGCACATCTCTCAGCCGATGGAGGACTTCCGTACCCTTCCCGTCGCTTTCCAATACCAGCCGAAGTTTCCCGGGCAGCCGTTTCTGTCTCCATTCCTGTGCCAGCCAGGGTTCCTGTTCCAGGGCATCCTGAAGAGGACAGTCCCGGATTCCCAGCACCAGCGGATACGAGGGCGGGCAGGAGCGGCGGCCCAAAAAGAGGGGATAAATCGGATGCAGAAGGGCTTCTTTCACTTTGCGTACAAAAGCTTCATCAGTATGATATAAACCCACCAGGAAAATGGCGTCGGATAAATAATACCGACGGGTAATATCCGATTGTTTTTTCCCATGGACCATCTGGAAATCATCCAGTTCAGTCCCCTCCTGATCCACTCTGACTCCCATTTCCAGCGTTTTTAAATCGTCGATGGAAGCATCTCGTTTTCTGCCAAATGCTGCTGCAAGCATTCCCAGGACGCCACTTTTTGTTGGAATAGAATACGTCCGTCGATTGTTGAATTTGGAATCATCTCCCCAGGATTGCAGTGGAGCAGCAAGCCGTAACAGGAGCGTGCTCATTTTTCATTCTCCAGCTTTCCCTGCAGATAGTTTTCCAGGCTATCCAGAACAGCCGGAACTGCAGCCGTTTCAACTGGTTCAGGACATCCATCCCCCATGCCGAACGCTTTTTCGGGAGCATTATCATATTGCTGATACAGGTTCTCAGCATACGCAGCAAAAGCCTTTTCAGAAGTCCTGATATACCCTTCCTGTCCGGCCTGGACCGGTTTTTCGAAAGCGCCGCACAGGTTCACCGGCTGATCTTTCCGTACGGTAATATAAATATCATTGGGCAGCGTCCGATTGGCAAAAGTGTTTTCTTTGCCGGTGGGCATGCTGTAGATGAATGCTTCCGCAAATTTCCGTACAGCTTTTGCCGTTTCCGTGCCTGCCGATTTTGCCAGTTCATTTACGTTCACTGTAGCAAAACGATACAAGGTTGCCGAATTGAATTCTACCGTACCCAGATGGCCTGCCCCTGCATTGTCTTCACTGGAGCAGTCATCTACGGCCGTAAAGTAGTCATATTCATTATGGACAGTATGGGTAGAAATACTGTGTGCCACCTGGACGGTTGCATCATAGTTCAGAGAAGGGTCACTGGCAGCCATGCGTCCGAACATGGCCATGTCGATGGAAGGATGTTCCTTCAATGCTTCCTTGTATTTTTTCTTATCGGTTTCTCCATCAATTGCCAGCTGCGCCAGTGCCTGGACTTGCCCTTCACTGATAAAGAACAATGCATCCGTCCCTTTATCAGCATCCTTGATTTTCAGGCCGGCATTCTGCAGTGCTTTAATTGCCTCTTTTTCTGCTTTTTCCGGTGTCAGTTCCGGATTGCCCTCGCTAAGAGCATTTTTTACCAATTCCACAATATGCTTCGTACGTTTACCCAATTGTTCTGCCGGAAAAATCGTTTCAAAATATTGACGAATGGCATGTTTCCAGGCCTGAGAAGAAACACGGGCACGGGTAGTACCTCCATAGACCGCGGTTTTCGGGCTCCCCGTATCATCCCGGTTCACACAGCTGGGCGGTACCGTTTGTAAAACATGGATATCCACATACAGATTTTCAGTCATGATTTTCCTCCTTGTTGTCCTGTTGCTTTACGTAATAATATTCCCGTCCCCATTTCAAGCGGACAGTATTCTGATAATCCACAAGCTGATAATTATAGAGATCACCAGACAGATCCACATAATCCAATGGAATTCCATTGGCACGCAAGAGCTCGATGATACCCCGAAGATGCTGTGCCAATTCCACCATATCAGAAGAAGTTGCCATTTGATTGAACCGGCGAAGGACACGTTCCTCTGCGTCCTGATTTCCAGCGGGGACCAGCATATGGATAGCTCTCCCCAGTGTCATCCCAGGTTGATTCATGGATTGTCCCTGTCCCTGTTGATGCAGGGCATAGAGAGTTAAAGCCGTGTACACAGCCCACTCGCCCCGGGAAGGCGTTTTTCCTTTTCCCTGTAATTCTTCTGGCATTTGTTCCAGCAGCATACCCCATAGGGAAGGCAGTTCACCGGGCTCTTTCCCAACACCACGGCGAAGCAGAGCAAGCTCTGCTTTCCCCCTGCTCTTTTCCAAAACATGCCGTAAAAGTTCGACCTTTTGTTTTACATACTTCCGGACTAATTCCGTCTGATTCACTTTTCTTCACCCACTTTCGGATAAATTTTAAATAAGTTGCCACGAAACAGAAAATCAGCTTTGGGAAGAGAATAGAATTGCTTATGATCTTCCGGGCCCGTGATTCTGCCTTGATAAGCCTGCGTACTGGCATTTTTTTCAGCCTGATAAGCTATTTGAAGGGCAATATTTCGCGCGGTACGTTCCCACTCATCATATAGTTTTCTTACACCATCCGGATCCTTGAGTACAGGACCATGGAATCGCAACAACCAGGTACGAAAAGGTTCATCGATTTTTTGATAAAAGATTTCAGCCCCCTTATTCGTTTTCTTCTCAGTATCACCACCTCCTGCGATTTCCAAATCATTCAACAGCCAATTGACAGCATTGGCCGCCTGCTGGCATTTTTCGATCTGATGGTTGATTTCATTCTGGATAGTATATTCTTTTTCATTCAGCAAACTGGAATAGATTGTCAATGTATCGCTACTAAAATCATTGATAAAGAAATCCTTATCGCCATATTGTAGAGCAATGGTTTTAAAATGTACTGGTTCGTCCCCATTCAAGACTTCATTATCCAATGTACGGATCCATCTAACCACACCCGGTAGATGACGATTGAGATTTTCTTTTTCGTCAGCGATAAAATAGTTTCCAAAATCACGCCACATCTGTTTTCCTAAGGTGTTTCGCTGAGGATGGAAGAAATTCTTTTTCAAGTCTTTGGGCTGGTTCCAAACGGTCATTTGTTCATTGAAAGCACCGTCTTCACCGTTGTTGCTAAAGAAATCTCCCCCTAACAGATAGTATCCAATTACATGGCCAGGCACCCGTTCTTCATGTCCCTGCTCCCGTTTCAGCAACAATCTTCGGGATTGCAGTGTGAGCAATCCTGCTAAGTTGTCAGGGACAGGGATTTCTGTTCGTTCGTCCGGTTTCGGAAGATGTTCCCAATTGGGACAGGCTTCTTCACTCCACTTTTTTTCTCCATCCTTCAAAAAAGTGCAATTGAGGAGAATCGTTTCAAACAGATTTTGCCCAACGCCCTGAATCATTCCCAATTTACCGACCCAGCCAGCGCCTGGAGAAGGAAGCCCTTTTTGTTTTGGTTTGGCTGACGTATCATCGAAAGCATTCACAAACAAAAGCCATCTGGCAGCTTCTCCATAGGATACTTCTCTTTTTTTCAGTCCGCTTCGATTGGCAAAGAGACGAATTTTATTGCTGCTTTCAGAAATATCCCCAATCAGTTTTCCTGCTTCATATTCGGTTCCCCGTTTGGCCTCAGGCACCTGTCCGAAAGGTCTTTCCGGATCAAACAGCCAGAATTCGTCATGATGCTCCTTAAAATAGTCCAGCATTGGTTGCTCCGGAAACTTTTTATTATCCCACAGGGCTTCCCAGCGATTGATTGCTTCATCTTTTGCCTCTACCAAATCATCGATTTCAGCCAGATCATTTTTTTCTCCGTTTTCATCCACACGGGAAAAGATGGTATAGGCAACCGCAATCAACAGCCGCAGCATGGCAAAATTTTGCAGGACATTTTCTCCCCCCAAATCCATATAGTCCTGTGCTCGAAGCATGACATCTTGTAAAGAAAGGGTATCCACCTGCAAATCAGGCCGCAGCACTTTGATCCAGGGCTCATCCAACAAATTGAATTCGCGTTCTTCCATTCTCATTTCTCCTTTTCATAACTCAGTCCAAGGAACGGATCATATCGAATCGTATATCCAGCCAGTTCTGTTTTCCCCTCCTGATTGAAAACCAGGAATAATTCACCGGACAAAATGGGATTATGGAGCCACAAAGGTACCCATTTCTTTGTCATTTGTTCCAGCTCTTTGACTACATGCTCGCCAAACGTTCCTTTCCCAAAGAATGCCGGAAGGCGGACCTTCTGCCGATAGATTCGACGCGCTTCTTCATTACTGGGTTCTAAATCTCCATAGAATTTTACCTTCCGGCTGGCAGCATCAACAAAAACACCCGGCTCATCACATTGCTGGAGCAGGATTACTTCAATGCTTTCTCCACCATCCCGTACACTGGCTTCCAGCTGTTTCTCATTGAGATTCGGTGTGGCATCCAGCCAGCCTTCCAACGTATTTCGGTCTGGATTGCGTTTGGATTTTCGTGGTAATCCCAGGCAATGGGTTTGTGCTGCCTGTTCTTTCTCTTTCAGGACTTTATGGTATTGGCCCAACGCTTCCTTTTCGGAGGCCGGATCGATGATAAAATTCTCATCATAGACATTTTGTACATATCTTGAGATATCCAGTGGCAAAGAAAATTGATCCGGAAGCAATTCTCTAGTACGCAAGAGCAGGTATTCTCCATATACCGCTTTTGCACCCTCTTCCAATCCGTCTTCAGGGTTCGCCCCCATTACCAGACAAGTCGGCGTTTGCAGTTTTGCCGGCCGAGTCCTTGTATGCCGATGGAGCCGTCCAATCCGCTGAAAAAGCAGGTCCATGGGGCATAGGTCCGTGAGCAGCAAATCCAAGTCGATGTCCAGGGACTGCTCCATAACCTGGGTACCAATAACGATAAAGTGATTCCGCTGATTTCGGGATTTCTTACCGATCCGTTCCAGCAATTTGTGTTCAATGGCTGCTTTCTGTTCCATGGTAAATCCAGCATGGAACACCATGATTTCATCATCAGTCAGCTTTTGTTCCAGTTCAACCGCTAATTGCTGGGCTCTTCTAACTGTATTAACGATGATGCCGGCACATCCTCCATCAGATAACCGGTCTTGTAAAATCTGAATGATGTCTTCATCGTGGATTTTCTGGATTTGTACCTTCTGTTCAGGTGTATCCAGAATAATTTTCACCTGCTTCACTTCAGGTCCATCCGTCCAGGTCAATAATGGATAGTCTTTGCTGAGCATCCAAGGTTCTTTCTGCCCAGCCTGGACTTCTGTTCTTAACCCCAGATAGGCCCGAATCATGGCCGTCCGTTTTGCATAGGGCAAGGTTGCAGATAACAAGATGACCGGTACTCCATACGTTCCCAGCCAGTTCAAAGCCCGATACAAGAACTGATTCATATAGGCATCATAGGCATGACATTCATCCACTATGACGACTTTTCCCGCCAATCCCAGGTGGCGCAGCATCACATGTTTCTGCTTCAAGGCGGCCATCAGCAACTGGTCCACTGTCCCAATGACGAAATCTGCCAGCAGGGCCTGTTTTCTTCCCTCGAACCAGGGATGCACCAAGACCCCTTCGTCTTCGTTATCTTCATCCGTGATTGCCGTACCATGGAAAAGCGTTCGGTAGTCGTCATTCATTTCCGCAGCTCCGTGGGCCAATCTGATGCCCAGAGTCGTCTTCTCTGCTTCAGCTTCTTTTGATGCCCATTCCTCGATTCTGGGAAAAATCCCATTGGATGTAGCCTGCGTGGGAAGCCCAAAGAACAATCCACCACATTCATCCCTGCTGCCCAGTAAATCTGCTCCAGCCAGAGCAGCTTCTGTCTTGCCTACGCCCATCTGGGCCTCCAGGATGAAAATACCTGGTTTCGTAGATTGAGTGATTGCTGTGATGACAGCTTTTTGGACTGCATTGGGCAGAAAGCCGAATTTTTTCTGGAATTGAATGTCGGACATGGTAAAATCATCCGGATCCCAGATGTCCGGCAAATCCAAATCTCGCAAGCCCCGTTCAGCTCGCTCTGGATAATCTTCTTCCCTGCCTATTGAAGAAACGGGAATCAGAGGAAAGTACGTCTCATTACTGGCAATCCAGTCCGCCATGATCAGAAGCCCCGTAAGAAGGACTTGTGCCGGCATGGATAATACGGGAATATCTTCTACGGAAAGCTGTGCCAAATCCAGGGCCCGACGAATCAAATCTGTTCGCAGTTCTTTCCAGATTGCACCAGTTCCCTGTTCGTTGCTGTCATAATAATTTACAGAAGTCGTGGAGAAGGGAGAAATTTGATTCTCCACCCAATGCCTGTTTTCTAATGAATGGGGCATGCCATGATGGGATCCTACCATCGTTGCAAAGCCTAACGGGAAACTATTCTTCAACAACACAGTCTCTCCCATCAATGCATGAGGAGAACGGGAGCGGTTGGGAAAAGCACGATAGGATGAGATGGGAAGCCCATATTGTTCCAACCGATCAGCTGCCGTTTCATCCATATGCTGCAAAATCATGCTGCTGAATGAGGGCGAACTCTTGCCAAGATCATGAAGGGCACCCAAAAGAATGGCTATTTTACTAAGTAACTCCTCATCTTCATCGGGGAGTATGACCCGTTTGGTTGCTTCCGGCAGCCAGGCATCCACCAGATACTCCATTACATAAGCAGTATCCCGCAAATGCATCCATAAAGGCAGCCAAAGCCCCGGATCCTTTCGATTTGCTTTTGCCGGTAAACATTGCAACAGAAACGGATTCATGATCCACGACCTTTCCCCAATTTTGTTCAACGTACTCATATTACCATATTTTTGAATTTTATGCGACAATTCGGTTATATTTGGCACATATCATTACATTGTTTTCAAAATTGTCAAGTCCTTTCTAATCACAAATTCATTATAGCAATCTATATGGGCAAATTTCAGGACAATGAGCATAAATTTAGAAAAAAGCTATCATACGCATTGGATTTTGGGTAAACTACAGACTTTTGTCATAGCTAAACGAACGGTTCTAGTTGACAGGCCCATATACCATTCCGCCCCCACCTCCCCGCATTACGCTCGCACTCTCGGTTTTCTAGGCGGGCTTACCAATGGGTAAGCCCCTACAACGTTCGGCGATGGCCAAGCATTGGATGGGCTTTCGGATGTCAGCCTTATTTGCGGGCCAGGCTCTTTCCTCTGCACCGCTTCATTCCACCAGCCCCAGCTTCTTCCATTCCTGGTAGATCTGTGCTTTTCTCTTGACGTATTCCCGGGCCTGCTGCATGTCCTGGCAGTATTCAATAAGCGTCTTGTAATACCACAAGATGTTGAAAATCAGGACCTGGATGATTTCATCCTCGCTCTGGGCCGCGTACCATTCTTTATCCCGGGCAAAGGATTTTTCCACGTCCTTCCGTTCCTTGTCGTTCAGCGTTGCCAGAAAGTCGTTTAAAGTGATTTTCATGATCCGTCCCTCCGTTTCTGATATCAGTATACAGGGTTGACGGTGGGAAAAGGTCGCCGGGAGGGCGACAAATAACGGAAGCCATCTGACGCTGGCTGATGAAATGGAAAACCACAGACCACGGACGGGCGCACCGGGCGACACGGCTGACGCCGGTCTTGGTGGGCCCCTACGGTGCAGCACCGGATGGTCCATTGCAGCCGATTGGATGGCAAGCAACCTGAACACCGGGCGTGGCGGGCGGGTCACACCGACCCGCCCCTACGACAACAGGCTGACCCCCACACCCCGGTATCCGTAGGGGTTTACCAGAGGCCCACAGGCCGGCGGTAAACCCGCCCCGCAACGTTTCACTTCGGCCGTAATGGTTGAGAGTACGACCGAAACGCCGCCAAATGCCGCCAGGCATTTGGCTTCCTGTGCGGGCGGATCACCAATCCGCCCCACACTAATCACTAACCACCGGCCACTAATCACTAATGGTCTCTTTACTTTTCAGAATATATTGATATAATATTGTATTGAAAAAAGTATATTGAATATTCTAAACCTGTGTAAGGAAGCAACTGTGGCTTCCGTGTACACGGGCTGTTGACGTGTCCCTTCCACCAGCAGCCCGTACACCTCTGCACAGGCTAATTTTATGCCCGGATTCCATGACTTTGGGTATTGGCTGCCGCCGGCGGGCGGATCACCGATCCGCCCCTACAAGTCCTGGATCACTACCCACTAACCACCGCTTTCCCCTCCCCTATACTTTCCAAAAAGTACGTACTTCCTTATTTCCTCCTTATGTACTATGATATACACGAAACCACACACAAAGGAGTTTATACTATGAAAGAAAAAGTTGATGTATTTTCTGCTGCCCCGCAAATCTTGAAGAACCTGTCCAAGGGCATCCTGGTCACCACGAAGGCCGGCGGCCGGGTCAACACCATGACCATCGGCTGGGGCACGCTGGGCATTGAATGGGGCAAACCCATTTTCACCATCTATATCC
>Ga0256406_1004629_pt1 | contig 15516 bp, 14 predicted proteins | sample RumenRJG_03DNA_FD_185986 | JGI IMG/M metagenome (GOLD analysis project Ga0256406, IMG submission 185986) | Bovine rumen microbial communities from Lethbridge, Alberta, Canada - RJG_03 | ecosystem: Host-associated > Mammals > Digestive system > Stomach > Rumen | place: Canada: Alberta | collected... | reverse complement strand
TAAGGGCAGGACTTGCCCGGCTCGCCTCCCAAGTGAATCACATTGGTGGTCAGCAAGAGGAACCCGCCGAAGATCTCCCAAGAGATCGGTAGGGATCCCCTCTCTTTAGAGAGGGGAGGATGTCAACCTGCTTGGCTGCATCAAAGCCGACAGAACCTTAAGGCAAAGAAAGGCGGAGGGCTTTCGCCGCTCCGCCTTTTGAAGGCCATGGCGGACACGACGCCATGGCTTTCACATCATGCTGCTACTGGAGGTACTTCGAGTACTGCAGGAAGTGCTCGCGCTGCTCCTTGAGCCTTGCGATGGTGCCCTTGACGTCCAGGACATAGGGCTCCTGGAAGTTGAAGCTCTCGATGGCCTTCTTGTACTCGTCGCTGGTGTTCACGATCTTCATGACCGCGGCGTTGATCTTCTCGACCTTGGCAGGATCGGTGCCCTTGGGGGCGAGGATGCCGTACATGGTGTCGACGGTCAGGTTCTCAAGCCCCTCCTCTTTGGCAGTCGGAATGTCCTTGGCAGCAGGCAGCCTCTCGGACATCAGCGTGGCCAGGGCGCGGACCTTGCCGCTTGCGATGTACTCCTTGGCCAGGGTGTACGGGGCAATGGTCGCGTCGATGTGGCCGCCCAGGAGCGATGTCATGCGGCCAGAGGCGTCGCCGCCGGCGTCAACCAGCGCAAACTGCGCGCCCTTGTCCAGCCCCATCACGACCGCGGCGATGTAGGAGGAGCCGCCCATCGCGACGCCGAGTTTTATGGAGTTGGGGGTCTTCTTTGTGGCCTCAATCATCTCCGAGAGCGTCTTGTACGGGGCGTCGGCCTTGACGATGATGTTCTCGCCGCACTGCTTGCCGTAGATGGCCACCGGCTCGAAGGCGTCGTAGCCGAAGTCCGAGAGGCCGGAGGCCTCGTTGGAGGCCATCGCCACGGTGTTGGTGGCTACCAGGGTGTACCCGTCGGGCTTGGCGTCCTTGTACTGGGTCAGCGCGATGGAGCCGTTGGCGCCGGTCACGTTGTTGACCACGACCGAGACCCCGAGCTCCTTCTCAAGCAGCCTTGAGATGAGGCGGGTGTTGTAGTCGGTGTCGCCGCCTGCGCCGTGGGTGCAGATCATGTTGATGGTCTTGCTCGGGTAGTTGTCAGCTGCGCTCGCTGCCGCGGAGAAGGCCAGCGCGATTGCGGCTGCGGCGGTTGCTATCTTGGCAGTCAGGTGTTTCATGGGTTACTCCTCATTTGATGTTTGATTGTCATTGCCACCGAGCCTCGCCTCGCGCCTCTGGCGGATGAGCGAGTAGACGATGACGAAAATAGTGAAGGCGAAGAAGAAGATCGCGATGGGATGGCTCATCCAGTCCGTCGGGTTGATGTCGTAGTGCTGCACCGCGCGGCGGAAGTTGAGCTCGAAGATGGGGCCCAGGATGAAGCCCAGGATCATCGGCACATGGGGCACGCCGGCCTTCAGGAGGGCGTAGCCTGCCGCGCCGAACACCAGCACCGACCAGACGTCGAACATGCGGTTGGCGTTGCCGAAGGCGCCCACGGTGCACAGCACCATGATGATGGGCATGAGCCAGTATTTCTTGAGCTTGAGCACGCGGATGAAGATCCTGATCCCGAAGAGCTCCAACAACAGCATCGCAAACGCCGCGACGATCATCGCCCCGTAGATGCCGTACACATCGGCGGCGCTCTTCTCGAAGATAAGCGGGCCGGGGGCGATCTGGTGGACCATGAGGCCGCCCAGGAGCATCGCGGTGGCCGCGTCGCCCGGGATGCCCAGCGTGAGCATCGGGATCATCGCTCCGCCGATGCCGGCGTTGTTCGCAGTCTCCGAGGCCACGATGCCGTCCATGACGCCGGTGCCGAACTTCTCAGGATGCTTGGAGGCGTTCTTGGCGGCGGTGTAGGAGAGCATGCCGGAGATGGCCCCGCCGATGCCCGGCAGGATCCCGATGACGATGCCGATGAACGAGGAACGGATCATGTTCCACTTCTGAGCCAGGAACTCCTTGAGCGTGAAGCCGAAGCCCTTGATCCTGACGTCCTGGTTCTCCATGGTCGCGTTGATGGGCTTGCGCACCTCCTCGGCGGCCTTGATGACCTCGGTCACCGCAAAGAGGCCGATGAGCAGCGTCAGGAGCGCAAAGCCGCTGTTGAGTTCGACCGAGCCGAAGGTAAAGCGCTTGGCCGAGTCGATCGGGGCCAGTCCCACGGTTGCGAGCATGATGCCAAGGAGGCCGCTTACGAGGCCCTTGACGAGGTCGCGCCCGGTCAGGGAGATCACGAGCGAGAGGGCGCACAGCGAGAGCGTGCAGTACTCGTAGGGGCCGAACTTGATGGCCAGCGCTGCGATGATCGGGGCTGCGACCATCAGCACGGCAATGCCGATGATGGTGCCGCAGAAGGAGAACACCACGCCGGTGCCCAGTGCCTTGCCGGCCTGGCCCTTTAGGGCCATCGGGCGGCCGTCGAAGGTGGTGGCGATGGACGATGGCGTGCCGGGAATGTTCAGCAAGATGGCCGAGATGAGGCCGCCTGAGATGCCGCCGATGTAGAGGGCCATCAGCATCGACATGCCCTGCACCGAGGTCATGGTGTAGGTCACAGGCAGGAACATCACGATCGCCATGGTGGCGGTGAGTCCCGGGATGGAGCCGAAGACGATGCCGACGAACACGCCGATGAAGATGAACAGGAGCACCAGCGGATCGAGGACGCCCGCCATGCCGGAGAGAAATTCTGCCATGGCTTCCTCCTTACTCGAAGATCATGCCCACGGGCAGCAGCACGCCGAGCCAGTGGACGAAGGCGGCGTACGCGATCGCGGAGACCGCGGCGCCCAGGCAGAGCGCAAGCACCGGGCGCCTCCTGCCCTTGGGCATGAGGATCAATGTCTGCGCGAAGATATAGATGGCGCTTGAGATGATGAAGCCGCAAAGCTGCATCAGCGCCGCGTAGAGAAACAGCGCCACGAAGGTCGCGATGACCTCGCGCTGCTCGATGATGAATGCCTTCAGGCTGAAGGCGGGGGAACCCCCGCCGGATTCCCTGGCCTTGCCGCCGCGGAAGCCCCTGGAGATCAAGACGAGCGCAAGCAGCATCAGGCAGACAGCCCAGATCTCGGGCATGGTGCGGGAGGTGATCCCAGGCCCCTTGGCCATGGCGCCAAAGCCCTTGAAGAACTTGATCTGCCCTGCCTCCACCCAGTAGAAGACCGAGATGGCGGCGAGCGCGATACCGGTCCAGAAGTCGGTGCGGTTTTTCATGGTTCCCCCTCAGATGCTCAGGCGTTGGCCGCAAGGAGCTTCTCGTAGATCACGCGCATGTCATCCTTGGACATGGCCTTGGGGTTGTTGTTGAGGAGCCTCGTGACCTTGGCCGCGCCCTCGACGAGCGAGGGGATGGCGTCGGCGGTGATGCCCTTGGCCTTGAGATCGCAGCGGATCTTGAGATCGGCGTTGAGCTTGTAGAGCTCATCCACCAGCTCGTCGCAGATCTGCTCCTCGCCCTTGCCCTCGGTCTTGATGCCGATGGCCTTGGCGATGTCCACGTAGCGGCCGCGGCAGGAGTCGCGGTTGTAGTCCATGATGAGCGGCATCAGGATCGCGTTGGCCAGGCCGTGCGGGATGTGGTAGGTGCCGCCCAGCGGATAGGAGAGCGCGTGGATCGCGGTGGTGCCGGAGGAGGCGATGCAGAGGCCGCCGTACAATGCTGCCTGGAGCATCTGGGCCCTGGCCTCGAGGTTGCCGCCGTTGTTGAAGCACTCGCGGATGCTCCTGCCGATCATGGCTATGCCGCTTAGCGCGAAGGTGTCCGAGAACGGGTTGGCCTTCTTGGAGATGTAGCACTCCATGAGATGGCAGAGCGCGTCGATGCCGGTGTTGGCTGTGATCGAGGGAGGCAGCCCCTTGGTCATCTCAGGATCGAGGATCACGCTGTCGGCGATCATGAGATCGCTGACGATGCCGACCTTGAGGTTCTCCTCGGGCACGAGGACGATGGCGTTGGGGGTGGCCTCGGCGCCGGTGCCGGCGGTGGTCGGGACCATGAGGGTCGGGACGCCGCGGACGGTGGGCTTCTGTCCCTTCACCATCTGCTCCAAGGTCACGTCGTTCTTGAGCATCAGCGAGACGAGCTTGGTGGTGTCGATGGACGAGCCGCCGCCTATGGCGACCAGCAGATCGCAGCCGTGGCCCCTGGCCTTTTCAAAGATCCCGTTGACCTGCGCGACCGAAGGCTCGGGCGGCACGTCGGAGATCACGATGACGTTGAATCCGGCGTCCTTTAAGATCTGCTCGGGCTTTTTGGTGAGGCCAAGCTTGTACACGCCAGCGTCGGTGATGAGCGTGATGTTCCTGGCGTTGAAGGACTTCGCGGCGTCGGCGATCTGCGCGATGGCGCCCTCGCCTGCGATGACCTTGCGCATGAGTCCCTGGGTGTAAGTCTTCATATCGGTAAATTCCTCCAGTTACTTTCCGGCCCAGCGCGGATGCTTGTAGCAGTCGGGGTTGCAGACGGCCTTCCACTTCTGCCCGGCAAGCACCGCGGCAACGCCGCGGGCGGCACCAGTGGCGACGTTCGAGGCGGCCTCGCGGGTCTGGCCTGCCATGTGCGGGTAGGCGATGACGTTGTCAAGCGTGAGCAGCGGATCGTCGGCCGGCACCGGCTCGTGGGCGAAGACGTCGAGGCAGGCTGCCTGGATCGCGTGATCCTTCAGGGTCTTGTAGAGATCGGCCTCGTTGATGATCCCGCCGCGGGCGCAGTTGATGAGGATGGCGTTCTTCTTCATCTCACCAAGCTCCTTGGCGGCTATGAGATCGCGCGTGGCGTTCGTCAGCGGCACGTGCACGGAGATGACGTCGGCCTCCTTGATGATCGGGGCGATGTCCTTGCAGTACTTGTAGCCCTGCTGCTCGACCACCTCGGGCTTGACGAAGGGGTCGTAGACCATGACCTTCATGCCCACGGCGGCGCTCATATTGGCGAGGATGCTGCCGATGTGGCCGTAGCCGATGAGGCCCAGGGTCTTGCCTAAGATCTCGTAGGCCTTGTACTCGCTGCGCACCTTGAAGTTGCCCTTGCGGGTCTCCTTGTCGGCGCGGACCATGTCCTTGGCCGCCGCGAACATCATGGTGAACGCGCACTCGGCGACCGAGCGGGAGTTGGCGCCCGGGGCGATGACTACCGGGATCCCAAGCTCGGTCGCGGCCTTGACGTCAACGTTGTCCACGCCGACGCCCGGGCGCCCGATGACCTTGAGGTTCGGGCACTTCTCCATGGTCGCGCGGTCGATGTGGCCGATCCTGATGATGAGGCCGTCGGCGTCCTTCACGAACGGCAGGTAGCCTTCAGGCTCCCCCGCGTTGGCCACCTCGATGTCAAGGCCTGCGTCTCGCAGGATCTTGTTGCCGTCCTCGTGGAGCGGCTGGGTGATGACAACCTTCATGCGAAGAGCCTCCAATCAGTCGTAGAGCTTGAACACGTCGAGCAGCGCGTCGTCGATGGCCTTGCTCTTGATGTTCGAGGGGGCGCGGGCCGGGCCGACATCGAAGCCCTTGAGCTGGGCGGCGCGCTTGACCACGGAGTTGGGGTTGCCCATCTGCATGACGTTGCGGAACGGGCGGATCTTCCTCTGGGCCTCGTTGGCCTTCTCGAAGTCGCCCTTCTTGAAGTACTCGTAGATGGAGACCATGAGCTCGGGGAAGACGTTCGAGCAGCCGGAGATGGCGCCGGTGCCGCCGGCCTTCAAGGTCCAGAGGATCAGGGAGTCGGAGCCTGCGAGCACGCAGAGGCGCGGATCAGTGTTCTCGATGTACTTCAGGGTGTTGTCGAAGTTGCCGGAGCTGTCCTTGATGCCGATGATGTTCTGGTGGTCGGCGGCCAGGGCCTTCACGGTCTTGAAGTCGATGTTGTTGCCGGTGCGGGCGGGGATGTTGTAGAGGAGCACCGGCATCTTCACAGCGTCGGCGACGGCGCTGTAGTGGCGGATCAGATCATCCTGCTTGATGGCGGTGAAGTACGGTGAGATCACGGACAGGCAGTCGACGCCGCCCATGGCCTCGACCTCGCGGGAGAGCTCCACTGTCTCCTTGGTGGTGACGCATCCGGTGCCGGCGTAGACCGGGACGCGGCCGTCGACGGCCTTGACCGCGGCCTTGATGATCTTCAGCTTCTCCTCGGCGCTGAAGGCGTAGAACTCGCCGTTGGTGCCCAGCGAGAAGATCCCGTGCACGCCGGAGCGGACCAGGTGGTCGATGAACTTGGAGTAGTTCTCCTCGTTGAAGTTCTCGTTTTCGTCCAGGGCGGTGAGCACCGGGGTGATGATCCCTTGAGGCTTGAATGACATGACTAAATCTCCTTGGCAGATGATGTCGTATTTGGTTTGAAACTGTTGTTGAAAATCAATCGGCAAGCTCTTTGGCAAAGCGGACGCTGGCCATCTTCGCGCCGATGTTGAGCGCGACGGTCATGGACTCTGGGCTGGCGATGCCCTTGCCTGCGATCTCAAAGGCCGTGCCGTGGTCCACCGAGGTTCTGATGACCGGGAGGCCGACGGTGATGTTCACGCCCGAGCTGAAGCCCAGGACCTTGAGCGGGATGTGCCCCTGGTCGTGGTACATGACGACCACGATATCGAACTCGCCCTTGTTGGCCGCGCGGTGGAACACGGTGTCGGGGGCGATCGGGCCCTGGACGTTGATGCCTTCGCGCTTCGCCTCCTCGACGGCCGGGACTATCTCCTTCATGTCCTCATCGCCGAAGAGCCCGCCCTCGCCGCAGTGTGGATTGAGGCCGGCCACCGCGATGCGCGGGTTCTCAAAGCCCATCATGCGCATGGCCTCGTCGCCGAGCTGTATGACCTTGAGCACGCGATCCTTCTTGACCGCGTCGCAGGCCTTGCGCAGCTGAATGTGGGTGGAGACGTGGATGACGCGCAGCTTGTCGCCGACGAGCATCATCGCGTAGTCCCTGGTCTTGGTGAGGTTTGCGAAGATCTCGGTGTGGCCGGGGAACGGGCAGCCTCCCAGGTGGAGAGCCTCCTTGTTCAGAGGAGCGGTCACGCAGGCCTGCACCTGGTGCTTGAGCGCCGCGTCGATCGCCGCGGCGATGTACTCGTAGGCAGCCTTGCCGCACTGCGCCTGGACCTTGCCGAACTGCACGTCCTGCGGGATGTTATGGAGGTCGACCACCACGATCCTCGAAGGCGAGGGCGCGGCATCCCGGGCTTCGGCCGCCGAATCGATCGACACGACCTCGGCCTTGAGGCCGCAGACCCCTAAAAGGCGCTTAAGCTGGCCCGCGTCGCCGAACACGACGGGCACAGCCTCGTCGTAGAGCTTGGGATCCTGCAGCGCCTTGACGGTGATCTCAGAGCCGATGCCGGCCGGATCTCCCATGGTGATGGCTAGAACTGGTTTTTTCATGAGTGGAACTTCCCCTGTTTCATCAAAAAGTCTGCGGCCTCAGATAGCGCGTCTTCATCTCCAAACGCGCCGGCCTTGGTGGCAAGGAGCCTGCCTGAACACAAGCCCTGGAGGATCCGGCAGCAAGGCACGCCGCCTTGGATCTCCCCCAAGGTCTGAAGCACCGTCGCCCCGATCGCGGAGCAAGCGTGGCAGGCGGTGTCCCCGCCGGTGAAAACGTAGGCGCCAAAAGACGCCGCCTGATGCGAGGCGATGATGGCCATGCAGCGCGCCATGCGCTCGCCGGCCTCCTCAAATGTGATCCCAAGCGCGCCCACCGCCTTCCTGGAGGCCTCGACATCATCCTCGCTGTAGGCTCCCGCCACCACGAAGATCCCCTCAGGGCTGCTGCGGCGCAATTCCTCGAGCTCGTCTGCGGCCTTTAGCGCGGCAGATGACGGATCACGCGCGCACAATCCCGCGTCAACGCGCACGAGTGCGCCGCCGCGCTCTTCGACCAAGTGCCTGGTCTGGGCGCGGGTCACGCCACTAATCGAGCCTGCGAGCACGAGCACGCTTGAGGCCTCGGCCTGAACCTCTGGAGCCTTTGCTGCCGCGCTTGCTCCACAGATGATCTCCGAGACCTCGCGGGCAAGGCCAGCGCAGCCGCACAGCAGCGCCCCTGTGGCGATCCCGGCGCTTGCCGCCATGGCAAGGTGCTCGTCGGTGGTCCCGTCGCAGATGATCACGTCAGCGCCGTTTGCGATGAGGGACGGGATCTTTGCTTGAAGCGTGGGCAGATCCTCGACGCCGATGACCACGGCGTGAAGCGCGGAAGTCTTGGAAATGATGGTTGGGATGTGGGAGGTGGTGACCGGGCTCTTGGGGATGCGCGCAAGCTCGGTGTCCTCAAGGCGCTCACCGTTTAAAAGCTGGCAGCCCTGCTCCGTGGTGCGGCCCGAGGCCGGAAGGGCGGGAGCCATCAGGATGAAATCGCGCCCTGACGCGTGAAGCGCCGCCTCAAGCTCGGCGCCGATGCTGCCGCGCATGGTCGAGTCGATCTTCTTGAAGAGGATTTGAGGCTTTGCCTTTGAGAAGCCCTCCACCGCCTTATTCACCGCATTGGCGGCCCTGGCAGGCCCGATGTCGCGCGACTCGGTGTCAGCTACTGCGACAGCGCAGTCGGATGGAAGAGCTCCGTAGTCTGAGAAGGCCACGCAGGTCTTGAGGCCTGCGGCGGCAAAGGAGGCTGCCGAGTCGTTGGCCCCTGTCAGATCGTCTGCGATGATTGCCGCTCTCATTGAATGCTCCTAAATAATCACTTTTTTGAGTATAAACAATCTTTCGTGATTTTTTGTGAGCATCCTCACGATTAAAAGCAATCAGCCCATTCAACGTTCGATAAAAACAAGAATTCTTATAAATCAATAAATATTTAAAGAAACGCAGCCGAATTTACCCTATATCAGTACTTTTCATTCCGCTCGGAGATGAATGCGCATGCTGACGAGCAAGGCTGAAATGCAAAATCACTTGCTTTTATATATTTATAATTTTTCCATTTATATACAACGAAATAATAAAAGTGTGATCTCGGACAAATGCGCTTGCGCTGATTTTATTCCATCATTCTATTAGCGAAACCAATCATAAAGCGGGCTTGATAAGCGATAAGTACCAAACAGGTCCGCTGGTCAATCAAACGCGAGGTTCATATATGAAGAAGTTGCACGCAGCCGCCATTTCCGCTCTTGTAGCAAGCACCATTGCCTTCAGCCAGGCCGCCCTGGCAAAGGACGAGCTCATGCTCGGCTATGCCGATCCAGAGGATTCGATCTTCGGCAAGGCCGCCACGGTGTTCGCCGACACGCTCAAGGACGTGTCAGGCGGCAAGATGACCGTATCGCTCTTCCCCAACGGCACGTTGGGCGCCATCAACGAGATGCCGGCGATGCTTCAGCAGGGATCCTGCGACGCCACCATCATCGTCAGCTCCGCCCTCGTTGACCTCGTCCCCGAGATGGGCGTTTTCGACCTGCCTTTCCTCTTTGCAAGCTATGGCGACGCCCAGAAGGCCGTGGAAGGCGAGGTAGGAGCCAAGCTTGCGCAGAAGATCGAGGAGCAGGGAATGCACCTCGAGGGCTGGATGACCATGGGCTTCCGCGAGGTGACCTCCAACAAGGAGATCAAGAGCCTTGCCGACTTCAAGGGCCTCAAGATCCGCACCCAGTCCAACGAGGTCCACCAGGACATCTTCAAGGCCCTCGGCGCCGCCCCGACCGTCATCAACTTCTCCGAGCTCTACACCGCCCTCGAGCAGGGAACCGTGGACGCCGAGGAGAACCCCTACGTCAACATCTACAACAACACCTACTACGAGGTGCAGAAGTACCTGGTCGAGACCAACCACGTCTTCCAGGTCGCAGGATTGGTGTTCTCCAAGGACACCTACGACGGGCTTTCGGACGAGCAGAAGAGCTGGGTCGGCCAGGCTGCCAAAGCTGCCGTGAAGGCTGAGTGGGAGGCCACGAAGCAGGACAACGCCAAGGCCCGCGACGGCGCAATCGCCAAGGGCATGAAGGCGGTCACGCTCGACCACCAGGCACTCGTCGACGCGACCAAGGGCGTCTACGACAAGTACCGCTCCAAGTACGTCGACCTGCTCCAGCTGCTTGGCAGGTGACGCTCCCTTTGCCATGTGAGGCGGCGGGCCCGTGCCCGCCGCATTTGCAGGAGGATATCCAATGCTCGCCTTATACAACCGCCTCGTGACGCTAAGCGACGCGCTCTTCAAAGTCCAGAAGGTAGTGCTCGGCATCGCCGTCGCGATCGTCGTCGTGGTCAACTTCCTCAACGTCTGCCTGCGCTACCTCGCGGGAACCAGCCTCAACTTCTGCGAGACGATGAGTGTCGTGCTCTTCATGGTGATCGTTCTCCTAGGCGCCAACATCGCGGCCAAGCGCGACGGCGAGATCCGCATCGACTTCACCGGTTCGCTTCCCGAGGGCGCCCGGTGGATCGTCAAGTTCGCAACCGATATCGTCGCCATCATCGTCATCGCGGTCTGCATCTACGGGCTCGTGCGCACCGTTGGCATGGTTTACGCCCGCCGCCAGCGCCTGACCCCGCTGCCGCTTTACACCTACCACGTGTACGCGGTCATGCTCGCAGGCTTCGCGCTGCTCTTCATCGACCACGTGATCCTGCTGCTGCGCAGGCTGCTTGAGCAGAAGGATCCTTCATTGAAACTCAGGGAGACAAAAGTACAATGACCCCCGTAATCGTGCTCCTGGCGGTCTTCGCCATCACCCTGATCCTAGGCGTCCCCTTCGTATGGAGCCTCACGGCCGCCTGCCTCTCGTCCATCTGCCTCATGGGCCACCTGCCAGTGGTGACCATTGTCCAGAAGATGTACAACGGCGGCGCGCGCTACACCCTGCTTGCTATATTCTTCTTCATGCTCGCGGGCTCGATCATGCAGCACGGCGGCATCTCATCAAGGCTCGTCGACTTCTCAAAGGCCATGCTCGGCCACGTCCGCGGCGGCCTCTCCATCGTGGTGCTCGCCGTGTGCATGCTCTTCGCGGCGCTCTCGGGATCGTCGATTGCCACCACCGCCGCCATCGGCGGCATGCTCTACCCCGAGCTCGTCAAGGCCAACTACCCCAAGGGGTACGCGGCGGCGCTGCCGGTCGCCGGCGGCACGCTCGGCATCGTGATCCCGCCTTCGATCGTCTTCGTGGTCTACGGCGCCATCACCGGCACTTCCATCTCAAAGCTCCTGATCTCAGGCGTGATCCCCGGGATCATGGGCGGCGTGTTCATGTGCCTCTACGCCTACTTCTACGCCCGTGCCCACAAGATCCCCAAGTGCGGCGACTTCTCGTGGAAGCGCCTGCTAATCTCCGCCCGCAAGGCCATCTGGGCGCTTTTGATGCCGATCATCATCCTAGGCGGCATCTACTTCGGAATTTTCACGCCGACCGAGTCTGCGGCAGTCGCAGTGATCTACGGCCTGCTGGTCGCCGCCTTCATCCACCGCGAGCTCGACCTGCACCGCCTGCGCCTCATCGTCATCGACTCGGTGAAGGGCACCGCGAACATCCTGCTCATAATCATGGCCGCGTCGCTCTTCGGCTATGTGCTGACCTTCTACCACGTGCCAACGATGTTCACCGAGTTCGTCGGCAGCTTCGTTACCGGCAAGTACAGTTTCCTGCTCTTCGTCAACGTGCTCTTGCTGATCCTCGGCATGTTCATGGACTCGGGCGCGGTGATCCTGATCGTTGGCCCGCTGCTCCTGGGCATCGCCAAGCACTGGGGCATCGATCCGGTGCACCTAGGCTGCATCATCGTGTTCAACCTCGCCGTCGGCCAGGCCACCCCGCCTTTTGGCAACTGCCTGTTCGCGGCCATCCCTGCCACCGGCCAGACCATCGGCACGCTCTCCAGGCATGCCCTGCCCTTCGTGCTGATCCTGATGTCCACTGTGCTCCTGGTCTCGTACGTGCCGTTATTCGCGATGGCGCTGCCCAACATGATGAACTGAGGTGGGAAATGAAAGGTTCAATGCTTTTTGAAGGCGGCCTGGCCTTCAACTCCCAAAGCGGGAGATTCGAGAGGCGGGACATCCTCGTAAATGACGGCCGCATCGCCGAGGCCGACCGCGTGCCGGACAAGTGCGCGCGCATCGACTGCTCGGGCAAGTGCGTGCTTCCGGGACTTATCGACGAGCACCTGCACACAAACGAGTTCGGCAGCATGATCGGCTGCAACGCCGACATCATGTGCGCGACCTCCGGCGTCACCACCTGCTGCGACGGCGGCACCTGCGGGGCCTCGAACTTCCCGCAGTTCTACATGTCCGGGCTCATGCGCTTCGAGCCCCACAGCTACGCGTACCTGAACGTCTCGACCTTCGGGAACAAGAGCCTGTGCATCCACAACGAGGATCACGATCCCAATGACTTCCGCGAGGATCTGATAATCGAGGCTTTCGAGAAGTACGCCCCGGTGCTGCGCGGACTCAAGGTGCGCATGTGCAAGGCGACGCTCGGCGATCACGGCATGGCCCCGCTTGAGAAGGCCGTGGAGATCGCCTCCCATGTGCGCGCTCGCGGCTTCCGCTGCCCGGTGGTCGTGCACTACGACGATCTGCCCTCGAACGTGAGCGTCAAGGATCTCTTCGGCGCCCTGGGCAAGGGCGACATCGTGGCCCACGTGTTCCAGTGCAAGGGCGAGACCATCTTCAAGGACGAGGGCGGGATCAAGGATGCCGTAGTGGAGGCGCGCGGCCGCGGCGTGCTCATGGACGACTGCCATGGGCGCGTCCACTACAGCCTGCCGAACCTGCGCAAGGCGCTTGCGACTGGCTTCGAGCCTGACATCATAAGCTCCGATCTCGTGAGGGTGAGCGAGTTCACCCGCCCGGGCTTCTCGCTGCCCTTCGCCATGGGGATGGAGAGCGCCGCTGGCATGAGCGTCGAGGACATCGTCCTCCGCGTCACCGCAAATCCTGCCAAGGCGCTGGGGCTTGATGATCGCGCAGGCTCGCTTGAGGCGGGCCGCCCAGCCGACATCGCGGTGTTCGACATCCGCGACGCTGACAAGGACGTCGAAGACTTCTACGGCAATACCGCCCGCGGGAAGATCTTCATCCCGCTGCTCACGATGATCTCAGGGCGCGTCGCCTTCAGGCAGATCTTCTTCTGAGCAGATGCGGGAAAAAACCGCAGCAGGCTCCAAAACACTTCAAAGCCCGGCGCCATGCGGGGCTTTTTCTGCACAAAACGAGTGCTTGTCCGACATGTTAGACAAAAAATAAAAATTTTTGCATCAACGAGTTAACTTTAGAGATCGAATTCCTGACATTTCAACCATACTGTTGCCGTGCATCAAAACGAGGAGGTGCAAGATGCTGGAACACCTCGATGCTGCAACAGCGGTTCTTCTGTTTTCCTGGCTGTCGTGCTTGCAGGATTCGTCATCGCCGTCTTCAAGAGCCTTGAGGACGGCCGCCGCCACTCGCGCCGACGAAGATGCACTTGCTCAGCATGATGAATTATTCCGTAGCTTCAGTTTCCACTAGATGCCATCCAAGGCCAGGCGAAGCATGCCTAGCTGCAGCCAACACCACAATGGTAGCGCAGGATGCTTTTCCAAATGGATTGATCCCTCAGGATTACAGGCTCTTAATTTGATGTGGCTGCAAAGCAAGGCGAAAGCGCTGGGATCTGCGTGAATATCAAGCTGAGGAAGCAAGCCTTTTTTGACTTTGAAATTAAAAAGGCCGCCTTGCGGCGGCCCTGCTTCAGAGGAGAAATCCTCAGACGGCTTCCTCGTTCTCCTCGCCAGTACGTATCCTGATGATGCGGGACACGTCGGAGATGAAGATCTTGCCGTCGCCGATCTTGCCGGTGTGCGCCGCGCCGATGATGGCCTTCACGCACTTGTCGACATCCTGGTCCTTCACGACGATCTCAAGCTTTGACTTGGGCAGGAAGTCGACCACGTACTCGGCTCCACGGTAGAGCTCGGTGTGGCCCTTCTGGCGGCCGAAGCCCTTGACGTCGGATACCGTCATTCCTGAAACGCCGATGTCAGCCAGCGCCTCGCGCACATCGTCCAGCTTGAACGGTTTGATGATTGCAACAATCCTTTTCATATTTCACTCCAGAACAGGTTAGAGGTTGTAGCCGCGCTCGCCATGGGTCGCAAGGTCGAGGCCCTCGGACTCCTCTTCAGGGGAGACCCTGATGCCGATGAGGATGTCAGCGATCTTGAAGGCGACAACGGAAACCACGAGGCTCCAGACGATGGTGATCACGATGCCCATGAACTGGCCGTAGAACTGGCCGGCGATGGAATCCCAGCCTTCCTTGAAGCCCTGGCCGCCGAGGGACGGGGCGCAGAAGATGCCGGTGAGCAGGCCTCCGGTGATGCCGCCTAAGCCATGGACGCCGAACACGTCGAGGGAGTCGTCAATGCCGGTGAGCTTCTTGAAGCCGTGGACGCCCCACAGGCAGACGAAGCCGGCGACGATGCCGATGATCAGGGCGCCAACCGGGCCGACATAGGCGCAGGCCGGGGTGATGGCAACGAGGCCCGCGACGACGCCGGATGCGGTGCCGAGGGTGGAAGGCTTCTTGAAGAGCATCCACTCGCCGGCCATCCAGGCCATTGCCGCGGCAGCCGGGCAGATCACGGTGTTGATGAAGGCCAGGGCGGAGATTCCGTCAGCGACCAGCTCGGAGCCGGCGTTGAAGCCCAGCCAGCCGATCCACAGGAGGGCGGCGCCAACGTAGGTGAACGACACGTTGTGCGGCGCAAGGACGGTGCGGCCGAGGTCGTGGCGCTTGCCGATCATGAACGCGCCCACGATGCCGCAGATGCCGGCGTTGATGTGGACTACGCAGCCGCCAGCGAAGTCATATGCATGGAACACGCTGTCGATGAAGCCGCCGCCCCAGACCATGTGCGCAAGAGGCGCATAGGAGAGGACGATCCAGATGCCCACTGCAAGCAGCAGGCCCGGGAACTTCACACGGCCGACCGTCGCGCCGACGATCAGGCAGGAGGAGATCGCGCAGAACGCGCCCTGGAAGATCACCCAGGTGTACTCGGAGAGGGTGCCGCTGAGCGAATCAGCATTGATGCCTACGAGCAGCGTCTTGCCAAAGCCGCCGAAGAAGTCGCCGAGGAACCCGTCAGTCGGGCCGAAGGCGAAGCTGTAGCCGATGATGAACCACAGCAGGATCGCAATGCAGAACACCGCGAGGGTCTGCTCGATGGTGGACAGCACGTTCTTGGCGCGCGCCATGCCGCCGTAGAAGAGGCCGATCGCCGGGATCGACATCAAGAGCACGAGCATGGCCGACATCAGGATGAACCCGTTGTCCGCAGTGCTCAGCGTGGGCGCTTCATCTTCGGCAAGCGCGACCGCTGGTGCGGCAAGCGCTCCGGCCAACATGATTGTTTTGGATAATCTCATATCTGTAATCTCCTCTTGTGGAAGGCAAATCAACATTGCGACTTCACGATAATCTCGTGGCCATTTAGGTGCAAACAAAAATTGTTTTTCAGATCGGGATTGGGCAATTTCGCACCATGCGCACCA
>Ga0256406_1004627_pt1 | contig 15520 bp, 15 predicted proteins | sample RumenRJG_03DNA_FD_185986 | JGI IMG/M metagenome (GOLD analysis project Ga0256406, IMG submission 185986) | Bovine rumen microbial communities from Lethbridge, Alberta, Canada - RJG_03 | ecosystem: Host-associated > Mammals > Digestive system > Stomach > Rumen | place: Canada: Alberta | collected... | reverse complement strand
AACAAAAAAAGGGAAATACCTTGCAGATGCGGTTATTCTTGCAGCAGGCGGCTGTTCATATCCGTTGACCGGCTCGGACGGAAGCGGCTACAGGCTTGCCGAAAAATGCGGACATACAATTATTGAACCAAAGCCCTCTCTTATTCCCGTTGTCACAAAAGAAAAATGGGTTGCAGATTTGATGGGGCTGTCGCTTAAAAATATTGAAATTTCCATATTTAATAAAAAGCATAAAAAAATATACAGTGATTTTGGGGAAATGCTTTTTACGCATTTCGGAGTGAGCGGCCCTGTTATTCTATCGGCATCTGCGCATATGAGAAATCCCGAAAAGGAAGAATATACCATATCAATTGACTTAAAGCCGGCTCTTGATGCAGAAAAATTAGATAAGCGTATATGCAGAGATTTTGAAGAATTTAAAAATAAGCATATAATAAATGCACTTGATGAGCTTTTGCCAAAAGCACTTATACCGGTTATAATTAACCTTTCGGGTATTCCTCCGCACAAGGCGGTTAATTCGGTGACAAAAGAGGAAAGACAGTCTCTTTTAAGGTGTATAAAGGAGTTAACCGTAACTGTCAAGGGCTTTCGACCTATAGAGGAGGCAATAATAACCTCAGGCGGAATAAAGGTAAGCGAAATCAATCCGTCAACAATGGAATCAAAGCTCGTTGAAAATCTTTATTTTGCAGGTGAAATAATAGACGTTGACGCATATACAGGTGGCTTTAATTTGCAGATAGCCTACTCAACGGCATACCTCGCCGCACAGAGTATTACAGAAAAAATATAATGAAGGACAGTGATATCATGTTACTAGGAAGTAAGGAGGTTGCAAAGGCTGCAATCAGGCTTGCTATGACAAGCGAAAGAGCTGATGAGGCAGAATTTAAGGAACAGATGAATCTTAACGGTATAAGGTGTGCCGCAATTGATTTCGGCGGCGAGTTTCCCGGTTCTGTAACAAAAATAATTGAAAGAGCGGTTGTCGCCTCAAAAAGAGAACACGTAATCTCCGATACCCATGCGGAGGAGGGCGCTGTTGCCGGCGCAACTCATGAGGCTATAACTCAGATAATTAATAAAGCTCTCGGTCTTAATGTGGGCGGAAAAATCGGTATCGCACGCAACGATTCTCATATATCGGTGTGTGTGTTCTTTGCTGTTGGACTGTTAAATCTGAATGATGTTGTAATCGGCCTCGGACATAGAGCAATTTAAAAGCAGAAAATACCGATATCAGCTTTATTCTCTCCCCCATCCCGATGAACATATACGGTTATGAACATTACATATATATTGGTTTGGTGCGTATGATTATTCGGTATCCGGCGGAGATTTAAACGATATTTTCTATAATACGTTGTTCCTGGTGGAGTCTGTCCGTATTATGATACAAAAAGACAGCAATGGTATTATTCAAAGTTTGTTAATATTAAAATAGTAAAAACTGTTGTCAAGAAGCAAATTTAATGATATAATATAAGTTAATATTTTACAGAAAGGTGTACTCTGTTATGAATAATGAAAAAGTCATTGTCCTCGATTTCGGCGGACAGTATAATCAACTGATAGCAAGACGTGTCAGAGAATGTAATGTATATTGCGAGGTTCTTCCCTACACTACCGATTTTGAGGAAATCAAGAAAATAAATCCTATAGGTATAATATTTACAGGCGGTCCGAACAGCGTGTATGAGTATAACGCACCCTCCTGCAGCAGAGAAATTTTTGAGCTTGGTATTCCCGTACTCGGAATATGCTACGGAAATCAGCTTATGGCTCACCTTCTCGGCGGAAAGGTTGTCAGCCCTGACAAGAGAGAATACGGAAAAACCGAAATTGAGCTTAGTGATTCGCTGCTTTTTGACGGTATCGAAAAAAGCAATATATGCTGGATGAGCCATACCGATTATGTTTCGGAGCTTCCGGAAGGCTTTAAGCCTGTTGCAAAAACTGCTTCAACTCCCTATGCCGCTTATGAAAATGCCGAAAAGAAGCTATATAGCGTGCAGTTTCACCCTGAGGTAAATCATACTCCCTTCGGTAAGCAGATGCTGAAGAATTTCCTGTTTAAGGTCTGCGGCTGTAAGGGCGATTGGCTGATGAGCGATTATGCTAAGAAATCAATTGAAGCATTAAGAGAAAAAATCGGAGATAAAAAGGTTTTATGCGCATTGTCCGGCGGAGTGGACAGCTCTGTTGCCGCAGTTATGATCCATAAGGCTGTGGGCAAGCAGCTGACCTGTATCTTCGTTGACAACGGTCTTTTAAGAAAAAATGAGGGTGACGAGGTCGAAAAAGTATTCAGAGAACAGTTTGATATAAATATGATAAGAGCAAACGCCCAGGACAGATTTTTAAATAAGCTCGCAGGCGTGACCTCACCCGAAGAAAAAAGAAAAATAATCGGTGAAGAATTTATAAGAGTTTTTGAAGCAGAAGCAAAGAAAATCGGTACTGTTGATTTCTTGGTTCAGGGTACTATCTATCCCGATGTTATAGAAAGCGGTGCCGGTGATGCTTCGGTTATTAAAAGCCATCATAATGTTGGCGGTCTTCCAGACCACGTTGATTTTAAGGAAATTATTGAGCCATTGAGAAATTTGTTTAAGGACGAGGTCAGACAGCTTGGTATTGAGCTTGGTATTCCCGAAAAGCTCGTATGGCGTCAGCCCTTCCCCGGCCCGGGGCTTGCCGTAAGAGTTATAGGCGAAATTACCCGGGATAAGCTGGAAATCCTACGCGATGCTGACGCTATATTCCGTGAGGAAATCGCAAACGCCGGCCTCGACAGAAGTATTAACCAATACTTTGCCGTTATTACCGATATGAAAAGCGTGGGCGTTATGGGCGACGGCAGAACTTATGACTATACTCTCGCTTTAAGAGGCGTTACTACTACTGATTTTATGACTGCAGATTGGGCAAGAATCCCTTACGATGTCCTTGAAAAATGCTCTAACCGCATCGTTAATGAGGTTAAACATGTCAATAGAATTGTGTATGATATTACTTCTAAGCCACCTGCTACTATTGAGTGGGAATAAGCCAAAAACCTTGAAAAGCCCCTAAAATCAAGGCTTTTTCAAAACACAAAGTGCTTCTGACAACACTTTGACAACACTTTTTTAAAGTGATTATACTATGTAATCAGAGAGACTCCCCAATTTTGAGGAGTCTCTTTTATTAGTTTTCGCCCATTTTATCAATAAGTTCCAGCAGATATTTTATATTCTCAAGCACATCATTATTCTTCTCAATGCTTTCAAGTCTTTTTAACTGCTCTGTTAGTTCAGTCAGGTATCGGCATATATAGGTTTGCACCCTGATATTAGGATGCACAGTGATTTCTTCGTCCAAGACCTTTTTGGTACAATAGTCCTGCTTGGTCATTCCCGAAGTATTTACCTTCAAATCAAGTGCATAAGCTTCTTCAGGAGAGACACGAAAACCTATCGTTACGCTTCTAAACCTACCCTTATTATCGTTGTTTCTTGCTGACATTACATTGCCTCCATAAGTTCATTTAACTTGAATGCAACCTCTTTTTCACTCTTTTCGTACGGATGTGTATAATGACTTGTAATACCCTGCCTCTTATGCCCAACCCTTGAAGCTATTACAGCCTCAGTTATACCCATATCTGCAAGCAAAGAAATATGTGAGTGTCTGAGCCCGTGTATAGGTATTCTTTTCACGCCACACTCTTCACAACTCTTATGCATCACATTGTGTATGTTGGATTTGCTGATTGGAAATATACGAGTTTTGTTATCCTTAATGTAAAGCCCATTTGTGTAGTCCTGCAACTCCTCAACAAGTCGTTGTGGCAAATAAACCTTTCTTATGCCGTTTACAGTTTTAGTGTCAGATATGTACGGTTCGCCATTTATCTTCTGATATGAACGCTTTATACTTAGTGTAGCGTTTTCAAAATCGATGTCATCAAGGGTTAACGCCAACAGTTCACCAAGTCTTAATCCGCACCAAAAAAGCACTTGAAATGCATAATAAAATATTGGATTAAGCTTAATTGTTTCAATAAAAGTAAGGTATTCCTCTAACGTCCAAAACTTTGGTTCGTTCTTAGGAGTTTTACTGCCAATCTTCTTTACCTTGTACATCGGATTCACAGGCAAGTCATACAGCCTAACTGCGTGATTTAACAGTGCATTTAACTGATTTAATATAGTATGTAAATAAGTAGGGGACAAATGCTTGCCATTTTTACAGGTGGATTTTAACAGTGTTTTTTGCCACCTCTCTATGTCCAAAGGCTTTATCTCGCAGACACGCATATCCTTAAAATACGGCAGTATTTTATTTTCTATGATGCTCTGTTTATTCATAAGCGTAGTGATTCTGCAAGTATCACCCTCAACGTCATCTAGGTAAATATCCACGAACTCACCCATGGTCATAGTTTCAATCTGAGGACGTATGCCTTCGAGCTCTCTAATGAGGTCAGGTAACTCTTCCTGTTGCCACTTGGTGGCTTCCCTCAGTAGAGAGAAGCCACGCTTGCAAGTTCTTTTTCTTTCCTTTGTAACAGGATCAATATAGCTGTAATCAACTCTATAATGAACTAAGTCTTTTCCATTTTTATCAGTGCCTTTTGGAACATAGTAATAGTACTTTCTTTTAAACTTATTCAATATTGCTTGCTGTTCGCGTTCTCCATCATACCCAACTGATAATCGCTTATAGTAACTGACAGTATAATACGCATTATATAATACCGTATTGAAAAGTTTTTTCTTTTTCCCCAAAAATGTAATGCTCATATTCCTGTTAATGCAAAATATAGAGTATAAAAACACTAAAAAGGCGTCATTGACAACACTTTTGACGCACTTTTCAACGTAGACCTTATAGAATGAGTGGAAAATATAACACGTAATGCCTAAGTTAACACTTTGCAGACGATTTAACACCAAACGTACGCTTAAACTTAAGAGTGGGAATAAACGAAAAAATCCCCGAAATCCGCATAAACAGTGGATTTTCGGGGATTATTTTTTAGCGTTTGAGTGCATTTTGAGTACAAAATTTTAAAGCAAGGGATAGGTTGATATAAATCTTTTTATTTGTCATGGCACAGCATAACAGTGTATTCACCGCCGCTGTATTTCTCGATAAACTTACGGCTTTTTTCCGGGCAGTATGATGAGATTGCAGGGGCAGTCACATCTAAGCATTCACGCAGATAGCATTCGTCTCCGGCTATAATATATTTTTTTTCATTATCTGTAATTTCAACAACACATGAGCCTTTTGAGTGACCGCCTATCTTTATGGCTTTCACACCGGAGCAGATTTGCATTTCATCATCAAACAGTTTTATGTCCATACCATCAGCAAAATAGCCTTTGCCACTCTCATACTCATCACGCTGAATGTATACCACTGCCTTTTTAAAGCTGCTTACACATTCTATATGGTCGTGATGCGCATGGGTTATAATAACATCGGTAATATTCTCCGGTTTTATCCCCAGCTTTTCAAGTGCCTTTACCGGTCCTATGAAATCTTGCATATCAAAGCCCGGCATAGTCTCACAGCCTGCATCAGCCAAAATCAGTCTGTTTTGCGTTTTGATCAGATATATCATAAACACAATGGGGCGAAATTTGTCCTCCGCCCCACCCTGAAATATCATGCTCTCGGGTAAAACTGATTTACCATACTCTATAGGAATAATTTCAATCTCTTTCATCTTACCGTCAAAACTACCTTTCCAACATTCTGTCCCTTATATAAAATATTATGTGCCGCTTCTGCCTCGGTTATAGGCAAGGTTTTATAGATTGTCGGCTTAACCTCTCCGCTTTCTATTTTCGGAAATACCCTTTCGACAAGCTCGGAAAGTATTTGTGCCTTCACCTGAGGTGTTCTTGAACGTAATGTACTGCCGATTATTCTGACATTTCTTACATAGATGTTTTTAAGGTCTATTTCCGTTTTTTGACCTGCAAGTGCCGCAATCATTATCCATCTTGCTCCGTGTGTGAGGTAGTGTATGCACTTACCCATAATCTCACCGCCAAGACAGTCAATCGCAACATCTACTCCATGACCGTTTTCGAGTTCTTCTTTAAGAACCTCTGTAATATCCTCTTTTGTTGTAACAACAACTCTGTCTGCATTAAGATGCTTTATTGAATTTGCAATTTCATCTGACAAAACAGTTGTTATAACTCTTACACCGAACGCCTTTGCCATAGGTATAATAACGCTTGCAAGGCCCGATGCACCCGCATTCATAAGCAAGGTATTTCCTGATTGTATTTTGCCCTCAATGAACAAATTCAAATATGCAGTTGCAAATGCCTCCGGAATTGCCGCCGCTTCTTCCATAGTGCAGTTTTTCGGAACAGGCATAAGCATATCATATTTTACTGCCGCATATTCGGCATAGCCGCCTCCGCCTAATAGTGCACATACTTTGTCACCTATTTTCCAGTTAGATTTTGCCTTTGCTTCATCACCCATTTCAACTATAACACCAGCAATCTCAAGTCCCATCCAATCCGGACATCCCGGAGGAGGCGGATAATCTCCCTCACGCTGCATGAGGTCGGCACGATTTAATGCAGCCGCATGAATTTCAACGAGAACCTCCTCGCTCTTGATTTTAGGATCGGGTACATTGTCCCATCTTAAGCTTCTGTCATCATTTACAAGTATTGCTTTCATAATTTTTACTCCTTTTTTATACACCGCAGGCTTTTAATATAAGCTTATGCAGTTTTCTTTCATATTCATATTCGAACGGATTTTGCTTTTCTCCCCTCACATATGCTGCAAATGCGCGAAACATTGCGTCATATCTTCCATGCACCGCCGTATCGTGATATTCTCCTTTTACATGCCAATTTTCGTCAAATGCTTCTCTTACACCTGTTGTCTGCGGCGAGAAAACGCCGTCAAGTTCGCCGCCCAGCCATTCAAAGGGCTTTAATTCCACCGTTCCCTTTGTGCCGCATACAACAAGCTGTCTGCGCTCAAAGCCGCCTATTTCAACAGCTGTGCTTTTCACAAACGAAACACCGTTTTTATACTTAAACACCGCCATACCGAAATCATCGGCTGTAACTCCGTCAGTGCCGATTGGCTGACTCAGAGGTATCACCTCCTGCGGCTCGCCGCAAATACTGTATACCAAATCTATCAAATGACAGCCGAGAAAATACAGCATACCACCGGGGTAATTGCCGAGCCATTTACGTTTTTCCACAGGATGAATACAATTCATCTGAGCCTCAACGGCATAAATTTCGCCAAGCTTGCCGGATTTTATATCTTCCTTAAGCTTTATAACCGCCGGATTGTAGCGGTACATATAGCCCATATGGAATACCAGATTGTTTTCCTTTACCAAATTAATAAGCCTGTCAAAATCCTCATCCGATTCACTGCCCGGCTTGTCCATCTGTATATGTAATCCTTTTTGAGCCGCCATTATGGCATATTCCGTAAGCCGTCTATCCTCAGTTTCGATACAAACCGCATCAAGTCCCGGATAGTTCAGGATTTCATCAACGGTCATTCTTTTAACATCCTCATAAGCCCATTGGTTGTTATCATGAGCAGGTTCATCTCCGTCAACAACAGCATAACCTATCAAGTCATAAATATCGCGTTGCAGCTTCAATGTTGTAATTGCCGCCGTTGCATGGTCATGCCCCGCACCTATCTGCGCTATCTTTATCTTTTTCATTGTATTTTCCTCCAATCAAACTGAACAACTATAGGAAAATTCTTATCAAATGCCAATCTGTTATAAACCTCAGGACATTCTGTCGGTGCATGAGTTTCCTCTATCAGATTTTCAAGGCAAAGCCTGCCACCCTCGCACAGCTTAAGCACCGCTTTTATATCATCACGATGCGTGAACCAACCCGGATGCGACTCGGTATTCGGTCTTGCTATCGTATGTGCTCCGATAACAGTTATGCCCGGAGCGTGAATTTTTCTGTAATAGTCAACCGAAAAATCAGAATTTCTCGTGCAGCCGAGCAACGCAACACGTCCGAATTTTGCCATGCAGTCAAGTGCCTCGTTAAAGCCTGCACCCACGCCCGTAACCTCTATTGCTACATTAACTCCGCCGCCTGTTACATTTTTAACCTTATCGGCAAAATCCTCGCACAGCGGGTCAAACGCATAGTCTGCACCGTTTTTTAATGCAATTTCACGTCTTTTCGGATTGGGATCTGCCGCAATTACCGGAACAGCACCTGCGGCACGCAAAAGCTTTACTGCAATCATACCCAAAATACCGAGTCCCATAACAATTGCACTTTCTCCCATTTCAAGCCTTGTTTTTCTTATTGCAGCCATGGGAAATGTTGAAATAAAGCTCATTGCACCCGTTTCAAAGCTGATGCTTTCATCATCAATCCTTACGACATTTTCTTCCGGAACAACATTATACTTTTTGTGCTGTCCCCAATAAACAACTACTCTGTCGCCTACATTGACACTTTTCACATCGACTCCTTTTTTAATAACTATACCGGCACTGTTATAACCTGATGATCTGGGGAAATATACTCCCGCTCCCGCATTTGGGTTTACATTGGGATCCCCTGTAAGGTTAGCTCTCTCGGTTCCGCAGCTTATGGTTGAAACCATTGTTTCGACCATAACCTCATTCGCAGCCGGCTCATTTACATCAACCGTCAACAGCCCTGCTTTGTTTTTCTCTGTAAATACAATCTGCTTACACTTCATATTACAAGCCTCCTCATTTTATATGTTTTATTCATTATACCATATTGACTTCTAAGATAAAATATGATATTCTATAAAATAAGAGGTAATTTTCTATAATTATTATGAGGTATTGCACGATGAATGATATGATTTTCTCAAACGGTTTTATGTTTCGAACAATAGAGTTCGATAAATTCCATTATACCGATAACCGTGCAGGCGCGCAAACCCATTATTTCGCATATATGCTTTGCGGAAACTGTAAAATAACCACTGAATCGGAAACCGTCAAAATCAATGAAGGCGATATTTTTTATATCCCCAACAAATGCAGCTATCAGTCATATTGGTACGGCAATCCCGAAATCAGATTTGTTTCTTTGGGCTTTCTTTGTATGCCGAATTTCGATAATAAATCTTATCCGGTTCAGGTTATACCTTATAGTGACAATGCAGCCGAGCTTTTGCTTTTGCTTTCGGACAAAGCCCGATTATCCCCCGGGGATATCGGAGTGTTTTACACACTTGCGGGCATTCTGATTCCGTTAATGAAGAATACCACCGTATGCCGCACAAAAGAAATTACAGAACTTACCAAAGAATATCTGATAAAACATCCGTTTGCAAAAACCTCTGAGCTTGCAAAGAACTGTGCCATAAGCGAAGCTGCCCTTTATTCGGCATTTCATAAAGCCTCCGATGTTACACTAAATCAAGTAAGAAATAACCTCTTACTTGAAAAAGCAAAGGATATGCTTATCACTACCGATAAACCGATAGAATTTATCAGTGATGCGCTTCAATTCAGCTCAACCTCATATTTTAGAAAAAAGTTTAAGCATCACTTTAACATTACTCCTACAGAAATGCGGAAACTATATAGGATTTAACTTTTATATGTCATGGTATCGCGTATGATTTTTACATCCTTCAAAAGCGGCTGATGCGGTGTTGCAAGCGCATCATATTCATGCACGCACAGATACATACAGCAACCGAGTTCTCCGCCTATACGCCGCAAAATTGAACATTCGCCACAGCACAGGAACAGAAACGGAATTTCAAGATTTTCCTTAAGCATATTTATAATCTTAAGGTTTTCCAGCTGCTGTTCCATAGTATCAGCTCCGGTAACTATTTTGCATATATCGGCTCCCCGGCTCTGATGCTCTAACGCAATTTCAAGAACTCGTTCTGACGGAATATATTTTAACACGTGGGAGGACATCAGAACCTTTGCGCCCTTATCGTGAATTTTTCTTATAAGCTCCTTTTGCTTTTCTATTGCCGTTTTGCTAACCGCAACCTCATCGGGCTGTCTGTCAAAGTAGTCACCCATAACATCGCACAAATCCGCTCCGCATTCCGCAAGCTCAACAAGCTCCTCTGCAAGCTCTTCATCAGTTTTTCCCTCGTTTAAGGTATGCCTGTAATTTGTCACATATACCGGCTTATCCTTGGCATATGCAAACAAATCCTTGTAAACTTCCTTTGTTCTGTATTCCGGCATAAGCTGTTCAAACTGCATTCCGAATGCCTCCGCACCTTCCGGAACGGATTTATCTATAAGCTCCTTTATTCTTTCCGGAGTCTTTGCTTGAACCATAGTAGTAAGTACCGACTTATCGTGTCCGAAAAATGTTCTTTCCATCATCAGCAGCTCCTTCCTGCGGCATTTCTTCCGCCGTCTATCATTATGTTCTCACCGTCTATAAACTGTCCCTTATCAGATGCGACAAATAAAATCAAATCAATAATTTCCTGTGGCTCTGCGGCTCTGCCCATAGGGGTTTTCATATTTGCCATAGCTTCTCTTGTTAGCACCGGTCCGGGCGAAATGCAGACGCATCTTATATTATGCGGTGCACCGTACTGTGAAATTGATTTAGTAAGACCGTACATAAGGCCTGCTTTCGCTGTGGGATAATCCATACCCTGTCCGTCACCCTCAGCACCAGTGATAGAACCGATATTTATAATCAGACCGCTGCTTTGCTCTCTCATCTGCTTTAAAACCGCATGGGCAAAATAGAACGGTCCTTTTAAGTTTACATCAAGTCCCCAATCAAATACTTCAATCGGAACGTCCGGAAAATCCGCTTCCCAGCCGACATTTAACACTCGTCTTGCCGTACCTCCGGCAAAGTTTGCCATAATATCAATGCTGCCAAATGCCTCAACTGCCTTGTCCCTTGCGGCGCATACCTGTGCATAATCTCTTACATCGCATATAACTCCTATTGCCTTGCCCTGTCCCTTGTCGTTGATTTCTTTGACCTTTTCCTGTAAAACCGTTTCGTTTACATCGCACATAACAACATTGCCGCCAAGCTCGGTAAAATTCTGCGCAAACAAAAGTCCCATTCCCGAAGCGGCACCTGTCGATATTGCTGTTTTTCCTGTGAAATCCATGAAATCACCCTCCTCAAAAAATTATATATGTATATTATAACGCATACAATATTTATTTCAATGCGTAAAACGATACTATTTTGATGTTTTTGATACTTTTATTGCAAATTTCTTGACTTTTCATAATAAAAAGGGTATAATTATTGTAATGAATCAAAAAGGGGATATGTCAAAATGTTTAGTAATATAACAATCACCGACATAAAAGAAACCTTTACGGTTTTTTCTCCTAAAGGCAGATTTGAAAAAATAGAGAACAGAAAAAGCTTCGGTTTATCGTTTTGCATTGACGGGCAGATTACATATACTCATAACGGGAATAAAATCATATCGGATAAAAATCATGCTATCATCCTTCCCCAAGGGCAGACATACACCCTTTACGGCGATAAAACCGGTAGCTTTCCGGTCATAAATTTCACTTGTACAAATCCTCTGTGCAATACTGTTATTTCTCTTCCGATTCAAAATACCGAAGCATATATTAAGGATTTTGAAAAGCTCCGTTCGCTGTCGCTTTTTGACGGTAACAGAACGGAAATGATGAGTATTTTTTATCACATACTTCACCGTCTGTCCGCACAAAGCTCATCATCTAAGGTAATTATGCCGGCAATAAAATATCTTGAAAGTAATTATCAGAACCCTAATCTGACCAATGTGGAGCTTGCAAAGCAATGCAGGATAAGTGAAGTCTATTTTCGCCGTATTTTTACAGGCTGTTACAATATGACACCCAAGCAGTTTCTGATAGATATAAGAATAAACAAAGCAAAACAGCTTCTTTCTGAGGGAACGTTAACAATAAATTCCGTTGCAATGAAAAGCGGCTTTTCAAATCAGTATCATTTCTGCCGCATTTTTAAGGAAAAGACCGGGCTTACCCCTACGGAATACATGAATCAAAACAGGATTTATAAAATATAAATTTTTTGTCTTATGCTGTTGCAGAGGATAGAGCAACGCGAGCCTGCGAAAAAAAGTCTGTAAAATTCTTCCTTTGTTATTATACAGAGTTTGCGCCTATAGTGCTGCTTGGATAAACAAAGATTTTTAGCGTGCGAATACCAAGTAAATCAATTCGGAGTTGTCTCGAAATGAAAAATCAATTACTCACTTTTAAAACACAAAAAGATCAAGATTTTGGCTTATCTAAGCCATTCTCGGTCTTTAAACTGTCAAACCTGTTGGTATACCACTTATTTATATACTTGTCAATACTTTTCCCGATAATCTTTTTGTCGGCTTCAATATGTCATTTTTTCTGATATTTTTCATAAGTGTTCATTATTCTTCATTTTATGACACTAAACAATTCTTACAAAACAAATAACAGGCTGTCGTAGAAATTTATTTATTATTGAGTATTGACTCAAAGGATTAAATTAACTATAATATTTTATTGAGGCAATGCCCGCCCAATAATATAAGAAAGAAGTAATAAAAATGGAAACCTATATGATATTTAAGGACTTGGCAATTATCATTGTTGCAGCTAAAATTTTCGGTATTCTTGCGAGAAAAATAAATGTACCACAGGTAGTCGGAGAAATTATCGCCGGTCTGATTATAGGTCCGAGTGTTCTCGGAATCGTACAGCAGACGGACTTTTTATCTATGATGGCGGAAATTGGTGTACTTCTTTTAATGTTTTCCGCCGGTCTGGGCACAAATCTTCATGATCTTATCAAAACGGGTCCTATCGCCTTTTGTGTTGCTCTGTTCGGTGTGCTTGTTCCTCTTGTGGGAGGTACCGTTTTATATATGGCATTTTACGGTTTTTCACCCCTCGGCTCACCGGAATTTTTTAAGGCTGTATTTATAGGTGTAATACTTACTGCCACATCCGTAAGCATCACTGTTAAGGCTTTGCAAGAAATGGGTAAGCTGAAAACAGAGCTTGGAATTACAATTGTAAGTGCGGCAATTATTGACGATGTTCTCGGAATTATTGTTCTGACTATTGTTATCGGTTTGGGAAGCGGCTCACAAGATGCAGGAATTGCATCAATCATAATAAGGAGCGTACTGTTTTTCGTGTTTGCCTTTGTTGCAGGTCTATTAATCTACAGGTTTTTCAAGGCAATTGATAAAAAACACGAGCATTCAAGAAGAATCCCGATTCTCGGTCTTTCTCTTTGTATGTTTATGTCCTATGCTGCCGAGAGATATTTCGGAGTTGCGGATATTACGGGCGCTTTTGTTGCCGGAATTATTCTGTGCAGTATCAATGATGCCCCATACATAGAAAGAAAAATGGATATAAATTCATATATGCTTTTCGGGCCCGTTTTCTTTGCCGGTATCGGTCTTAAAACCAATGTTGAAGGGCTGTCGGCTGCAATTTTGCTGTTCTCTGTTTGCTTTGTTCTTGTGGCTCTCATAACAAAGATTATCGGCTGCGGATTTATAGCGCGTATTACACATCATAGTGGAATTGACAGTCTGAAAATCGGCGTTGGTATGATGACAAGAGGCGAGGTTGCGCTGATTGTTTCTCAAAAAGGTCTCTCCGTAGGTCTGCTCGATCCTGTTTACTTTACGCCTGTAATTCTGCTTATTATAACATCATCCGTTCTGACGCCAATTTTATTGAAGCTGCTATATAGTAAAAGTGAATAAATTTCTTAGGTAATATAAAATAATTATTCTTTGCCCACAAAATATGCCACAGCGTTTGCTGCCAATACAATTTCTCCCATAACACCTGAGAAAAACCTGACAGCACCGGGGTCGGATTTTCCTGAAATTATATTAGCTGCCAGCCTTGTAAGTATCTGTCGTTCGTCAGGCTTCAGTGAATCCATTCCGAAGGACTGATTTTCAGTGAGATAGATGTCGCAGTTATTTCTGTAGGCACGTATAACACCCTCTGTCAGAGCGTCAAGCTTGTATATCTTAAGCCTGTCAATGCCGTAAATCCTTGCCGCCTTTTCAATACCTGAGATTATATCGGTCGAGTATTGAAGCCTTGCCTTGTGCCAATCGGAAATATTAAAGGAATAATAATTTCCCACAGTTCTCTCAAACACCTTCAAACAGTCATAATAACCGAGCTTTATCATTTTATCAATGCTCTCCGGGTTAAAATCCATATGACCTATAATGTTTTCGCTGCACTTAATTTGTATATGATTAATACCGGTTTCGGGAACTCCTTTTACTATTCCCACTCCGCCCACGTCAACAGTAATAATATCGGTAATTCCGCGCCTGATAAGCATATTGGCGGGAATATTATCGGCAAAGCCGCCGTCAATATATTTTTTATCGTCTATTACTGTCCGCTTCATACCCGGCAGTGATGCGCTTGCCATTATATATTCAATCAGTTTTCCGTTTGGAATATCCTCCTTAAACAGCTCAACCGCCTCAAAGGTTTCAAGCGAGTATGTTACCAATCCAAATTCCACAGGAGAATTTCTCAGTTTTTCCTCATCTATTATACCTTCAAGCAGCTTTTTCAAGGGTTCGGTTTCAAGACCGTTGTTTTTATAAACACTTGACATAACATACATTAACCCTTTGGCATCAAATAAATTGCGCCCTATATTTTTGCTGTCAGAAATTTCCACAACATCGTCAAGAGAAATACTGTGCCATAGCTTATATGCTTCGGCGGCGTCACCCTGAGCTATCGCAGCACCGTTTATTGAACCAATAGAGGTTCCGCATACGGCACTTATTTCAATGCCCATATCCGAAAGTGCTCTCCATACCCCCATATGATATACTCCCTTGGTTCCTCCTCCTCCCAAAGCAAGCCCGAATCCCTTCATACTATACACCTCATTCTGTATTTTCTATATTATATAATATATCTTTTTCTAAAAAATTATATCACAGCATTTTATTTAAGTCAAATTAAAAATAATCAGATAAATTCTGACTTACTTGCTGCCGCCTTTATCCGAAAAAAAGAAAAGATTCATATCACTTTGATTACAAATCTTTTCTTACCCTGACAGTATTCACTGTTTTTAGTCTTTTATTCCGCTACGTAGATAGAATCCTTTATAGCCTCAAATTTCTTTTTGCCAATACCGCTTACCCTCATAATATCCTCTATTACCTCAAAGTTGCCATGCTCTCTACGGTAGTCAATTATTCTCTGTGCTATACTCTCACCTATGCCGTCAAGACTTTCAAGCTCTTTCGGATTATCGGTATTAATGTTTACAAGCAGTGCTTGCGGATTTGGCGTATTATCTTCCGGTGCTGCCGTTGAGTCAAGGCTGCCGAGAGCATTATTTTCAACAAAGAAACTCCTGTACCGTACCTCTCTGCTTTGAATAATGATACCAAAAACTATTGCAGCAACACTTACTAATCCGAATAATATAATCCTTTTTCTGACGGATTTTTTCATATGTATGCTCCA
>Ga0256406_1004626_pt1 | contig 15522 bp, 13 predicted proteins | sample RumenRJG_03DNA_FD_185986 | JGI IMG/M metagenome (GOLD analysis project Ga0256406, IMG submission 185986) | Bovine rumen microbial communities from Lethbridge, Alberta, Canada - RJG_03 | ecosystem: Host-associated > Mammals > Digestive system > Stomach > Rumen | place: Canada: Alberta | collected... | reverse complement strand
CAGTTTAGCTGTCGAAGAAGTGACGATGGACTTCTCCGACAGCATGATGGGCATCACCAAGCAGATGTTCCCAAATGCAGAGATAGGAAAAATATCAAGTGCGCCTTATTTTCTACATATCTCGCTTGCATTATAAGAAATAAACACTATCTTTGCAAATGTAAATGACGGTTTATATAAACCACGGTTTACATTTAAAGACGAGTGACATGAAATTCTACGATCGGAAAACAGAAATCGACATTCTGCACGACAACGAAAGGAAATCGTGCGAACACGCAAGCTTCATGGTGATGATGGGAAGAAGACGAATCGGCAAGACCACCTTGCTCACGCACGCCTTCAAAGGGATGTCTTATGCCTATCTGTTCGTTTCGCGAGATAGTGAGGCAATGCTGTGCCGTAAGTTCCAAAACAGCCTGGAAGAACAGATCGGGCTACATATCTATGGTACGGTGACCCGCTTTCGTGACTTGTTTGAGATGATCATGCAAGAATCGCAGAAACGCCATTTCACGATGATTATCGATGAGTTTCAAGAATTGTTTAGGATAAACGCTTCGACATTCAGCGACATACAAGATATATGGGACAGGTATCATGAAACTTCCAAGATCAACTTGATAGCCTGCGGTAGCATACACTCTCTGATGAAGCGCATTTTCGAAGACCGTTCTGAACCTTTGTATGGACGGCCAACGTCTAAGATGACCATCCATCCCTTTACGACAACTGTGCTCAAACAAATCCTGTACGATGCCAATCCCAATTATACTCCCGATGATTTGCTTTGCTTGTACATGCTGACAGGCGGAGTTGCCAAATACATAGAGTTGCTTATAGATGGCGGATACACGACAAAAGAAAAGATGCTCGATGCTGTCTGCCGACAAGATTCCTATTTCCTCTCTGAGGGACGAGACCTGTTGGTCAATGAGTTTCAAGGGGAGTACGGCAACTACTTTTCCATACTCCAGCTCATTGCTTCAGGCCTGACACGACGGAGCGAGATAGACGGAGCACTCCAAAAAGACTCCGGTACCTTCCTGAAGAAACTCGACGAGGACTATGAGATGATTTCCAAGCTTCAGCCTCTGCTTGCCAAAAACGGAAGCAAGACCAGCAAGTATGAGATCCACGATCACTTTCTGCGGTTCTGGTTCCGTTTCGTCTATCCCTACCAATCTCTTGTGGAGCGCAACCAGTTAGATATGCTTAGGAAATATATTGGTGAACAATATACGCAATTCTCCGGAAGATCATTGGAGAGATACTTCCAAGACAAGTTGTTTGAGACAGGGAGATATACCGACATAGGCAATTGGTGGAACCGTAGTGGGAAAAATGAGATAGACATAGTGGCAATCAACGCCTTCGATCACTCAGGCTTGATAGCAGAGGTGAAGAGGAATCCAGACCGTATCAACATGCACAGTCTGCATGAGAAGGCTGAAGCCTTGCCAAAAATTCCGTTTGCACACTACCAATTCGACTTTCAAGGCCTCTCATTGTCGGATATGTAAGATAGCCAAGGAGGATTCGACAAGTCGGTGACACGATTATTTCCGACCTTTACGAGGTATTATTCTTAATGACGAATCAAAGCAACTATATGCGGGAGATGCTGCGACAGACGCCTATGGAGTTTCATCGCTATCTCTATGATGAAATCAATTGGGATAACAGACTCATTGGTATCTTGGGGCCTCGCGGTGTTGGTAAGTCTACATTAATCTTGCAGCACATCAAAGCGCTTGACGCTCCTCGTACGCACATCTTCATCACTGCTGAGAGCCTGTGGTTTCAGAGCGTCACAAAAGAATAAAGCCAGTTAATACTTATTGAAATCTTTTTCTTCCTGATGCAATATTTTGATGGTCCCTGCGTTTAATCATTAATAAAGAATGAAATTAGATGCAAGACTATCTACTATTATATCTCGGAGCTATACTGATCAGCATGGGGTGCGGATTTGCCGCCATTCCCGCGATCACCAAGTTCTGCCTCAAATACAAGCTTTACGATCAGCCCAACGGCCGCAAGATTCACCACCAGCCTATCCCCCGACTTGGCGGCATTTCCTTTGTACCCGGGATGCTCCTGGCCTCCGTCATCGTGCTCTTCCTTATCAGCACGGGAGTTCACAGAGAGGTACAGGTGAGCCTGTGGAGTCTCTACTTCATTATCAGTCTTCTGATTATCTATGCCACAGGCATCATTGACGACCTCGTGGGACTTAACGCGACGGTGAAGTTCAGCGTTGAGATCGCTGCTACCTGTATTCTTCCTGCAGCCAACCTCTATATAAACAACCTTTATGGGCTGTTCGGTATCTACACTATTCCCTTCTGGATTGGTGCTCCTCTGACCATCCTCGTTTTAGTATTCACGTGCAACGCCATCAACCTCATTGATGGCATCGACGGATTGTCCGCCTCCCTCACTGTCATCGCTTTAATAGGTTTCTTCCTCTGTTTTTTTGAAGAAAAACTCTTCTACTACTGCATCATGATTGCAGCCCTGATAGGCGTGCTTGTACCCTATCTCTACTTTAACGTCTTTGGAAGCACCGAAAAACGAAATAAAATATTCATGGGCGACTCCGGTAGTCTGAGCCTCGGTTTCATTCTTGGCTTCCTCGCCGTGAAACTCTGTATGGACACGCCGCTCATAGCTTACGACCCTGACAGGATTGTGTGGGCCTGGTCGTTGCTGACGGTACCCTGCTTCGACGTAGTGCGCGTGTTCTTCTTCCGCATCATCCATGGCCGCTCACCCTTCCAGCCCGACAAGAAACATATCCACCACAAGCTGATGGCCTGCGGGATGAGCCAGCATCAGACTTTGGCTGCGATCGTAGCATTCCAGCTCTTGATCATCGCTGCCAACATTGCTTTGTCCAATATCATCCCTGCTACAGTCATACTCTTCATTGATGTAGCCTTGTATTCCATCATCAATCTTGTCACCAACTTAGTGTCCAGCCCAAAGAGCATTCTGATAAGCGAGGCACAGCATTATATGAAATGAAAAGAGGCATCGACTTCATATTGGCTGTCTTCTGTCTGGTGATCTTTTCTCCGCTCATGGTTTTCTGCGCAGTTGCCATCAGACGGGAAGATGGGCTTCCCGTCATCTATAGTCAGGAACGCATCGGGCGCCACGGGAAACCGTTCATGATCTATAAGTTCCGCACCATGAAGAAAGACGCGGAAGACGGTGGCATTCCCAAGCTCGTCGAAATGCCGAACGACCCCCGTCTGACGCATATCGGTGCCAAACTCCGCAAGCATCATCTCGACGAATTGCCGCAGCTGTGGAATGTCGTCAAAGGTGACATGGCCTTCATCGGTCCACGCCCTGAACGCAAATACTATATCGACAGGATCATGCAGCACGATCCGAGATACGAGCAGCTGTATGCGCTACGACCAGGCGTGACAAGCTACGCCACACTATATAATGGATATGCTGATACGATGGAAAAGATGCTTCGCCGCCTTGAACTCGATCTCTATTATCTCCGGCACCATTCCCTGTGGATGGACGCGTCTATTCTCTTCAAGACGTTCCTCAGCATTATCACAGGGAAGATCTTCTGACATTCTGCCGTATATTTATTCACAAAGCAACAATCTGTAAATAAATCAACCTTTTTACAACCTATTTAAGACACAAAAAGCGCTATTCCGCTTACAATTTATCGGCAAAGTGTTAAAATATTACGAAGAAATAAATAAAATCGCCTTTTCGCTTTCCATTTAGCATCGAATTGTTTAATTTTGCAATTGAATTGATAGGTAAATTACAAAAACATTAGCAAATGCAAACAAATGGACTGTACAACAGTTCCTACGAGCATGACGCGTGTGGCGTAGGAATGGTAGTGAACATCCATGGTGGAAAGAGTCACCAGCTTGTTGACGATGCACTGAAGGTTCTTGAGAACCTGCGCCACCGTGGCGCTGAAGGTGCTGACGGCAAGACCGGAGACGGAGCAGGAATCTTGCTTCAGATTCCCCATGAGTTTATTCTTCTTCAAGGCATACCTGTACCAGAGAAGGGAAAATATGGCACGGGACTCATCTTTTTACCCAAGGACGAGAAACGCCAGCAAGAAATCCTCTCCATCATGATCGAAGAGATAGAGCGCGAAGGTTTACAGCTCATGCACCTACGCACGGTTCCCACAAACCCCGACTGTCTCGGTGAAGCTGCCGCTGAATCGGAGCCGGCTATCAAGCAGGTCTTCATCACGGGTGTGTCTGATGACAAGGTGCCTGTATTCGAACGCATGCTCTATATCATCCGCAAGAAGATAGAGCGTCGTGTTCAGGACAAGGACTTTTACATTTGCTCCCTCTCCAGCAAGAACATTGTTTATAAAGGTATGCTGTCGAGCCTTCAGCTGCGACAGTATTATCCCGATCTGACCAATAGCTATTTCACGAGTGGATTGGCACTGGTTCACAGTCGTTTCTCTACGAATACATTCCCCACATGGTCTTTGGCTCAGCCGTTCCGTCTGTTGGCGCACAACGGAGAGATCAACACCATCCGCGGCAACCGCTCCTGGATGAAAGCGCGCGAGGCGGTGCTTTCTTCTGATGCTTTGGGCGATATCCACGACATCTCCCCGATCATTCAGCCCAACATGAGTGACTCGGCAAGCCTCGACAATGTCTTCGAGTTCTTTGTCATGAACGGTATGTCACTGCCCAAGGCCCTGAGTATCATGGTTCCCGAGAGCTTCAACGACAAGAACCCCATCTCTGAGGATATCAAGGCATTCTACGAATACCACTCTATCCTGATGGAACCTTGGGACGGCCCCGCAGCACTGCTTTTCTCCGATGGCCGTTATGCCGGAGGCATGCTTGACCGTAACGGCCTGCGCCCGGCACGGTACACGATCACCAAAGACGGCATTATGGTCGTGGCCTCTGAGGTCGGCGTGATGGACTTCGATCCTACGGTCATCGCAGAGAAAGGACGGCTGCAGCCAGGAAAGATCCTGCTTATCGATACCCAGGAAGGCAAGATCTACTACGATGGTGAGATCAAGGACCGTCTCGCTCATGAGCATCCTTATCATCAGTGGCTCAATACCAACCGTATCCAGCTTGAGAAGATTCATACGGGTCGCAAGGTGAGTAACGCTGTTGAGAACTTGGAGGCGAAAGAGATGGAATTCGGATTTGGCGAGGAAGATGTATCTGACACTTTAATTCCTATGGCTATCAAAGGTCAGGAGCCAACAGCATCCATGGGTAACGACACACCGCTTGCCGTGCTCTCCGACCAGCCGCAGATTTTCTTCAACTATTTCCGCCAGCAGTTTGCTCAGGTCACCAACCCGGCTATCGACTCTATCCGTGAGCAGCTCGTCATGAGCCTTGCCGAATATATCGGCCGTGTGGGAACAGGTATCCTCAACCCGAACGAGACCAACTGTAAGATGGTGCGTCTCCCCCACCCTATTCTGACCAACAGTCAGCTCGACATTCTTCAGAACATTCGCTATAAAGGCTTCAACACGCGCAAGCTCAGCATCACGTTCACTCCTTCTCCCGAAGACTCAGAACATCCGGGCGAGGCGCTGCGTGAGGCACTCGACAAGCTCTGCCACGACGCTGAGCAGAGTGTGGACGAAGGCTACAACTATATCATCCTCTCCGACCGCGATGTGGACAAGGATCACATCGCTATTCCGTCACTGCTTGCCGTGAGTGCCGTACACCACTACCTCATCAACGCTGGCAAGCGTGTACAGACGGCTCTGATCGTTGAAAGCGGTGAGATTCGCGAGGTGATGCATGCTGCCCTGCTCTTAGGCTACGGCGCTTCAGCATTGTGCCCATACATGGTCTACGCCATCCTCGACGACCTTGTCAAGAAAGGAAAGATTCAGGAGAACTATGCTACAGCGGAGGCCAACTATATCAACGCCGTGAAAAAAGGCCTGCTGAAGATCATGGCCAAGATGGGTATTTCCACCATCCGTTCTTATCGCGGCGCCCAGATCTTCGAGTCTATCGGTCTGTCAGAGGGCCTGCTCCGTACTTACTTCGGTACAGAGACGAGCACTGTCGGCGGTATCGGTCTCGACACGATCGCACGCGATGCCAAGGCTTATCACGATAAAGCCATCAAGGAGGAGCAGTCGGACATTGAGCGTCCGTTGCCTAACCTTGGACAGTTCCATTGGCGTCAGGATGGTATCAAGCACGCCTGGAACCCGGAGACCATCGCTACGCTGCAACTTGCTACGCGCACAGGCAACTACGAGACCTTCAAGAAGTTTGAGAGTCTCGTCGACAACAAGCCGGAGCCTTTGTTCCTGCGTGATTTCCTCGACTGGAAACGCAACCCCATAGATATCAACAAGGTAGAGCCCGTAGAAAAGATCGTGAAGCACTTCGTCACAGGTGCCATGTCGTTCGGTGCCCTTTCCGCTGAGGCCCATGAGGCGCTCTGCTTAGCCATGAACGCACTCGGCACACGCTCCAACACCGGTGAGGGTGGCGAGGACAATGAGCGCTACCACAATACCGTGGACGGCATCAGCCTCTCTTCAAAGACCAAGCAGGTAGCTTCGGGGCGATTCGGTGTCACGACTGAATATCTTGTCAATGCTGAAGAGATTCAGATTAAGGTCGCACAGGGAGCCAAGCCCGGCGAAGGTGGACAGCTTCCCGGCTTCAAGGTCAATCAGATTATCGCCAAGACGCGTAATTCTATCCCCGGCATCTCCCTCATCTCTCCACCGCCTCATCACGACATCTACTCGATCGAGGATCTGAAACAGCTTATCTTCGACCTGAAGAATGTCAACCCGAAAGCTGCCATCAGCGTGAAGCTCGTGGCGGAGAGTGGTGTTGGAACGATCGCAGCCGGTGTCGTGAAAGCTAAGGCTGACCTCGTGGTCGTCTCCGGTGCCGAAGGTGGAACGGGTGCCAGCCCTGCTTCATCCATGCGTTTCGCCGGTATCTCACCTGAGATTGGTATCGCTGAGACCCAGCAGACACTCGTCAAGAACGGTCTGCGCTCACTGACCCGACTGCAGGTAGACGGACAGATGAAGTCGGCACGCGACGTCATCATCATGGCGCTGCTCGGCGCAGAGGAGTTCGGCTTCGGTACCGCACCGCTGATCACACTAGGATGTGTCATGATGCGTAAGTGTTCGTCCAACACCTGTCCGATGGGTGTGGCAACACAGGATGAGCGCCTCCGCAAGCATTTCCGTGGCGACTATCATTATGTCATCAACTACTTCACGTTCCTGGCACAACATGTCCGCGAGTATTTGGCAGAGATGGGCTTCACGAGCCTCAACGACATCGTAGGTCATACAGAACTGATCACGAAGCGTGATACGTCCAAGATCTGGGCTCCAGTGCTTCCAAAGGTTCAGGCTAAATGGGACAGCCTTGACTTCTCTCGTATGGAGAAGAAAGAGACAGGAGATGTGAGCCTCTACTGCACGAAGACACAGGATCATGAGCTCCACAACCTCCTTGATCAGCAGATCATTGCCAGCGCACAGAAGTCTATTCAAGACAAGGAAGAGGTGAACCTCGACTTCGCCATACGCAACACCAACCGTGCCGTAGGTGCCATGCTCTCAGGCATCATCGCTGAGAAATACGGTGAGGAAGGCTTGCCCGAGGATACGATCAACGTTCGTTTCAAAGGCTCCGCCGGTCAAAGCTTCGGTGCCTTCCTCGTTCATGGTGTCAACTTCAAACTGGAGGGTGAGACCAACGACTACTTCGCAAAGGGTCTCTCCGGTGGACGCATCAGCATCCTGCCGCCGATCCGCTCCAACTTCAATGCTGAGGACAACATCATTGCAGGCAATACGGGTCTATACGGCGCGACGACCGGTGAGCTTTATGTCAATGGCAAGGTCGGTGAGCGCTTCGCTGTGAGAAACTCCGGTGCCATCGCTGTCGTTGAGGGAGCCGGTGACCACTGCTGTGAGTATATGACCGGCGGACGCGTGGTAGTGCTCGGTAAGACAGGCCGAAACTTTGCTGCCGGTATGTCGGGCGGTGTGGCTTATGTCTGGGACAAAGACCATGACTTCGACTACTACTGCAACATGGGAATGGTAGAGATCAACCTCGTGGAGGAAACCACTTATCGCAAGGAGTTGCATGAGCTCATCCGTCAGCACTATCTCTATACAGGCTCAAAGCTCGCCCGTACCATGCTCGACGACTGGAACCGCTACATAGAGGACTTCATCCAGGTGGTGCCTATCGAATATAAGCGCGTGCTGCAGGAAGAGCAAGTGAAGAAGCTTCAACAGAAGATCTCTGACATTCAGAGAGACTATTAAAAGGTAAAAGGGTAAAAGGGTAAAAAAGTAAAAGGGTAAAAAGAGAAAGGGCAAGAAAGCCCTTTACGGTTTACCCTTTACCCAAGATACCGATAATAAACAAGTAAATCAACAAGTAAAAACATAAAGGTGATCAGGTCAACAAAAGCAAGTGACAAGAAGGCATCCTTCCAAGTCCACATTTCCTTTTTTACCTTTTTACCTTTTTACTTCTATACTTTTAAGATTATGGGTAATCCAAGAGGATTTTTGGAGGTAGAACGTAAGGAAGCCGGCTACCGTCCAATACACGATAGAATACATGATTTCGGCGAGGTAGAGCAGACGCTCAACTCGCGCGACCGTCAGTTGCAGGCCAGCCGATGCATGGATTGTGGCGTACCTTTCTGCCACTGGGCTTGTCCACTGCACAACAAGATGCCGGAATGGAATGACGCGCTCTATAAAGGAGACTGGAAACTTGCTTACGAGCTGCTCTCAGAGACCAACGACTTTCCGGAGTTTACGGGGCGAGTTTGTCCGGCGCTCTGCGAGAAAGCTTGCGTGCTCAACCTGATGGAACATGAACCAACGACCATACGAGAGAATGAAGCTGCCATCATCGAGTATGCTTACAATGAGGACTTCGTCCATCCGCACATTCCAAAGCGCAACGGAAAGAAAGTCGCTATTGTCGGTGCAGGTCCTTCAGGGCTCAGTACGGCCACACAGCTCAACCAGAAGGGTTATGAGGTGACAGTGTTTGATGCCCGCGAAAATGCCGGAGGCCTTCTGCGTTTCGGTATTCCTAACTTCAAATTGAACAAAGCCATCATCGACCGCAAGATCAATGTCCTCAAGCAGGAAGGCATTCAGTTTGAGTTCGGTGTAATGCTTGTGCCGGTGAACCCCACGGAGCCAGTGAGTATCCAGAACGATCCTACGTTAAAAAACACGAAGAAGACAACCATCGAACAGCTTTCTAAAGAGTATGATGCCGTTGTTGTCTGCACCGGAACGCCGCAGGCACGCGACCTGAAGATCCCAGGACGCGAACTCAAAGGTGTCTACTTCGCACTCGAGATGCTCTCGCAGCAAAACCGAGTACTGATGGGCGAAGACTTCCCTAAAGATCAGCTCGTCAATGCCAAAGGCAAGGACGTGTTGGTCATCGGTGGTGGTGATACCGGTTCCGACTGTATCGGCACGGCACACCGTCAGGGCTCAAAGAGTGTAACTCAAATTGAAATCATGCCTAAACCCGTCGACGGACCCGATGATCCGAAGAACCCGTGGCCGAACTGGCCCCGCACACTGAAGACAACTTTTGCACACGAGGAAGGCTGTATCCGTCGCTGGAACATCAACTCACTTGAATTCTTAGGAAAGAACGGAAAGGTGACAGGCGTCAAAGTGCAGGAGATCACCTGGGAGCCCAACCCTGAAGGCGGGCGCCCCATCATGAAACCAGCCAAAGATCCCGAGATCATCAAAGCCGACATGGTATTGCTCGCTATGGGATTCTTGAGACCACAGCAAGCAGAATACCCCGCCAACGTGTTCGTGGCTGGCGATGCCGCTAACGGTGCAAGCCTTGTGGTGCGCGCATTGGCAAGCGGCAGAAAAGTAGCTGCTGAAGTGGATAGTTACTTGAGAAAGTAACCGACCTATCAATTTTATATTTTAGCAGAAGCAGGGCACCAGTGGGTGCCCTGCTTTTTATAGTTATAAGATCTTCTTTTTGCTATTATAAATCAATTTACGGCAAGAAATAACTTTTTTTTCAACAAAAAAAGTGCAAGTATAGAAAAAATAAACTAACTTTGCCGCAGAATACAAATAAGAATTAGTCTAATAAATAATACATACAATTATGAAGAAGATCCTATTAGCAGCGGCTTTCGTCGCTATGGGCCTCGGCAGTGCCAACGCTCAGACAGGGTTGCAGACTTCTAAGTTCTTTGACAACTGGTACTTAGGAGCAAAAGTTGGTGTTTCGACACCGCTTACTTTCAACCACACCTTCCCCTTGAATCCTAACTTCGGTGTGAAGCTCGGCAAGAACTTCTCTCCGGTGTTCGGTGCCAACGTTGAGGGACTTTTGAACTTTGGTGACAACCGTTTCGTTGCTCAGATTCCAGAGAACATGGTTCTTGACTCTAAGACATTTGTCAAGTCCTTCAACCTCGGTCTGAATGGTACCATCAACTGGACCAACCTCTTCCTCGGATACAACGAGAACAAGGTATTCGAATTGGGCACTGAGCTGGGTATCGGCTTTACACATTTTTATGGTGACAAGAACGGCATGACCGTTAAAGGAAACTGGGGTGACAACGATGACCTCACAGCCAAGACATCTATGACGTTCGCATGGAACCTCGGTGGTGCCAGCAAGCCTTGGCAGGTTTATCTCGAGCCGGGCATCTATTGGAACCTTACACACGGACCAAACGATGCCGTACAGATGGACAAGCGTACCGCACAGTTAGCTCTGCAGGCTGGTGTCAACTACAAGTTCAAGACATCCAACGGTACTCACAACTTCAAGCTCATTGATGTTACTCCGCTGAACGACGAGATCAACGATCTGCGTGCTCAGCTCGCCCAGAAGCCTAAGGAAGTCATCAAGGAAGTTATTAAGGAGGTACCCGTCGAGAAGGAGACAACTAAGACGAACACTGTTCGTATCGACAACCTCTTCTTCGTAACCTTCCAGCAGGGCAAGTCACAGCTCGTTCCTGAGATGAAGAAGGCTCTGAACAACATTAAGCAGGGCAGCCACGTTGAAATCGTTGGTACAGCTTCTCCTGAGGGCTCTAAGGAGCTCAACGACCGTCTGTCTCAGGCACGTGCAGACGTTGTTGCTAACTACCTGAAGTCTCGTGGCGTCATCGTTGACAGCGCTTCCGGTAAGGGTGTTCAGGGTGTAACCTCTAACCGTTTGGCTGTTGTTTACGTGAAGTAATCATTCAATACCTCTATAATAAGCGGAGCAGATTCTTCTGCCCCGCTTTTTTTTGTCTTAAAAAGACAATAACTAAGAGATTCTTTGTAACTTTGCACTTAGAAAGTAAACACTTAAAAAACATACAGCGCTATGCTTACATTAAAACTCATTACAGAGGAAACCGAGCGCGTTGTCAAGGGACTTGAGAAGAAACATTTCCCCAACGCTCGCGAGGCTGTTGAAAAGGTTCTCGAATACGACAAGATACGCCGCGAGGCGCAACAGAAGCTTGATGCCAACAAGCAACAACAGAACCAGCTCTCCAAGCAGATTGGCGGACTGATGAAGCAAGGCAAGAAAGACGAAGCTGAGAAGATCAAAGCTCAAGTAGCCGACCTCAAAGCTGACGACAAGGCTCTGCAGGAGCTTTACGACAAGGCGCAGGCTGATATGACGCATGAGCTGCTCGACATACCAAACATTCCTAACGACAAGGTGCCGGAAGGCAAGGATGCATCAAGCAATGTCGTCATCAAGGAAGGTGGTGTCATACCCGAGCTCCCCGAGGGCGCACTCTGCCACTGGGATCTGCTGAAGAAATTCCATCTCGTCGACTTTGATCTCGGCGTGAAGATCACAGGGGCAGGCTTCCCCGTTTATATCGGCAAGATGGCTCGCTTCCAGCGTGCGCTCGAGGCCTTCTTCCTTGATGAGGCCCGCAAGGCAGGCTACACAGAGATCCAACCGCCTTACGTGGTCAATGAGGCTTCCGGCTATGGCACCGGTCAGCTCCCCGACAAGGAGGGACAGATGTACCACGCCAACCTCGATAACCTCTTCCTCATCCCGACAGCCGAGGTGCCGGTGACGAACCTCTTCCGCGATGAGATCCTCGATGAGAAAGACCTGCCTATCAAGTGCTGCGCCTACTCAGCTTGCTTCCGTCGCGAGGCTGGCTCCTATGGTAAGGATGTACGTGGTCTGAACCGCCTGCACCAGTTTGACAAGGTAGAGATCGTACGCATCGATACACCTGAGCACTCTTACCAGTCCTGGCACGAGATGCTCGACCATGTAGAAGGCCTGCTGAAGAAGCTGGAGCTTCCTTATCATCTTCTCCTGCTCTGCGGCGGTGACATGAGCTTCACTTCCAGCATCTGCGTCGACTTCGAAACCTATTCGGCTGCTCAGAAACGCTGGCTCGAGGTGAGTTCTACAAGCAACTTTGAGAGCTATCAGGCCAATCGTCTGCATTGCCGCTTCCGTCGCTCCGACACCAAGAAGATAGAGCTCTGCCACACCCTTAACGGCTCCGCACTGGCTCTCCCCCGAATCGTGGCTACGATCTTAGAGAACAACCAGACACCGGAGGGTATCCGCGTGCCGAAGGTGCTCGTGCCTTACTGTGGCTTCGAGATGCTCGACGACAAGAACGACTGAATAAGCTCATATTTAAGAAACACGTTTTAGAACCCATCCTTTAGGAACGTGTTTCTTAAGAACACTCTTTTTCAGGTACCTTTGAGGTGCCAATATCGCCAAGGCCAGACTTCGCAAGAATGTCATGGCCTTTTTTCTTTTGGTCATAAGCTCATTTAATGTCTGAGACCTTACGTCTTTCCCATTCTTTTTCACTAACTTTGTAAGCATGAACACAACCAATATCAAAATAGAACCCAAAAGACTGTCAGAGAACGTCTCGCTCATTGCTTTTGATGCCGACGACACACTGTGGGATTGCATAGGCCACTTCGAAGCTGTAGAAAAGGCTTACGGGCAGCTGCTTGCGACTTATGGCAGCTATGAAGAGATAGCTTCCAGGCTTTTCGAACGGGAGAGAGCCAACATGCCGCTCTTAGGCTATGGCAGCAAAGCATTCATCATCTCACTCGTGGAAAACGCCATCAATATATCTAAAGGACAAATTAGTGGAGATGAACTATTGAAGATCATTGAGTTGGGAAAGACACTGCTTAATATGCCGGGCACTCCGCTTGAAGGCGTTGAAGTGACCTTGAAAGCGCTGCGTAAGCAAGGTTCCTACAAAATGGTTGTCTTTACGAAAGGCGACAACCTCGACCAGGAAAACAAGTTCCATCGTTCAGGATTAGCTAAATATTTTGACGATTGCATCGTCGTAGCCGACAAGACACCTCACGAATACATGCACCTCTGCCGCCTCTTCGATACCAACATCGGGCGACTCTGTATGGTTGGCAACTCATTTAAGAGCGACATCCTTCCGGTGCTGAAACTTGGAGGCTATGCAGTTCATATTCCTTACGAGCAGGAATGGCAGATGGAACAAACCGAAGATCCAGAAAACAAGACACAGTCTTTTCCACATTACAGACATATCGAACATTTCAACCAACTGCTTACGTTGCTTTAGTCTACTGCCCCACAACGGCCATTGCTTTAGCTTATTATCGCACAACAACCAAGATCCCAAAATCGAAAAACCATATATCATGGAGCAAAATATACTCGACCAACTCAGCCATTGTCCGCTCTTCGCGGACATGAGCCCCATAGAAATAGAAATCGCCCTCAGTGACGCAAAATGGTCCACTGTGCATTATGATGCACACGACATCTATGCGCTTGCCCACATGCCTTACCGCCATGTGGATATCATTCTCAGCGGCACACTCATCTGCCGCATGTCGTCACTCTCGGGCAAGCAAGTGGAAGTCAGCCGGTTACACGGAGGGAACATCATAGCACCGGCCTTTGTCTTCTCTAAAAACGACAACCTGCCGGTAGGCGTAGAGACTGGCACACCTGTTACGGTCTTCCACATGCGGAAACCCGAATTTGAGCAATTGCTTCGCGACAACTGGCAACTGTCGATGAACTTCATGCGGGTGCTCTCCAACATCAACGTCTTCCTCACAAAACGTTTGAAAGTGTTGAGTCTCTACACCGTAAGGGAGAAAGTGGCATGGCTCCTCCTCGAGCGCGCAGGAGAGCAAGGATCCAACATAATCCGCCTCTTCCGCTCACGTCAGGAGATAGCCGATTCGTTCGGAATACAAAAGTTCTCGCTGCTCCGCGTGCTTGCCGACTTCCAAAAAGAAGGAGCCATCAAGATCAACGGGCGCGAGATAACCATCTTAGACCGCCAGAAGATGAAGTAGCACGACGGCATTGTTGTGCTGCTCATCCTTGGCACCATAGAGCAGCGTCACCTTGTCATGGCGGCGAAGCTCATCGAGCACAGGAGCGGCCTCCGGATTCGCCTTCAGCTCCTCCACATACTTTTTTGAGAACTCCTCGAAACGTTCCGGAATATGGTTGAACCACTTCCGCAGTTCCGCTGAGGGTGCGAGCGTCTTGGCCCAAAGGTCAACCTTCGCATCTTCTTTTTTGATGCCACGCGGCCAAAGCCGGTCTACAAGCACGCGGCAGCCATCACTGTCTTCAGCAGGCAGGTAGACCCTCTTAATGCTGATGTCCATGATCAATTATTAATTCTCGTTCTCCATTCTCAAAGCCATCGGGAAGAGCACTTCGTTCTCCACCCATATATGCTCGAGCAGCCAGTCACGGAACTCCCGAAGCCGGTCCAGAACTTGCTGATACTGGGGCTCAGCGTCTTCTGGAGCCGTATAGTTGTTCGTCAGCTCTGCAATACGCTCGTGACGGCTCATCTCGTCGTCGTGCTCCATCATCATCATCTGTATAGGAGCTTGAATAGTCCCACAGTGGAACGGCGCAATGTGTCGCCCTTCCTCGTGAGCGTTATACAGATCCATAATATAGGGGTAGAGCACCTGCTCCTCCTTCATGCAGTGATTATCCAGATCCTGGATGCTGTTGCGGAAATGATCTGTCACCTTGTCGAGCTCATGATGCCGGCTGTCCACGTCAAGCAACAGGTTGTAGATCTCCGCGCCATACCTGCGCGTGTTGCGGTGATGAAACTTCAGCACGTAATCGACCAACAAATCGAGGTCCCACTTCTCGAAAGGTATTCCCTTCGCAATCTCCGGTTTATTCATATAAAATCGCATTCTTGTTATTTACCCCTGCAAAGGTAACCATAAACACTTAACGGCACCGGTAACAATTGTTATCCGATGCCGTTAAACATTATAAAAACAGCCTTTCTTTATCCTTCTGAATTTTCAATTAGTTTGTAGCGATAACCTACTACGACTCGTTTTTCTTTGGCCTTCCTCTTTTTCTCCCTACCTTTTTCGACTTGTATCCCGGTTCACACCCGACTGGGATGTCAATCCCA
>Ga0256406_1004625_pt1 | contig 15523 bp, 8 predicted proteins | sample RumenRJG_03DNA_FD_185986 | JGI IMG/M metagenome (GOLD analysis project Ga0256406, IMG submission 185986) | Bovine rumen microbial communities from Lethbridge, Alberta, Canada - RJG_03 | ecosystem: Host-associated > Mammals > Digestive system > Stomach > Rumen | place: Canada: Alberta | collected... | reverse complement strand
GGGTATTATGCTCGCATATCAGCCAACACATGGTAAAAAGTCAGTCCGAACTAGAAAAATCGCATTCTTGGCGGTTTGGGCCGCAACGCTCTGAGACTTTAGTAGGGTTGCGGATTTGAGGTATACCTAAAAATAATGATTTGTAGCTTGAAGGAAAGGAAAAGCCTCTCACGCCCAAAGCGTAAGAGGCTCAATAGGTTCATGGTTATATCTCGTTTTAGCACGCTAAAACGGAGGCCGTCATTCCTCAACCCAGAAGTTGAACGTACCCCAATAATCAGCATACTTGTCCGTGCTGAGCCACCATTGGGTGAGGTAGAACCATCCCGACTTGTCCGAAGCATCAAAGCCCGAATAGCCCGAATAGTTGTTGGAGAGCATGTAGAGATAGCCAATGGCAGCATTCTCCCTGCCCCACGGATAGAGATAATATCCAAGACCGATGTTCGTGCCATAGTCGTCATCGTACTGGTCGATGTCTTTATCGTTCTCTACATAAGGCATGGTGTAGTTCTTCGTGGCATTGGTCTGGAAATAGACCGTGTGGCCACTGTTGCCAAAATCATAGAGCATGTAGAGCCCGTCACCTAAGTCGTACGCCTTCTCATACCAAGAGTCTGTATAGCTCTCGTTGTCACTGTAATAGATGCAGCATAGGAGTTTCACACTCTTGGCTATGACGGCGGTACCGGAGAAGGACAACCCACCGGAGAGTATTGTGTAAGGGTCAGTGTTTTCTCCCGAGACCGTGAGCGTATAGGCGTAATTGTCACCGGCCTTGGCGGTGTCGGGCAAGGCGACGTGGATGGTTGCCGTCGAGTCGCCGTCGGCAAAAGTCACCTGCTGGTCTGCAGTGACACCGGGCGTGGCATCCGTAAGGGCAACGGGAACCGTCGTGGTTCCCGAGGTTGTCGTACGTACCACGGTGAGGTCAACTTCTTTTGTCTGGGCATCGGAGCCTAAGATGGTCTTTGCCTTGTTCACGGACGAGAAGTGAACCTGCTGGTTGCCCGCCTGCAAAGGCTCGGCAACCTGATAGTCATCGTTGTCCGAGCAGCCCGTGATGATAAGAGCCAAGGCCAAAGGCAAGGCCCATAAATATTTGATCATTCTCATAATGAATTTTCTTAATAAGTTGGGAAAATAGCTGTTATTCACCTGTCGGATCCGGATTGTTGACAATACCCTTGTTGTTCTGCACCTCCGTGTTGGGGACACAGAAGTTCATATAAGGATGAACATATCCCGCGGCATTGGTTTGCTGATAATATGTATAGGTATTCGAGCCACTATAAGCGGTGTTAAAATCCATCCGCAGCCGTTTGTAGTCATAGTAGACGACACCCTCGCCCCAGAACTCAATGCGCTTCTGCGTGAGCAGCTCCCGCTCAAAGTCCCATGTGTTTGTTGACGTACACTTGAACGGTGTGGGATTGTCGGCAGTAACGTCGCAGCGGTAGGTGTTCATGAAGTCCTCCAAGAGCTTTTGTCCCGCCTTGAGCCCTTCGGTGAAAGCTGTGGCCTCAGCCTCAATGAAATACATCTCCTCTACGCGCATCAGTGGCATGTCAACGGCACATCCGGTTTTATAGTCGGACATGTTGCCTCCAGCAGGCTTGAACTTCAGCGCGGCGTAGGCGGGGAGATTTGCAAAGTTGGCAGCTGTCAGCAGCGTAGTGTACTTGGTGGCGGCACTGCTCTTGCCAGCATCCTCCGGAGCCACCCACGTGGCACGGCGCCAGTCAGCCTTGTTGATTTCGCCGAAGAGCTGCTTGTCAATCTCGCGGTAGGCTTCGTTTGACTGCAGGCCAGCGAGTCCAAAGTCCGTCTCACTGGAAATGTAAGACGTAAGACTCGTCGTAGCCCATGAATCCGAGCTGATGTCGTTGGTACCTATCTGCATGGCCCATATCCAGGCATCGTTGGCCTTGTTGAAGCCCGTATTGTTGTTGTACCATTCCTGCTTTGTCAAGGGCCGGTAGCCCTCATTGATAGCCAACCGTGCGTATTTGGCGGCGTTGGCATAGCACTCCTTGGCCGTTGTGATGCCGAGCTTGTCGTAGACGGCAAGAGAATCATCGTCCTCATGGTCCAACTGTTCCTGCAAGTCGGAGGCCTTGTAGTCGAAGCGGGAAGCCAGGTCGAGCCACAACCGCGCCTTGAGTCCATAAACCACCGCCTCGTTGACCTCGTTGGCGGCACCGCGCGTGTAGCCCTTGAGCAGCTTCTCGGCCTTGTTGAGGTCGGTGAGGATGAAGCGGTCCATGACATAGAAAGGAACACGAGGGTTGTTCTGCGACTCCTTCTCCGTCGTCTTCTCCGTGACGATGGGCGCTGTCAGACCGTAGATGTTGTGGCTCTGGGCATAGCCGTCGAGGGTAGCATCGCCCGTAGACTTGTATTCGAGCAGGCGGGACAGGTTGAGATAGGCAAAGGCACGATAGGCCAGCGCATTGCCTAAGTAACCGGCATAGGTGTCGGAGGCATCATCGGTGCCGCCCACGTTATTGATGGCTCCGATCGTGAGGTTGGCACGCTTGATCGTGGAATAGTGGAAGCTCCATACGTCATAGCAGTAAGCGTAGTTGCTGCCTAAGTAGCCTAAGGAGGGATACATAAAATAATCCCAAGTGGTGGTAGCGATAGGTGCCTGGCCGGTGAGGATGTCTGTCAGCAACTGTATGCCCCCATAGGTTCCGCCGATATAACTGTAGCCTAAAGTGATGAGCGATTTGGGGATGGCGTTGCTCAGGGCGGCAATGCCATCCTTCGAAGATTCTACCTGCTCCTGCAACATTCCCCCGGAGGGTGTGGCTTCATCAAGACAACTGGTCAGCGCCAAGGCTGCTGTTGCCGTGAGCATGATGTTCTTATATATCTTTTTCATGTAGCAAAGTTCTTTGAATTAAAATTTCACGGTGATGCCGCCAGAGATGGTGCGGATGGGGTGAAAGTTGGAAACGCTTACCGAGCCTGTGAGCGAGCTGCGCGGGTCAAATCCCTTCCGCTTGGTCCAATAATACACGTTGTCGCACATACCGTAGATTCGTATGCTGGTAATGGGCCACTTGGCAATCCATGTTTTCGGAATCGTGTATCCCAAGGAGACACTCTTGAACGTCAGCGAACTGGCACTGGTCAGGAAACGGTCCGAGGTGTAGGCGTTCTGGGTGTCGTTAAACTGGAATCGTGGGATGTCGGAGCTGGTGTTGTCCTCCGACCATGCGTTCCACAAGTCTTTGTGCAGGTTGCGTCGCTCTCCGGCATCTGTCGGCGAGGCCATGAGCTTGCTGTAACCCATGTCGTAAGCCTTACCACCTAAAGAATAGAGGAAACTGGCGGAGAGGTCGAAGCCGTAGGCCGTGAGCGTGGTGCCGAAGCCACCGTAAGCCTTGGGGTTGGCATCGCCGCAGAGATAATAGGTAGCCTGCGAATAGGACGTAGTGGTCCCCTGCGTGCCGTCCTCGTTGGTGACATACCACGAGGAGCGTCCCTGGCTGTCAGGACCCGCATACTTAGGCATGTACCAGGTGTTGAGCGGCAGACCCTCACCGATGAAACGGAAGTTGGCCAAGTCAACGTATCCGGCGTGACCCTCCACGCTCACGGTCTTGTTCTCGTCGGGCAGGTAGGTCACCTCGTTGTGGTTCTTGGAGATGTTGAAGTTCACGTTCCAGTCGATGTCGTGGGTGCGGATGATGTCTGCATTGATGCTGAATTCCACGCCCCGGTTGATCATGTCGCCCACATTGTCATAATAGCCGCTGTAGCCTAAGGAGACAGGCGTGGAGAAATAGAGCAGCATGTCCGTGGTCTTGCGGGTATAGTATTCGAGACTTCCTGTGACGCGGTGCTTGAAAAGTTCAAACTCGATGCCGCCGTTAAAGCTTCCGTTGGTCTCCCAGGTGATATCCTCGTTGCCCTTCGAGGCGAAGTTGAGCGCGCCTTTGCCATTGACGCTGGTGATGGAGTAATAGTTGGAATACAGGAAATCGCTGATGCCGTCGTTACCCTGCTCACCATAGCTGGCCTTGAGCTTGATCATGTCCATGAAAGTATTCTTCGGGAACCAGTCTTCCTTGCTGACGATCCACGCGCCGCCGACCGACCAGAAGTTGCCCCAACGATGTCCCTTGGCAAAACGTGACGAGCCGTCACGACGATAGGAGAACGAACCGAAGTACTTGGAGGCATAGTTGTATTGGGCGTTTAACATGTATCCTTCCACATTGTAGAGGCTCGACGATGAATTGCCATCGACGAGGTTGAGCGCGCCCGACGGCTCCTTGTCAGCGGAGAAGTTGAGCACCTGGTTGCGAGAGGCATAAGTCTCTAAACCGTTGTCCTTCTCATACTCGTGGCCGAGCATGAGGTAGATGGAGTGCTTGCCGATGCTCTTGTTCCACTTCAGCAACTGCTGCAGGTTAATAGAATAGGTGCGGTACTGGTACGCATCAGAAGATCCGCCCGTCGCCGTACCTACATAGCCATAGTCGGGGCTGCTGGCATAGAGAATGCGGTTCTCCGTGTCATAGACATTGACATTGAGCGTGAGCGTGAAATCCTTCAGGAACGAGATGTCCGAATAAGCCGCGAAACCGAAAGAGTTGCTGTTGTTGTTGGACACATCGAGCCTATCTGCCTGCAAGAAGTTGACAGCCTGGTCGGTAGGACGGGTGACACCCGTGACAACGCCGTCGCCATAGTCGTACATGGCACCATTGTCGTCGGTGAGGATATTGCCGTTGGCATCGCGGATGAAGGCGGGATAGATGCTCGGCATATACAGCGCACCCGAGAAAGAACTGTAGTTGTTGTTTGAATTGTTGTGAGTGTAGCGCGCCGTGCCGCCTAACTTCAGCCACTTTAGTGCCTGATAGTCCATCTTCAGCATGCCGTTGTAACGGGTGTAGTCGGAGCCGTAATTGACACCTTCGTTGCTCAGGTAGGCACCGCTTGCATAGGTCTGAAACTGTTCGTTGCCACCCGAGATGCTTATGTTGTATTCTTGTCGCAGTCCGGTGCGGTAGGCGAGATCCTTCCAGTTGTCAGGCTCGAGCAGATAGCTCTTGCCGTTGTTCGTCACCACGTTTCCCACCGTAGCCTGTGGGTTCATCTTGCCGTTCTGTCCGATGAGCGCCTGGCCGTCGGGCACGGAGAAGACGGAGAAGCCCAGTCCGCCCGTCTCATGACTGCCTCCTATGACGCTGTTGGCGGAACGCCACGCGTCATAAGAGCTCTGCCCTTTGGAGTTGCGAAAGTAGTTGTACAGACCTTTATAGTACAGTTCGTAGTATTCGCGTGGGTCGGTGATGTAGTCGTAGTCGACATAGCCGTCGCTGTTTCCGCCCCACTTGGCATCCACGGTGATGGTGGCCTTTCCGCGCTTGGCCTGTTTGGTGGTGACAAGGATGACACCGTTGGCTCCACGCGCGCCATAGAGGGCGTTGGAGGCAGCATCTTTCAGCACGCTGATACTCTCAATGTCCTGCGGGTTGAGATCGCTGTAATAGCCACTGTAAGGCAGGCCGTCAACGACAATCAGCGGTTCTGTACCGGCATTGATGGAACTGATGCCTCGGATGAGGATGGAGGGGCTGCTGGCCTCAGGATCGTTGCTCTCCACCATCTGCACGCCGGCCACCTTACCGTTCAGCGTCTCAATGGCGTTGCTCGACTGTGACTTGGCAATGTCCTCGGCCTTCACCACGCCGGCCGATCCGGTGAAACTCTCACGCTTCTGCTTACCGAAGGCCACAACGATGACATCGTCAAGGCTCTGTTGGTCGGCCGAGAGCGAGATCTTCAGGTTAGGTTTGACGGCTACTTTCTTCGTCTGCATACCCATATAAGTAATGACAATGGTACGGGCATTGGCAGGAAGATTAGACAAATGGAACTTTCCATTGATATCCGTCACAGTACCCAACTTGGTACCGTCAATGCGGATGGAAGCTCCGGCGATAGGCTGGCCGTCGTCCTCGGCGGTCACCACACCTGTCACCTGTGTCACTTGTGCCCTTGCAGACATCAAGACAAACAGGAAGCAGGCTAAAAGCATCTGAATCCTTTTATCCATACAAACAATCTTTAGTACAATTTATATTATTTTCTCTCTTACTATTTCTCTGCCTGCTGTAAACCACTTAGGTCGGTGTCTCCACAGTATGTCTGTAAAGTCGCAGGTTTGATTTCCCTTATATTCGGCCGCAAAGTTAACCATTATTTTGCAATCAACAAGTTTTTCGACGATATTTTTACTTAAATATGCAAATAATATTCATTTTGTTACGCAATAACCCATAATAATAACAAACCAAAATCGTTTTGAAACAGTGTCTATTTTAAGTTATCAATTCATTTTTAAGCATTATCACCCTGTTGGGCGTAGGGCGAAGATGCCCCCTTGAAAGAATTATTTCAACACAAAAATGTAATCTTATTTTGGCAGCACAATTTTTTTGAGTAAATTTGCCAAAACAAATCTTAGCAAGGCACAGACATTACGCCCCTAACAGGAATGAATTCTATCGTGCAACCCGTCATACTATCCTCTGCACGCATGCTGCCGGCCGCAGCCATTGCGGAACAACTCAACGCTGCCTTGAGCGAGCGCCACGCCGCCGTTGTCGTAGCGCCCCCCGGTGCCGGAAAATCGACGCTGCTTCCACTCACCATGCTCAGCGCTCTGCCCGAAGGCCGCATCATCATGCTTGAGCCACGCCGCATGGCAGCCCGACAGGTAGCCATGCGCATGGCTCAATTGTTGGACGAACCAGTGGGCAGAACCGCAGGCTATCAGGTGCGTTTCGAGCGAAAGGTATCGGCCAAGACGCGTATCGAGGTTGTGACCGAGGGCATCCTCAGCCGTCGCATGACCGATGATCCGACCCTCGACGGCGTAAGCTGCATCATCTTCGACGAGTTTCACGAGCGCAGTCTCCAGACCGACCTCACCTTCTGTCTGGCGCGGCAAGTCAGGAACATCCTACGGCCCGACCTCAATTTTGTCGTGATGTCGGCCACCATCGATGCTGCCCCTATCTGCCGGGCCATCGGTGGTACAGAGATAACATGCAGCGGAAAGATGTTTCCCGTAGACATCGTTCATGCCAACGCCGATCCCGCCCCATCGCAGATAGCCGATGCCGTGGCAGCCGCCGTGAGCCGGGCCCATCGCGAACACGATGGAGACATTCTCGCCTTTCTTCCGGGACAGGCTGACATCATGCACTGTGCCGAACGCTTAGCCGACAGCTTAGGACCGACAACCATTTGTCCTCTTTACGGCAACCTGCCCGCCGATCGCCAGCAAGCAGCCATCGCGCCATCGCCCGAGGGACAGCGCAAAGTGGTGCTTGCCACGCCTATAGCCGAGACATCCATCACGATAGAAGGGGTGCGCATTGTCGTCGACAGCGGCTACTGCCGACAGTTGGTCTATGACGCCACCACCGGCCTCAGCCATCTCGAGACGGTGCGCATCAGCCGCGACATGGCCCGGCAACGCGCCGGACGCGCCGGACGCGTGGCTCCGGGTATATGCTACGAGCTATGGACGGCTGCCACCGACCTGCGGATGGACGAGAACAGGCAGCCGGAGATCCTCTATGCCGATCTCACACCCATGGCGCTCGACATAGCTGCCTTCGGCGAGACCGACATTCAGGCTATGCCCTGGCTCACGCCTCCGCCAGAAGGCAGCTTTCGAGAGGCACAAGACGAGCTGCGGCTTTTGCACGCCCTCACCTCCGACGGCCACATCACGGCGCTCGGACGGCGCATGGCAGCGCTGCCCTGCCACCCGCGCATCGCAAGAATGATGGTGCAGGGAAATGATCGCCGTCGCAAGGCATTAGCTTGCGACGTGGCGGCCATACTGGAAGAGAAGGACGTGATGAATTCCAACGATGTGTACACCAGCCTGTTGCTGCGCGTCACTGCCCTGCGCGATGCCCGCCGTAACCGCCATCTCGGACCGTGGAGCCGTGTAGCGAAGATCGCTGCGGAATATGCGCGCATGGCGAACGTAGACACCGACAACAGTTATGTGGACGGCGAGGAGATCGGCGCATTGGTGGCCTCGGGCTATCCCGAACGTATCGCCATGGCCGTAGGACACAACGGCGACTACCGGCTGGCCAATGGCGGCACGGTAAGTCTTGACCCCGCCGACCCGTTGGCGGGCTATTCCTGGATAGCTGTCGCCGCGCTGCATGCGGGCAGCCACGGACGCGGACGGGCTTTCCTCGCCGCACCGGTGAATATCAACGACATCGACGACCTCACCACGTGGTATGACAACATCACGTGGATCACCCATCAGGGTGGCATCGTGGCCCAACGCGAACAACGGATCGGTCAGCTTGTCGTTCAAACCAAACCCCTCACCGACCTCGACAAGGATCGGCTGACCACCATCGTCTGCAACGCCGTGGCCAAAGAGGGACAAGGACTGCTCGACTGGAATGACGACGTGCACACACTGCAACTGCGCGTAGCGCTCGTAGCCCGATGGCACCCCGAGCTTTCGCTGCCCGACCTCTCTACCAGTCATCTGCTGCAGCATCCTGAGACGTGGCTGCCTTTCTGGATCAGCAAGAACGGACGCATCATGACGACCACGGCCGAGCTGCACAAGATTGACCTGACGCAGGTGCTGTGGAACATCCTGACCTACGAACAGCAGCAGGCCCTCGACCGGCTGGCACCCATGCGCATCGGCGTGGCCTCGGGACGGCAAATCAAAGTGAGATACCGCGTCGGCACCGAAGTGCCCGTGGTCAGCGTCCGACTTCAGGAGTGCTTCGGCATGACAGACACGCCCACCGTCGACGACGGCCGTGTGCCCGTGCTCATGGAGCTACTCAGCCCGGGCTTTAAACCCGTGCAGCTCACTTCCGACCTGCGCAGCTTCTGGCAATCGGCCTATTTCGACGTAAGGAAAGAGCTGCGGCGGCGCTACCCCAAGCACGCATGGCCCGAAGACCCCACCAAGGCAGCGCCAACCAAAGGCGTGCGCCGACAAAAATGACGATCATAAATCATTAATTATTCATAATAACGCATGAAACAATCAATTGCTTTTCTGCTTTCGCTATGTCTGACCCCCGCATGGGCAGACAACTACATCGTAAGCACACCGCACACATCGCTTGTTGTCACGGCTGACAAGGGCAAAGCTCCGCTGTTTCAGTTTTATGGCAGCAAGGTGACCAACGCCCAAGAAGTGTTCGACGCAGGCATGGCTCTCAAACAACCCTGCTATCCCGCTTTCGGTCTGCACACGGATGGCGAGAAGGCTGTCACCATTCAACAACCCGACGGCAACATGACGCTCGACCTCGTCGTTGACCGTGTGGAACAGACCACTGACAGCGAGGGCCGCCTGCTACGCATCGAGATGCGCGACAAGGTGTATCCCGTTAAGGTGACGCAAGTATTCAAGGCCTATAACCAGACCGATGTCATCTCTACTTGGGTGGAGATACAAAACAACGGCCGCAAAACCGTGAAACTGCTCAAATACAACTCTGCCTTCATCTCCCTGCCTCGCGGCGACAATTACATGAGCCATCAGCACGGCGCGTGGGCAGCAGAGAACTTTGAGGAGGAAGAGCGGCTGACCAATGGACAAAAAGTTATTTCCAACCGCAACGGCCTGCAAAACACACAGCAGGACTCGCCGTCGTTGATGATCTCGGAAAACGGAAGGCTCAGCGAGACCTGCGGCAAGGTGCTTGGAGCAACGCTGGCCTGGCCGGGCAACTATAAGTTGAAGGTCGATGCAAAGAACACCTCGCTGAGCCTTATTGCGGGCATCAACGAGGAAGAGTCGGCCTACCTGCTCGAAGGCGGCCGCACTTTCACCACACCGGAACTGTGCATGACTTTCTCCGACGAAGGCAAGGGCGGCGTAAGCCGTGCGCTCCACCGTTGGGCGCGACAGTACAAGCTTAATCAGGGCTCCACGCCACGAGACATTTTGCTCAACTCGTGGGAAGGTGTCTATTTCAATATCTCCGAGAACAAGATGAAGGAGATGATGAAGGACTGGGCCAGCATCGGTGGCGAACTGTTCGTCATGGACGACGGATGGTTTGGCGACAAATATCCGCGCAACGACGACCGGCAAGGCCTTGGCGACTGGATGGTGAACAAGAAGAAACTGCCCAACGGCATCGGGGCCCTCGTCAAGGAAGCCACGGCCGACGGAATGAAGTTCGGCATCTGGATTGAGCCGGAAATGTCGAACACCAAGAGCGAGCTCTTTGAAAAACACCCCGACTGGGTGCTTCGCGGCAAGAACCGCGAGCTCTCGACCGGACGCGGCGGATCGCAGATTGTGCTCGACCTGACCAACCCGAAGGTGCAGGACTTCGTGTTCCATGTCGTCGACGACCTGATGACGGAGAATCCTGACATCGCCTACATCAAATGGGACTGCAACGCACCGCTGATGGACTATGGCTCGCCCTATCTTCCAGCCGACAAGCAGTCGCAAATCTACGTTGACTATCAGTTGGGCCTTATCAAGACCTTGAAGCGCATTCGCGCCAAATACCCGAAACTCGTCATGCAAGACTGTTCGAGCGGCGGCGGCCGTATTAACTACGGCTTGCTGCCATACTTTGAGGAGTTCTGGGGCAGCGACGACACCGATGCCAAGATGCGACTGTTTATCCAGTGGGGCGAGCTGAACTACTTCCCCGCAATGGCGATGGCCGCACACGTAAGTGCTGAACGAAACCATCAGACAGGGCGACTGACTCCCATTAAATTCCGCATGGACCTGGCAATGACCGGCCGGTTAGGCATGGAGCTACAGCCCAGTCAGATGAGCAAAGAAGACTTCAACTTTGCCAAACGCGGCATAGCAGCCTACAAGCAGATCAGAAACGTGGTGCAGATGGGCGACCTCTATCGCCTACACTCTCCGTATGATGGCGACGGCGTGGCCTCGCTCATGTATGTCAGCGAAGACAAGAGCCGGGCAGCTTTCTTCGCTTACAACTACAACTATCTGATCAACCAGAAGATACCGGCCGTGCTGCTCGGTGGTCTCGACCCGAACCGCAACTACCGCATCAAGGACCTCACGCCTTGGAACGTGAAGAAACCGTGCAGCCTCGACGGAAAAGTAATCAGCGGAAAGACGCTGATGGCAGTAGGCCTCAACCTGCGGTCGATTATCAACTACAATGATGCCAGCGTAGCCTTAGAGATAGTGGCTGAATAAAGGCTCAAACAATTCTGTATGATGAAGAAAAGCATTCTTACAACCATTTTCGTGCTCGCAGCAATCGTAGCTGACGCACAGGCAAACTTGAAGAAAGTCTACGATGAGAACATCAACCCGATGGAGCAGATAGACAAGGCCATAGCCAAGGCTAAGGCGGCTGCACCGGAGAAGTATGTCATCTGTCAGGTTGGTGGTAACTGGTGTCCGTGGTGCCTTCGCTTTGCCGACTTTATCAGCAAGGACAGCGACATCGCAAAGGTAGTCAACGATAACTTTGTGTATATCCACGTCAACTACAATCCTCGCAAGATAGGAGGGAAAGAGCAAGCCAAGGCAGCCGAAGCACTGATGCAGCGTCTCGACAACCCCCGGCGCTTCGGCTTCCCCGTTTTTGTCGTCCTTGACCCAAGCGGAAAAGTGATCCACATCCAAGACTCCAGCTTCTTGGAGGAAGGACAAGGCTACAACAAAGAAAAAGTGCTCCGCTTTTTCAACAACTGGACACCCGCAGCCGTATCCGGACATCCACATTCAGGGCATTGAGCATCCCTCAGCACGCTCGCTAAGGTACAAAGGCCGAATAGATTGCCCCGGACATTTATCCGGCCTTATGACCATGGAGATTAAGGCCGGCGGCCTTTGTGTCTTAGCGGAAACTAAACGTGCATGATTTCAGATTTGCCCTCAAAGTTAATCATTATATTTGAGCAAAGCGAAAAATGTCAAGAAAATCGTCTGACGACCATGTTCGTTGCAGCGGTCTGTGACAAAAACAGTATCAGTCTTTCAACGAATAAGTCACGGTCGTCACCACCCGCACGCGTTTGATCCAAGGGGTGTTGCTGTCTCTGTCTTCAATGGAGAACTGCCCCTGATCAGCGCTGACAATTTTATTGATCTTTGATTTGCTGTTCTTGGCAAACTGTTGCGCCGTCTGCTGCGCATTCTCAATGGCCTCAGTCATCATCTGTGGCTTCATCTTCTTGAAAGAGTCGAGACTGTAGGTCACCTGATTGTTGTAGTCGCCGGCCACAATGGCGACACCTTGCTTGAGAAGCTCTCCTTGGCGGGCCATGATGCTGCGCACGAGATCCACCTTATAGGATGTCACTGTAATGACAAGCGTGATATTATACCTGAACGGCTTCGACTGAGAACTATACTGGTCGGCAGACTGATCGATAACCTGAGGAGCGTTTACCGTTATCTCCTTGTCGCTCACGCCTTGGGCAAGGAGAAACCGCTTGATGGTCTGCTGCTTCTGGGCTATGCGCTCATAAAGCTCCGGCAGGTCGTTGCCAAGCTCCTTGGAGACAATAGGCCAAGTCACCTTGTCTGCCTTCACCTCTTTTTCTGCAAGACCTTTCACCGTGACCTTACGATCCTTCTCCGTAAAATTATCCATGCCGGCCTTCAGGCTCATTCCCATGACAATAATGCCCACCGCAATGATTGCCGCACTTAGAATTCTGTCTTTCATAATAGTCTATGTTTTAGGTTGATAACTCAGATAACAACTCTCGATGATTACACTGCAAAGTTACTATTTTTTTAAAAACTAATATACGTTTTCCCAAAGAAAAAAGATCTTATCAGATAATCCTCTTTGATCCGCAATAACATGATAGTTACAATAAAACAGGTAATTAAATAGTGATCATATTGCCATAAATCAATAATTTTGCTTAAATTTGAAAGCAAAGACATTTATGCGTTATGGTATACTATCCGATAGGAATACAGACATTCAGTGAGATCCGCACCAAAGGGTTCTTGTATGTTGACAAGACTCAATACGTGTACGATGTTTGCCACCCTGGCAAATTCGTTTTTCTGTCGCGTCCACGCCGCTTTGGTAAATCTCTGCTGACGAGTACCTTTGACGCTTATTTCTCCGGAAGGAAAGAATTGTTTAAGGGGCTCGCCATAGAGAAGCTCGAGACGGAGTGGAAACACTATCCGGTGCTCCACTTCTCTTTGGCCTCCGCCAAGCGGGGCACCGTGGAGGATCTCGACAGTCTGATACAATACCAGTTGGGATCCGCAGAAGAAGAATACGGTATCGAGAACCGTGACAGCCTTAACATCACGATACACTTCCGGCGAGTCGTCGAGGATATCTATAAGAAGACCGGCATGCAGGTCGTGGTGCTCATCGATGAATATGACGCACCGTTGCTCACCGTGCTCCACGACAGCGACAGGCTGGAGCCGATGCGCACGGAACTGCAGTCGTTCTATTCGCCGCTCAAGGACCTCGACCCGTATCTTCGCTTCGTCTTCATCACCGGTATCTCCAAGTTCTCGCAGCTCAGCATCTTCTCACAGCTCAACAACCTCAACAATATCTCTATGTTGCCACAGTATGCCGACATCTGTGGGATTACGGAGCGGGAGCTGAAGGATAACTTTCAGGAGGGTATCGCGGAACTTGGGAAGGCAAACAACATGACCAAAGACGAGGTGCTGGCAAAACTGAAACTCAAATACGACGGCTATCGTTTCTCACGCAATGCTGAAAGGGTTTACAATCCATTTAGTCTGCTATCGGCGATGAACAACAGAGACTTCAACAACTACTGGTTTTCCACCGGTACACCGACATTCCTTGTCAACATGATGAAGAAGTTTCATGCCGACCTCACGCAAATCGATAGCAGCGAGGCGGCGCCGGAGGAGTTTGACGCGCCTACGGAGGATATGCAGAGCATCCTGCCACTGTTCTACCAAAGCGGCTACCTCACCATCAAAAATTATGACCCGGTGGTGAACCTGTACCGACTCGGCTACCCCAACGAGGAGGTGAAGGTAGGACTGATGCGTACCCTCGTGCCGTATTACGTCACCAAAAACGTGAACCTCACCAACAACACCGCCGCCAAGATGTATCTCGCCCTGCGTAAGGACGATATGGACGAGTGTCTCACCCGGGCCCGCGCTTTCTTTGCCGACATTCACTATCAGGAGGGTACGTTGCAGGATGCGCCCACGTCAGAGGGCCATTTCACGGCTATGCTCTACGTGATGTTCTCCTTCCTCAGCCAGTATGTCTACAGTCAGGTGCGCACGGCAAAGGGCAGGATGGACATCCTCCTGAAGACTGACACCACCATCTACGTCATGGAGCTGAAGCTCGACGGCACCGTGGAGGAAGCGCTCAAGCAGATCGACGACAAGGGCTATGCCATCCCCTACGAAGCCGACGGCCGACGCATCGTCAAGGTCGGCATCCGCTTCTCCACAGAGGAGCGCACGATCACGGAGTGGAAGATAGAGAATTAGGTTCTGCTGCCATGAAAAGGTCTTCCTGACCGGCTTCCGGCAGACGGTAGCGTTTCGAGGCTTCTGCACCGGAATCATCCGACGACACCGGCCCCACGAGGTCATAGAACCTGTTGAAGAGGGCTTTGATCTTTTCGAGGATGGCCGTCTTCTTCTCCTCACGTCCCGCATCTTTCTTGAACGGATTGAGAGGAGGCATGATGTCGGCGATGCCGGTGCCCTCGGTCTGTACATAGCCATTGTCGAAGCTGTCACGTATGAACTTGCGTGCGGGTGCGTCTTTCAGATGCTCGGTGGTGATGATGTCGTTGATCTCTTCCTGCATCTTCGTGCGCACAAAGGTGTTCCAGTCATCATCCACGTCGCTGCCCGGCGTAATAGCCTTGACAAAAGCATCGATGAGTTCTTTCTTGTCGCGCATCTGCGGACTCGACTTGATCGCCCGGTCGATGTCGCGCAGCGTCACCTCACGGTCTTGACTATTCTGATCCTTATACTTCTTGACAAGTGCCAAGATGTAGTCGATATTAATCTCCACCTGCTTGACGAGCTCCATCTCAAAGACGAGGTCGTCCTTGATCTCCTCTTTTTCGTGTCTGCTTGGCTTCATCTCCTGGTAGATGTCGTTGTACATACCTAAGTAGTCCTGCATGTCGCGCTCACTGATGAGCTCATGCCCAACAAACTGGTCGAAGACCTGCAAGATGTTCAGCACACGCAGCAAGGCGCCGAAGAGTCTGACAAATTCCTTCTTTTCTTCCTCACTGGCGATGATAGCTCCGGGCTTGAACTTCCTTATCAACTCTACCAGCTCCTCATAGCCCTTGACATGATGCCCTTTGTCATCCTCATAGCCTTTATAATACTCCTCATAGGTTTTCATCAGCACAAGACCGCAAGCGTCTTTGTTGCCGAAGAGGGCGATGGCGTCGTTGGTGGCTTTCTCGAGGTTTCGGAAGCAGACGATGTTGCCAAACGTCTTGATGGAGTTGAGGATGC
>Ga0256406_1004622_pt1 | contig 15528 bp, 11 predicted proteins | sample RumenRJG_03DNA_FD_185986 | JGI IMG/M metagenome (GOLD analysis project Ga0256406, IMG submission 185986) | Bovine rumen microbial communities from Lethbridge, Alberta, Canada - RJG_03 | ecosystem: Host-associated > Mammals > Digestive system > Stomach > Rumen | place: Canada: Alberta | collected... | reverse complement strand
ACCTACGACTTGAAGCCGTACTACTATCCTACTTTGTTCCCCCTCAAGCAGACCTATACGCTTACGTGGAAAGCACTTGAAGCACAGGTAGGCTTGAAGATTGCCGCCGATTTGGTAGCGCGTGGCGCGTCGATCGACAAGAAGACACGCGAAGCTATTGCCCGTTTGCAGGGTGATATCCCCAAAATTGCGGTAAAGCGCACCAAGAACGACGAAGAGCTGGACGACTACGAAATTATGGTAGCCATGACTTCGCAGAACCCCAACCTTCGCGCACTTGTTGAAGCGTGGGCGGAAGATACCAACTTCTGCTGGACAGCCGTAGCCGCACGTTTGGAGTGGATGGCTTTGCAGCAGATTTCCCTCGGTAAGATTACGCTTAACAACGACAACAACGTTAGCGTAATTAGTGAATACGACGTGGATTACCAAATCCCAGCCGCTCAGAAGGTAGGCTTTCAGACAGGTTCTGCTAATTGGGCTACAAGCGCAAGCGCGAAGCCTATTACTAAGGACTTCAAAGCCGTCGTAGCAGCAGCTAAGGCGAAGGGCGTAAACCTTAAGTACGCCTTCATGTCGCTCGACACCTTCGCCACCTTCACGGAGACTGCAGAGGTTCAGAAGATTTGCGCAAGCTTCGCAGCTAACGCACTTCAAATCCAGCAGACCCCAAGTTTGGAGCAGGTAAATACAGCCCTTCGCGGTTTGTCTTACCTTCGCGGCTTGCAGATTGTCGTTATCGACCAAGACATCACGATAGAACTCGGCGACGGTTCGCGCCCATTCAGCGGCAACCCGTTCACTGAGAACGTCGTAATGTTCAACGAAAGCAAGGTTTTGGGTCAGACCTTTTGGAAGACCCCGGCAGACTTGAACGTTAAGGGTTCGGTAGCTTTGAAGGCTATGAACGGACACACGCTCATCAAGAAGTTTGCGAACGAAGAGCCTTTAGAGGAAGTAACTATGGGTATAGCTAACGCTTTCCCGGCATGGCTTACCTCTTCGCGTTCGTGGTTGATGGACACAGCTAACAGCACGTGGAGTCACTAACACAGGGTAACGGGCTGGCAGCGGAAACAGGTAACAGCGTAGGAAGCTACCAGCCCCAGCCCTTCCTAAAGCCTAAAGGAATGACTTACAAAGAATGGATTACTACAACGGTTAAGCGTTTCGGAGTGAAAGCCGAAGACGTGGAACTGATATTAGCCAACGAAAAGGCGTTAATTCCCGACGAGAACGCGGAAGCAGACCCCACTACGGCAAAGACAGCCTTAGTTAAGGAGTTTGCAACCGTTATCCCTTTGGCAAACGTCAGCGAAGGCGGTTATTCCGTTTCGTGGAATTGGGAAGCTATTAAGATGTGGTACAACATTACCTGCGGAGAGTTAGGCATCATACCAGCCAACAAGCCGAAGGTACGAAACAGAAGTAACGTATGGTAGGAATTTCGGACGTAATAACGAACCAATACCCACACTTCCTATATAAGCGCACCAGCGGCGAAGCCGTACAGAACGCCAACGGAAGCTGGGAGAGCAGCGAAGCCGCTATAGTGCTTTGCGGAGCTTGCAGAGAGGAAACGAACGGCAAGGGCGCGAAGATACAGGCAGCTAACGGCGTATTCAGGGAGTTTTCCGCGTTGGTGCATACACCCGTAGAAGTTCAGCGCGTAACGGAAGGTACGGAAGTGTTCGTTTTGACGTCCGAAATAGAACTGCCCGAAGCGTTATTAGATGCCGACTTTGTGGAGCAAGCCAAAGCCGAAGGATTGGTTAGGATTTCGGGAGAATGTCTCAAATTCGACGAAGGTAGGTTACACAACCGCCTTTGGGTTTAACAGCAGCACCAATGAAGAAAGTTAGCAGTATAGACACAGACGACATCCTCTACCAGCTTATCCAGCAAGCGGTAAACGAAGGCGTTATTACTATTTCGGGTAAAGTCTGTCCGCAGGGAGAGAGACCCGACGACAGCAAAGCCGAGGATATAGTTATTAACACCATTACCGTAACGCACGACAAGCCGCAAACGGGTACGTCGAACGTGAATATATACGCAGCCGATAAGAAGGTAAAGATAAACGGGAAGCAGCAATACAAGGCTAACCGCGAACGCTTACGGGAGATTGGCGACCAACTGACGGCATATTTGGACGCGCAGAACGTAGCCGACCTCGAATTTTGGATAGAATACGACGTAGTAATTAAGGAGTTGGAAGTAAGACAGCATTACAGAAACCTCCGTATTTCGTGGAATATACATTAACTTTTTAATAGCACAGAATTATGGCAACTTTAGTAACTTTGGGTTTGTCGAAGATTTTGGGTAAGACAGGAGAGCCAACCGCTGGCGACTTCGCGGAAGAAGGCTATACAGTTTTCGGACTTACCTACGAGGACACCTGTAAGATGTCGCAGGACGACCCGGAAACGACAGAGTTCTACGCAGAGGAAGAGGACGACCCCGTAGAGAGTATCGACAAGCAGGGTAAAATTACCTTCGCTTTCAGCATCATGAACCCCGACCTTACAACGCTTACCCGTCTTTTTGGCGGTACGGTTGCAAGCGACGTGTACGCATACCCGGACACCGTAAGCACGGTAGAGGAAAGCGTTATCATCAAGCCGCGAAAGGGTTTGATGTTCCAAGTACCACGCATGAAGCTTGTTAGTAAGATTAACGGCGAGTTCAGCAAGAAGGGGCTGCTTCTTATCGAAGTAACGGGTACGGTTCTTAAGCCGCAGACTACGGGGCTTAAGAAGATGTACGTTAAGAAGATTGCCGCAGCAAGCAACAGCAACAGCGGCAGCGGAAGCGGTAACTAATCTTACAGGCGTAGTAACTTAGTATTCAACCGAAGCCCCCGAACAACCACCTTCGGGGGCTTCATTCATTAAAACGATATGGCAGAGAACGACAACAGCAAATTAGAAGCCTTAGAGCTGGAGCAGAGCGAACTGCGGCTTATGATACAGGAAGGCGTTACTTTCGACGTGGACGTTACGCACTACAGACGTAAGCCGGGCTTTTGGGGCTATTTCCGCAAACGCGAGAAGGTAACGGAAAAGCGCGTTTTCAAGATTGAAGAACCGACGCTTAACACCTTAGACCGTCTTAGCGCACTTTGGCTGCAAATGGAGATAGACGAAACAAGGCTACAGGAAGCCGACTACCTTAACGCGGCTAAGAAGATGGCTAACAAAGAAGCCAAGCGTTTGGCGGAAGTGGTAGCTACCGCAGTCTTAGGCGAAGACTATTACACGGCGATCGACAAAGGCGGCTACTTCAAGAGAACCGAAAACAAACAGGAGCTTAAGCGGCTTACTTCCTTATTCCTTCATACCGTAAAACCTTCCGAGCTGTTCACGCTGGCGGTACTTATTACCAACGTCAGCAACTTAGGGGATTTTATAAACTCTATAAGATTGATGAGCGCAACACGCACCAGCGACCCGACGCATCTTATAGAGCAACAGGACTAAAAAGCCCATACGGACGCCGGGGCTCGGTTTGTGCGCACTTCGGCTGGACGTTGGACTACTTACTACACGGCATTTCGTGGGGTACGGTACAAAGGATGCTTATAGACGCGCCCAGCGTTGAGGAAACAGGCGCAAAGAAAGGCGACACGCAGATAAAGCTGACAGAAGACAACGCTGGCGAAGTTCTTAATTTGATTAACAAATTAAACCGATAAGAAAATGAATATACAGGGCGGCGGCATTTCCTTCGAGATAAGCGGAACTAACGACAAGTTGTTACGCATATTGGAGCAAAGCAAAAGCAGTATGCAGAACTTTAGCGGCGAAGTGAAGAAAGGCGGCAAAGATATAGACAGCGCGTTTAACGCTATTACGTCTTCGATAGCTAAGGCACGGGCGGACTTAGACAAGACCGACGTAGCATGGACGAAGACTTACGAAAACATGACGCAGAAACTGGAGCAGTTGAAAGCGGCAAGGCAACAGGCATGGGCGACAGGCAACGACGCAGAGTTTGGAAAACTTAACGTAGAGGTTAAGGCACTCGAACGGCAGATAGCCCAATGGGAGAAAATCGGGCAAGAGATACGCAACGCCTACGACGAATTAGGCGCAGAGGAAGCAGCCATGAAACGGCAGTACGAAGAAGCGACCAAAGTAAACAACGCCGCAATAAGCATAACGCAGCAGTACAGGAAAGCGAGAGCCGAACTGCAACAGATGGTAGCCAACGGACAGCAGGGAACGGAAGCCTACGCAAAGCAACGCGACGAGGTTATACGCTTGCAACAGGCGATGGCAGCAGCCAACAAGCAAGCAAAGAACCTCGCCAACCCAAACCGTAACTTTCAAGCCGTGATAGGAGGATTAACGCTGATGACAAGCGGCTACCAAGCCGTAACAGGCGCAATGGGTTTGTTTGCAGGAGAGAACGAGAACCTACAGCGCATTATGACGAAAGTACAGAGCGTTATGAGCATAACGATGGCTTTGCAAACGGCATACACTCAACTTAACAAGAATAGCGCGTTTCAGTTGGTAATAGTGGCAAAGGCAAAAGATATGCTTACAGCCGCAAACGCCCGATTAGCAACCGCGTTAGGCATTTCCACAGCAGCAGCCAGCGCGTTAATGGCTACTTTGACGCTGGGTTTGTCAGCCGCTATAACAGGCATTATATATCTAATTAGCAAAATGAGCGGCAAAGCCGACGAAGCAAAGAAGAGTACCAACGAAATGAAAAAAGCCTTTGAGGAATACCACACGGCAACGGCAACCAACTCTGCGAACCTCGTAGGCAAATTCCAACAATTAAGGTTTGAATATCAGCAATTAAAGACCGCCGCCGAAAAAACGGAATGGATTAAAGCCAACCAAAGCGCATTTAACGGGTTGGAGTTGGCTGTTAATAACGTTACCGATGCCGATAATATATTTGTCAATAATACGACAAAGGTAGTTAAAGCGTTGGAGTTACGCGCAAAAGCAATGGCGTTACAGGAGTTGCAAATGAAAGCATACGAACAATACTATAAAGAAGTGATTAACGCCGATAGTACCGTAGCTGGCGGCGGCTATTATCATAACGTCAAAGAGGGGCAACGCTTTGGCACATCGGACGGCAAACTGCCCGACGATTGGGTTAAGGCTGGCGTTACAGCTACTGAAGCCGGGTACAAGTGGGGCGGCGGACAAAGCGGCGCAGGCTCGTTTACTTTGACAAAGACAGCGGTAGACAAAATTAACGCATACCGAATCCAGCAAGCGAGACAAACAAATAGTACCATTCATAAAGAAGCACAGGCTGAGCTGGACAAAACCCTTAATTACGTCACGAACGAACTTAAACTGACGGAAAAAGAAATTAAAGAATTAGGCATTTTATCGGCTGGAAGTGGTAACAATAATAAGCAGAAAAATTCAGAGCCCAACAAAGGCGACGATAAAAAAGATGAATACGCGGAGCAATTAGCCACCAGAAAAAAATTATATGCCAAATACCTACAATGGAAGCAAAGCGCAGACGAAACCGTTAGGAACGCAGCCGATACGGAGTTTGCCGCGTTGCTTAAAGAGGGAAGCAGTTATATTGACTATTTGGAACGCCAGCGCGATAGTATTAGCGACAAGGCTAAGAAGACGGCTGAAGACCTGCGTAAGCTCCAGTTTATAAACAACGAGATTGCGGAAACTACAAAGCAAACCGTTCTTTCAGACTTTAACAAAAAACTTCAAGAGGATTTAGCCGCTTGCAAGACTATAGGCGAAATGTTGGATGTTATAGAACGTCGGAAAGCGGAACTAAAGAACGATAACAGCGATACGGACAATGCCGAAGCCGAGATATTGAGTAATGCCGAAAACGATTTAACTGCAAAGGCAAAAGAGGAAACCGCGCAGATGCTACAGGAATACGCAAGTTACCTTAACGAAAAGATTTTGTTTGAAGAAGCCTACGCCCGTAGGAAGGAACTGCTGACAAAGAAGATTGCCGAAGCAAGCACCGAGCAGGAAAGAGCCGTAGCCGAAGCCGCGTTAGCAGGGCTGGAGCGCAAGCGAAAGGAGTACGAACAGCGCAGCGCAAGCGAGAGGTACGACGAACTGAAGGAGCAATACAAGACCTACCAGCAGCAAATAAGCGACATACAAACGAAGTTCCGAGAGGAACGCGAGGAAGCGCAGAAGCAGGGCAACCTCGCCATGATTGCGCAGATAAACGCGAAGGAACAGGCGGAAATAAGCAAGTTAGCCGCCGAGAAGTTGAAGCAGTCCGAGAGTTGGAATCAACTGTTTAGCGACTTAAGTACGCTTTCGTCAAAGACGATTAACAAACTTTTGGCAGACATCAACAGCCAAAAGGTAACGCTTTCCGCGCAGTTCAACCCAGCCGACCTAAAGGCGATTAACGAGCAGTTAGAGAAGGCAAAGGACGAACTGCATAAGCGAAACCCGTTTTTAGCGTTAAAAGACAGCCTAAAGGAACTTCGCGCCGCCATGAACGCCGACAAGTTGTTACGCAGCGACGACCCGTTTATAAAATCGCTTGAAGAAAAGAAGAAGCAGTACAAGCAATATACCGAAGCCGTAGAGAGCGACGATGAGACGTTAGCAGGAGCGGCAAAAGAAGCCTACGCCGACCTTCTTAAGCAGGGAAGCAGTTATATTGACTACCTACGCCGTAAGATAGAAGCACTTAACGGGAAGAAGATAACTATAGGGCTTTCGGTTGATGAGCAAGGCGAGTTAGAAAAGTTGGAAACCGTACTTAACAAGGAAACGGGAGCAACCAAGACCCTAAAGGAAGGCTTAAAAGACACCTTCGCCAGCGTAAGCAGTACGATTGACTTTATAGGCGGCACTTTTGACAGCGTGGTAAGCGGCATGAAGAAAATGGGTATCAGCATGGACGAGGAAACCGAACACGTTTTAGGCGACATTTCCGACATGATGGGCAGCGCGTCGCAGTTGGCAAGCGGTATAGCCACAGGCAACCCGTTAAGCATTATACAGGGTTCAGTAGGTTTTCTTTCGTCAGCCTTCGACCTATTCAACAGCCGAGACCGCAAAGCCGAAAAGTCTATCAAGCAGCACGAAAAAGCCGTTACCCGGTTGGGAAGGGCATACACCGCACTCCAGCACGAAGTAGATAAAGCGTTAGGCGAAACCGTGTATCAGAACCAAAGCGCAATGATACGCAACCTTCGCCAGCAGCAAGTAGAACTACGCGGCATGATTAACGACGAGAAAGGCAAGAAGAAAACCGATTGGGATAGAATAGAGGAATGGGAAGAAAAGATAGCAGAAGCCAGCCGCGAGATTGAAGACATAATAGCGGAGATTACCAAGAGCATCACGCAGACGGACGCGAAGACAGCCGCCGACGAGTTGGGCGACGCATTGGTAGAAGCCTTTTCCAACGGAACGAGCGCGGCAAAGGCTTTCGACAAGGTATCGGGCGACATTCTACGCAACGCGGTTATAAACGCCCTTAAGGTACGGTTCTTAGAGCAGCCGCTACAGGACGCTATTAAGAGTTTGCAGCACGACATGGGATTTGACGCGGAAGGAAACGGAAGGTTTGACGGTTTAACGGAAGCGGAACAGAAACGCTTTAGGGATAGCGTAGCCAAAGCCGGGGCAAACTTCGCCGAAGCCTTCAAGGTTTACGAAGACCTGTTTAACGAGCTTAACGAGAAAGACCCCAGCACCCTAAGCGGAGCTATAAAGGGAGCGAGCCAAGAAAGTATAGATTTGCTTGCAGGACAGGCTAACGCGGTACGTATGAACCAAGTAACATCGTTAGACCTTCTACGCCAGCAGCTAACAAGGCTTTCAAACATTGACGCGAACGTAGGCGTTATAGCTTCGCGTCTGCTTGCAATACTTAACAGGCTTACAGCCCCAGCAGACGACGGGCTAAGAGGACATGGTATAACAGATTAACGATAACAGCGTATGGAACTAAAGGAACTAAGAAAGGCTTTAGCCGCAGAAGCAAAGGCGGCTGGCATTTGTTCGGAGTGGTACAATTACATTCTGAGCGCACAGAGTAAGGAAAGGCTTGTAGCCCTGTACTTCAAAGGCTTTGACTTTGTGGAAGCAAACGACTTCCCAAGCGAGCCGTTACGAAGAGAGTTTGACGATATAAGACGGCATTACAACGTATATGAAAACGAGCCGTTCAGCGTCACGAACACGAAGCGACTTGTAGCCTACACGGGGGCAACAGGTAAAGCGGCGTTCAATTCCTACGCAGTAGGTCAGATTTGGGCGCGTAAGGGTTCAGACGTACACGTAGAAGCCAGCGAACACAGCTATGTAAATGTTTACGTAGTGGAAGGCGCGACGGCACACATCAAGGCTACAGGAAAAAGCCGCGTTACGGTATTCCTTCACGGCGGAAAGGTAACGCAGGAAGCGACAGAAGACGCAGTAATAACAATTAAAGAAAAGTAATATGGCATCAGAACAGAATTTAACACTTAACCTTCCCTTCGACGAAGCGGCAGGTTCTACGGTTGCTTACGACTATTCGCAACACCGATACGATGCAGCCGTACACGATAGCAGCTTTATAGGCGGTAAGCAGGGCAACTGCATACACTTCGACGGCGAAGGAAGCGCGGATATTACGCAGAACATTCTGAACCTTTCGGGCAACTTTACCATATTGGCATGGTTGAAGCCTAACACCTACCCGGACGGGCATACAGGCAGACGTATAGGAATGTTTTGTAATACGGCACTTCTTGACGGTTCGCGCGATTTGTGGATAGACGTAGAACCCGAAAGCTGGGGCTTCTTTGTCATCCGTAAGGCAGGTAACAACGTTTCCCTGTACTTAGACACCCAGCCTATAGGTACGGTAACGCTTCCCAGCACACTAACGGGAATAAGCCTCTTGCAGGACGTTTACGGAACGGAATACGCCTACGCGGATTTGGACGAAGTGAAGATTTACGACGTAGCCCTGTCCGACGAGGAAATAGAAGCGGAGCTTAACAGCATTTCGCAGCTTGAATACTACTTAGAGGGCGTAAACCTTAAGGAGTACGGCGTAAGGGTGGAAAGCAGTAGCGGCGTTTTGGATTTGCCGAAGTTGAAGACACCAGCCTCCAGCGATTGGGCGGACTATCACGGCAAGGTTATAGATCTAACCGCGAAGCGTTACGAGGAACGCGAAATAACGCTTAATTGCTGGTTGAAGGCAAGCGGAAAAATGGACTTCACGGAGAAGGTAAACAACTTGTACGAAGTCTTTAGAAAGGACGGAACGCAACGCCTTATGATTTCAATACACCCGACGAAGCCGCTTGTTTATGAAGTCTATTGCGAAGACGGCGTAGCACCTTCCAAGCGTTGGCACGACGATAAGATGATAGGCACGTTTACGCTTAAGTTGAAAGAACCCGACCCCGTGAAAAGGGTTGTACGACACCAGCGTTTAGACGTTAGCACGGAGAAGGTAAGCGTTTCCTTCAAGAGCGACAAGATGGTTAATATATATTGGGGCGACGGGAGCGTAGATTACGACGTTTACGGCGACCACACGGGAAACAACGCCATAACGCACACCTACGCCGAAAACGGCATCTACTACGCCATATTGGGCGGCGTGATTGAGGAAATAACGGACTTCAACACAAGCGGCATTTTGGTATGGAACAGATTATAATAACACACCCCGACGGGGAGAAGTTGCACCTTTTCAGCAAGCAACGCCCCAGCACAATAAGCAAGGCAACCCAAAAGGTTGCTTTGCTTTCCGACGATTTGTTAAGCCTTACCGTCGTTTCCGCCGAGCCTATAGCCTTTGACTTTGGCGACGTGGTAACGATATTCGGCAAACCCTACAGGCTTAACCAACTGCCCGAACCGACCAAAGAGGGTGAAAGAAAGTACACATACGAAGTAACTTTAGAGGGGTTGCAGTACGATTTAATAGACGTTATCTATAAATTGCCCGAAGGTTGTTACGGCGAACAACTTTACGGCGATTTGGAAGCGCACCTAACCGCGCTTATGTGGAACTTAAACAGAATATACCCCAGCAAATGGGTATTAGGCACATTCCCGAAAGGCACGGCGTTCAAGAACCTAAACGCAACAGGAAAGAACTGCCTACAGGTTCTACAGGAGTATTGCGACGAATATAAAGTAGAATTTGAAATAGCCATCAACGCGGCAAGCAACACCTATACGCTTAACATATTGGAGAAGGTAGGCACTACGCAGCCTATAACGCTCCAATACGGGCGCGGACGCGGTTTGTATAAGTTAAGCCGAAAGAACGTAAACAACGCAGGAATAACGACGCGCCTGTACGTTTACGGCGGTTCTAACAATTTAGGCAGCAAGTACGGACATACACGACTTTGTTTGCCTGGCACTACGCGGCTTTCGTCATACATTGAAAGCGCAGAGGGGCGCAGCAAGTACGGCATCAAGGAGAACGAAAAGACCTACGACGACATAAAGCCCGAAAGGGTCGGAACGGTGGAGAGCGTAGGCGCGGACGGTATTACGTTTTCCGATAGTTCCATGTTCAACCTCACGGAGCGAGAAGCCGACGGCACAACGACAAAGTACCTTATAGAAGGCACGGCGGCAAAAATAACCTTCCAAACGGGCGGTTTGGGCGGCTATTCCTTCGACGTACACTCATACGACCACAACACACACACCTTCAAAATTAACAAGTTCACGGACGAAAACGGTATGGTATTCCCTTCCGACACGTCGGCGGCTTTCCAAATTCGAGGGAAAAGCAGCGACTACGAAGGCGACAAGTACATAATAGAAGACATCAACCTCCCCCAGCAATATATTACGGACGCGGAAAACAGGCTTAAGGAACAGGGAACGAAAGACCTTAAGGAAGTATGCCAGCCACAAGTAAGTTACGCGCTGGAGTTGGAAGAAGACTTTTTTATAAAGTTGTTCGGGCGTGAAGTCGATACAGAGGTTTTGCACGTCGGCGACTATATTAGGATTGTGGACGATGGTATAGGCGTAGATAAGGAAGTACGTATTACCCGGATTGAACGCAACCTATTAAAGCGTCATTCCTACAGCATCACGTTAAGCGACACGATACAGAAGAACAGCACTATACGGGTACTTAACGAGATAAGCGACATTAACGAGGTTATCAATATGAACGGTTTGGCAGACCCAGCCGTAGCGCGTAGAAGGTGGAAGACCGCGCAGGAACTATTAAGCATGGTATTCGACCCCGAAGGCGACTACTACAGCGAGAAGATAAAGCCGTTAAGCGTTGAAACGTCGATGTTGGCAGTAGGAGCGAAAAGCCAGCAGTTTGTATTAAAGAACGTAACCTTTGAACCGAACTATAACGGCTCATACGTTTATTTGCGCGTTTCCGCAGGAACGCTGGAACATTACGCCATCAGGGAAGACGGCGTAGCAACGTGGATTTTAGCGGCGCAGACCTTCACGTTAGACAAGTCATCGGCTTATTACATTTACGCACGTTGCAACAAGGCTAACAATACGGGAACGTGGTTTATTACGAAGACGCAGTACAAGGTAGAAGACGTAGCAGGTTACTATATGTTCTTAGTTGGTACGGTAAGCAGTCCGCAGACGATACGCGGAACGTTAGAAGCAGTCCGCAGCGTTTCACTTACCTACGGCTTTAGCACCGTAAACGGAAGGCACATTAAAACGGGCAGGATTGAAAGTACCGCTGGAAATTGTTACTTCGATTTGGATAACAACCAAATCGGCGGCGTTTTGCAGTTCGTGAAGTCAGACGGCACGGTAGGCAACGTAGCGGACATCAACACCAAAGCAGACGACGCAAAGGACTATATAGACAACACCCTGCCCGACATATTGGACGGCATACAGGCACAGTTAGACGGGCAAATAGAACAATTCTTCTACAACTACGACCCCACGGACGCGACAGAGCCAACCAGCACATGGATAGCAGAGGACACGCGGACAGGAACGTACACGGAGCGCGAAAATCACTTAGGCGACCTGTTCTATAATACGGATACGGGTAAGGTATTTCGCTACGTCAAGCAACGCATATCTGTACCGCACGGCATGAGTTGGGTTTATCTGTGGCGGCAGCTTTCAGACGAAGAGCTGGAACAGGCGTTAGCCATTGCAAACGACGCGCTGGACTTAGCGAAGACAAAACGCCGTATTTTCACGACTACCCCCTACACACCTTACGACGTAGGCGATTTGTGGGTACAGGGTACTACAGGCGACATCATGCGCTGCAAGACGGCAAGACAAACGGGCAGCTTTTCCGCCAGCGATTGGGAGAAAGCCAGCAAGTACACCGACGACACAGCCCTAAACAACTTTGTTAGCGGTCAGTTCGCGCAGACAATAGCCAACATCGGCGAACAGATAGACGGGAAGATAGAAACGTTTTTCCAAGCTACAGACCCTTCTATTTCGTGGGCTTCTTTGGCGGACGCTATGGCGCACGAAGGCGACCTTTGGTATAACACCAGCACGAAACGCCTGTACAGGTGGGTAAACACCAGCGCGGACAACTACTCATGGCAGGAGATTACCAATAAGGATGCTATAGACGCTTTGGCAGCAGCAGCGGCGGCACAGGACACGGCGGACGGCAAACGGCGCGTCTTTGTAGCCACACCTTATCCACCTTACGACGTAGGCGACCTTTGGCTAACAGGCGGCAAGACAAACGGGCAGCTTTTCCGATGCGTCACGGCACGGGCTACAGGTTCTTACCGCGCCAGCGATTGGGCGGAAGCAGTCTATTACGACAATACGAAGACCACGATAGACGGCGGCGTAGTAACATCGGGTACGGTGCAGCTTGTAAGCCCCGTTTCGGAAAGTATTGTAGCAGGTATCACGGGCGGAGAAGACGAGACAGCACAGACCGAAACAAACAGAAAAGTACGCTTTTGGGCTGGAGCCAGCAAAAATAACCGTTTTTCCGCACCCTTCCGCGTTCTACAGGACGGCACGGTACACGCTACCAAAGCCAACATCGAAGGAACGGTTAAGGCTACAAGCGGCGAGTTTCGCGGAACTATCTACGCAACTGACGGCGAGTTTAACGGGCGCGTCTATATTGGCGGCGGCGCAATACAACTCAACAAGAACGGAAGCGGAAGCTTAGGTAACGGGCAAATACATTGGCAAGCCAACTACGGGGCTTTAACTATTCCCTTCTTGAGCTTAGGGCAGGTTTGGGGCTTTGACCAGCTTTCTGCATCGGCGAGCCAATACCACCCCGTAAGCAGAGGCGCGGCGTTAATATTCCTCGACTCCCCGAACAACGAAACGGTATATTTGCCAAGCGAACCACACAGGGCATTTATTTACACCATCATAAACTGTACACAGAAGTATAAATATCTTAACGGAAACGGGCGTAAGGTATGTTACAGGAGCGAATCTCTTACAGGATATTACGTATTACAGGAAGCAAATAGTTTTACTTTGGGTTTGGCGCAGACGGCTATGCTTATTTTTGACGGGAAATGGTACGTAATTAGTACGAACTAACGCCCCAACTTCACGGCACAGGGGCAACCGTGTAAGTGTTTCCTTCTTGATTTCACGGCTTCAAGAATAAAAACACTTCACGGGAATTTAGTAGTGTATTATTATAAGACGAAGAATTAGTAATTTTGCAAACGAATTAAATTTTTGCAGTATGGAAAATAGAAACGGCGACTTAGTAAGTCCGCAAATTTCGGTTATGGGTACTATTACCTTTGCCGACGAAGAGAACTTCAAGAAAGACACCCCGTTTTGCATCAAGAACGACGGCGACACGGCGGTAGTTTTGGAAGTGAACCTTTGGGGAATGCCAGAAGGCGCGTTTATTGCCACGCGCTTTGATACTGGCTGGAACCCCGAAATAGTAAGAGAGATAAAGGCAACAAGTCAAACAAATGCCCTTCTTTGGGGCTACTAAAAACAACAGATTATGGGTTTAGTAATTGGAGTAGGCAACACGAAGCCTACATTTCCCTACGACTACTACTATGGCGTTAAGATTAACACCAACGTAGCAGACACCACGCTGGAGCGAGTAGGACGCGCGGAGCTTCACGCCAGCCTGCCCGTTCAGACACAGATGCGCCGATGCCTTCTAAACGACGACGGCGAAGTAGTTACGTACCTTCACGCTACAGACAGCACGAAGACCGACACGGGCGCGACAGCCGACCTAACAGGAGCAAGCGGCATGGTTATGGTAGAAATACCCGAACACTACCGTAAGTTTGAGTTCGACGGCAGCAATATCCTCGCGCTTATTTCGACTTTCCCACTTCCGGGCTTCCACAAGGTACGCAAAGTTTACCGTTCAGCCTACGAAGCAACCGTAGATAGAACCACCAGCACAATAAAGCTGGCTTCCGTAGTCAATACTACCGCAGCCTTCCGTGGTGGAAACAATACGGCATGGTGGGATGACACCTACAGAAGCCTGTTAGGAAGACCAGCCACAAATATAAGCCTTACCAGCTTCCGCAGCTACGCACGTAACAGGGGAGCAGCAGGACTTAACGACAAGGGCTGGAACTGCGACCTATACGAAGCGCAGCTTAACACCTATTGGCTTTTCGTGATCGAGTACGCACAGCTTAACAGCCAAACGGCATTTACAGCCCAGCTTACCGAAGAGGGCTACAGACAGGGCGGCTTAGGCGACGGCGTTACGACTTTGGCAGACGGAAAGTGGAACAGCTTTAACGGCTACAACCCGTTTATACCCTGCGGAATTACCAACAGCTTAGGCAACGCTACGGGCGTAGTGGACTACGAAATGCCCGAAGAGTACGGCACAGCCCTTACCGTTCACGTACCAAGCTACCGAGGTATTGAAAACCCGTTCGGGCATGTTTGGAGCTGGACGGACGGCATCCTCGTACAGGCACAGAGCGACGCGAACGGCGCAAAGCATTTGTTCTTTAGAGCAGCCGACGACAACCCTGCAAACTTCAATAGCAGCAACTACAACGGCTACGTACAGCGCGGCGAGCTTCCAAGAAGCAACGGCTACGTTAAGAAGATACTTTGCGGAGAGTACGGCGACAATATGCCGCAGGCAGTAGGCGGAAGTTCTACGACATACTTTGCCGATTATTTCTATCAGAACATACCAGCAAGCGGCGTATCCTTAAGGGGCGTGTATTGGGGCGGTTCTGCGTTTTTCAGCGCGTCTGCCGGGCTTGCGTTTGCGAGGACGGATAACATCCCCTCGAATACGCATACGGATGTCGGTTCTCGCCTTTGCTTTATACCCGCAGCGTAAGTCGACCACCAAAAACCGAACGAACGGCAAAAGCGAAAGCGTCTAACGCCCAAACCGCCGCGTCATTATTTGGCGGCTGGGGTTCATTCAAAGACCAAAAATAAAAAGTTCAAGAAAAGATGAACGAAGAGCAGAACAAAACGCAGCAGGAAGACGACGGTAGCCTGTCCTTCCTTAACATTCCGCAGGACGAAGCAAACAAGCACTTCAACTGCAAGGAAACGACACAGCAGCAGCTAACGAACCTTAAGTTTT
>Ga0256406_1004621_pt1 | contig 15528 bp, 11 predicted proteins | sample RumenRJG_03DNA_FD_185986 | JGI IMG/M metagenome (GOLD analysis project Ga0256406, IMG submission 185986) | Bovine rumen microbial communities from Lethbridge, Alberta, Canada - RJG_03 | ecosystem: Host-associated > Mammals > Digestive system > Stomach > Rumen | place: Canada: Alberta | collected... | reverse complement strand
CTTAGGGAACTTTGTCTGTACTTTTTTGGAAAATTCGTTTTCTGGCTCCATTTTCTCCTTTGTGGACCTGAACGAGGCGTTGATTTTTTGGGACCCGTGTGGGTCAAAATATTTATTCAGTGAACACGAATTAAAAAGATAAGCCGTTCGGTAGCCGCATTATAATACCACTTCCCTTTTTACAGGTTTATCCGCTAAATGGTGATTGAAAGTGACCTCCCAAGGCTTTTAGCGGATGAATCTGAAAAACACAGATAATAGTTTAGTTCTGAACAACTTATAATCGGCTTCTCCCCCTCTCTTGATGCCCTAGAGTTCCTCGCAATGGGAGATGATGCCAGCACAATGGTCAGGCATTGAGTCGGCTGAGAGTCTCAGCGAGACGGGTGGTCCAGTCCTCATCGGGAGCAACGTGGAATCCGTGGATACCCAAGGCTTCGGCACCCTGCACATTCTTCAGACTGTCGTCGAGGAAGATGCACTCGTCGGCCTTCATGCCGTCGGCCTCAAGGGCATACTCGAAGAAGTCGGGATTAGGCTTGTAGCGTTTGATCTCATAGCTGCAGAAGAGCGAGTCGAAATAGTCAGAGATAGGTCTGCCGTCGTCGCTGAACCTATTGCTGCGGGTGAAGCCCATGATGAAGGGATTCGTATTGGTGAGCAGACAGAGGTGATAGTTGGCCTTCAACTTGGAGAGGAAGTGCAGTCTGTTCACAGGCACGCTCTTCAGGAAGCCGAGCCAGCAATACTGCGCTTCGTCCCAACTGATGTGGTCGCGACCAGTGGCCTCTGCCATACGGCGGCAAAACTCATCGGCATCAATCTTGCCGGTCTCCACGTCAAGGAAGAAGTCCTTCTGTCCGTAAGCACCCATGTAGAAGTCGGGATCCAGTCCATAACTGCGGAAGCGGCGGAAAGCTTCTTGGGTGTCCTGAAGAAACACCACTCCACCCATATCAGACAAAATGTTCTTGATCATGTATTTTTCTTTTGTGAGTTATGACTTATTGATAACGGCGCAGAGAGTAATTTCCTCCTCTGCCGGGCCTGAGACTAAAGTCGTTGCAAAAATACAAAAAATAATTGATTCGCTTCATCCATCGCCGATAAATGCTTAATTTTGCTGTGAAAATAAAAAAGTACACCAATAGATAAACACAGATGAGATGGGTAAAAGGAGGAAACATAAGAAGCCCAAGAGCCACGAGCCCCAGGACGAAGCTCAGGAACAAGAGCAATTTATCTATGGTCTTGCAAAAGACCTTTCCCAGGATACAGGCATCAGCTACTCTGAAGCCCTCGGTTACGTTTTAGGAATAAAGAATCCGACCTACGGATGGGAGAAAGATCTAACAGATGAAGAGTTTCAAGCCCTTCTAAACCAAGACGAATGATGTCGGTAGGAGGGTCGTCATTCCTGACGACCAAGCAAGATCCCCCGATTTCCATCAAGAGAACATTCTTCGTCGTCAGGAATGACGACGCTCCTATAATGACCAAGCAAGAACCCCGATTGCACATCAAGAGTAAATCATTCGTCGTCAGGAATGACGACGCTCCTAACGCAGACAGCAGGAATGACTAGAACAATTCCTCTTCGTTCATTTTGTCTTCGATTTCCTTCCAGTCGAGAAAGTTGTCGTCGAGCACGTCATTGATGAGTTCTTCCGGCCAGACCACCTCATAGTCGTCAAAAGTTATGCTCATGTCTAATGCTTCATCTTTGGCACGCAATCTGTCCAATTGTAGATACAACATGTCCGCGAGGAAGTCCCTATTTTCTTCATACATATCCTCATTGAATTCTTCTAAGTCATCAAACGAGGCATCCCTACCAAACTCTTTAAAGAAGTTTCGTAGATAATACAACTCCTCATAAGTGAACCGTAAGATATCATCCGCAGTGGACGAAGTTTTGGGTACGCCCTCACCATTCCAGGGATTCTTACTGGGGGTGAACTCGAAGCGATATTCCTTGTTGTAAATGTCTCCTAAATTAGTCATTGGATTTGGGTTTGGTTTTGCCTGCAAACATACGAATTAAATTTGATTCCCATACGCCTTGATCCTTATTTTTTGTCTTAAAGATGAAACATAGTATGATCTGACAGGATTGTAGGGACTTTCATAAAGGCAAAGGAGACCGCTTCCTTATAAAAGACAAAAATATAGCCGCTATTCTTTGATTTCATATATCAAAACGTTATAAAACAAGGCAGAATTTAATCAATTTGAAAATTTATATCTGATTATTGATTTCTTATTGCTTTATTTTTAGATTTATCACCGAGCATTTTATAACTTTGTACCGAGAATGTCTAACAAAACGATACGAATATGAGAAAAATCATTCTTTCACTTCTGTTTATGCTGGCCGTGATAGAAGCCGGCGCACAAAGCTATCCCACATCACTCACCGAGAAGCACGACGTGGCCATCCTCGTGATCGACATGCAGAACGACTTTGTCAAGCCAGGCGCTGTACTTTGCGTTGACGGCGCGCTGAAGACCATACCTGACATCAACAAGCTGATTGATTATGGCCGTACCAAGAACTGGAAGGTCATCTGGATCATGCGGGCCCATGAGGCCACAGGCGTCGACGTCGACGCTCCCCGCATTCCCCTCTTCGTTGACGGGAAGCCGGGCTACTGCGTACCCGGAACAGAGGGATACCAGTTGGTTGATGGTCTCGTTCCAGCCAAGGAGGACCTCATTGTCCAGAAATACCGCAACAGCGCATTCTTCGCCACCCAACTCGACCTCATACTCCGCAGGATGGGCGTAAAGACCGTAGTACTTGCCGGCACCCAATATCCCAATTGCGTCCGCGGCACTGCCAATGACGCCATGAGCTACGACTACGAGACGATTGTAGACACCGACGCCTGCTCGGCCAAGACCGAAGAAGTGGCCAAGAACAACATCTTCGACATGCGCAACATGGGCATCCGTTGCATCTCGCTGGATGAGATTAAAGCGAGATTCAAGTGATTTCCCCCGACAGCTCTTTTACCCTCCATATTTTATACATCAAGGCAGCTTTCCCGTATGGGTGGCTGCCTTTTTCATGGCACGGGAAGACCCACCTACTCTCGACCCACCCCTTCTTTCTTCGTCGTCATTCCTGACGACGCTCCTACAACTCCGAAGGGAGCACATTAGAAGGGACAGAACTAACTACAAGCCCAATGTTATTTTTCCTAAAATTATTGCATGAGTATTTGCTGATGATATCATCTTTCTGTAACTTTGGGATGTCATTCTGTCTACGCACCTACAACGATGAGATAAGCCCGCAGAAAGTCCCCCCGACAGCCTGCGCCTCAAGCCCACACAGCACGTTCCACTTGGCACAATCCCTATCGACTGCAAAGCCAAGTGAATGTTCCTGTCTGCCACAGGATTTCCACCGGGTATAATAAGTGATGATAAACTATCCAACCCTTTGAATATGATGAATGTAAGTATTGTCGGTTCCGGCAAGATTGCCAAAGAAATTATCAAGATGCTCCGAACGGAGGCTGAAGGCATCGGCATCACCAGCCTCTATAGCCACAGCAATAGTCCGGCCGCCCACCAGCTGGCCCAGGAGAATGGCATCCCGACAGTCTATAACGACTACACTCAACTGCTCTCAGAGGACAAGGCCGACTTCCTCTACATTGCCCTGGTCAACAGCGCCCATTACGACTACGTTAAGCTGGCTCTCTTGGCAGGCCGGAACGTCATCGTAGAGAAGCCCTTCTGTCTGGAATACGACCAGGCCAAAGAACTCGTCGACATGGCCCGCGAGCGTCAGCTCTACCTCTTCGAGGCCGTCAGTCTCCTCCACACTCCCAATTTCAAGTTCGTCAGTGAGCAACTGAAAAACATCTCGCCCGTACGCCTGGTCATGTGCAACTACTCCCAGTATTCCAGCCGCTACGACCGCTATCTGAAGGGCGACGTAGCACCGGCCTTCAATCCAGCACTCGGAGGCGGAGCGCTGATGGACCTCAACGTCTATAACCTCAATGCCATGGTGGGTCTCTTCGGCCGCCCCGTGGATTGCCATTATTTCGCCAACCGCGGCTTCAACGGCGTAGACACCTCGGGCATCGCCGTCCTCAACTACGACAGCATGAAGGCGGTCTGTTCCGCCGCAAAGGACTGTGCCGGTCCGTCCTCCATCCTGATAGAGGGCGAGAGGGGCACAATTCGCGTTGTCGGAGCGCCCAACGAGTTTGCCGAAGTGGAGATAACCAAGGACGGCCGCACGCAGAATTTCCGCCTGAACAAGTATTCCTCGCGTCTGACACATGAGTTTATGGAGTTCAGCGAGATATGGGAGCGTAAGGACTATTCCCTCATGTCCCACTATCAGGACCTCTCTCTCCAGGTGATGGAGGTTCTTTCCGCCCTGCGACAGAACTGATCCAACGGGAGGATTTGGATTAGTATGAACGGGAAAGTTCCGATAGCTACAAGAAAGAGAGTCTTCTGATCCTAGACTTTTTTGTCAAGAATTTGAGAATTAGAGAATTTTTTTGTACTCGGCGAGAAAGGATATTCTATAATTCTCTAATCCTTGATTTTTTTGTCAAGAATTGGAGAATTAGAGAATCTTCTTGGGCCATGAAATAAAGAGAATTTGCTAGTAATAAATAACGAATGATGTGCATAGGAGGGCCGTCATTCCTGACGGCCAAGAAAGATAATCGATTTATTGTTAAAGGTTCGTCCGGAAATACGACCTATTGTAGTTTTGAAGGGTCGTTCGGAAATCTTGGTCGTCAGGAATGACGACCCTCTTATGCGCTCCTACCATTTACTCCCCGCTTGCTTCCCCCCTCCCTCTATAGGGAGGGGATAGGGGTGGGTCCAGAAGGGGTTGGGGGTGGGTCTTCTACAACAGATATAGTTTTCTCTGGAAGTTGTCGTAGACCTGCTTGGCGGCCTTTATGCCACCCAACTGCGTGATGCCCGTGTTCACGTCGTGGAACTTCTGCTCAATCAGACCAGGTAAGTTGGCCTTGCTCAGTTCCTTCACCCCATTTTCGATGTAGGCCACGATGACGTAGTCGACGAAGTTCTTCTGTGCCGGCGTGAGCGAGTCGACATAGTCGCGCGTCTTCTCCGCCCGCTTCTTCCGCTCGATGGGACTGACAGCATAGGAGACGTATTCCAGTACATCCAGCAGGTCGGCGTTGTCGGCATCGATGATATGACGAATCTGACTGAGCACCTCCACGCCGTAGCCGGCCTGACCCAGTTTGTTGAGCAACTCCTCACGCTTTGCCGGGTCGGCCCACTGCTGCTTGAGGTCGTCGATTGAGGAATAGAAATCGGGCAGACGACCGTACATCTCCTTGATGAAGTCCTGCGCGGGCACCGGTTTTCCCTCAGGACTCCAGAACATCACCTCGGTCTGATACTGGATGGCCCGCCGCCTGCCGTCGGACAGCTTGATCTCGATGGTCTGCTTCTGTGGTTTCCCGCTGCCGCCCGGCTTGTCGCCGCCACCACCGGGTTTGTTGCCCGGCTTCGGCTTCTTGCACGTGCAGGGATTGTTGCCGCAGACCGGGCACACCGCCTCACCGTCCCACTCGGGCTGGGCAAAGTGCTCGTAGGCCCTGACGAAGTCGAACACGGTGAAGAAATACTTGCCGTCGTAGAGTCTCGTGCCACGACCGATGATCTGCTTAAACTCAATCATCGAGATGATGGGGCGCATCAGCACGATGTTCCTCACGTTGAGCGCATCCACGCCAGTGGAGAGTTTCTCACTCGTCGTGAGGATGGTGGGGATGGTCTTCTCGTTGTCCTCAAAGTCAGCCAGAAAGGCCTCGCCCGTATCGCCGTCGTTGGCCGTCACGCGCACGCAGTAGTCGCTGTTGTATTCGCCGGTCTGCTGCTGGTGATACTGGTTGATCATGTCACGGATGACGGCGGCATGCTCCTGACTGGCACAGAAGACGATGGTCTTCTCGTCTGTACTGCCCATCTTGTCCATGAACTGGCGCACTCGGCCCCGGTCGCGCTCGGCAATGGCGATGTCGCCGTGATAGAAGTTCTCCTCGGTGTAGGTTTTCGCGGGGTCCACCTCACCGGCCAGCACGGTGTCGTCGGGCGTATAGTGATACGTGTCGATGGTCGACTTCATGTTGAAGTGGCGGAAGGGCGTCAGGAAACCGTCGTCGATGCCCTGCTTCAGCGAGTATTCGTAGGCGTGATAAGAGAAATACTGATAGGTGTTGACGTTCATGGCTACGCGTGGCGTGGCCGTAAGACCGAGCTGCACGGCCGAGTCGAAATACTCCATGATGCCGCGCCATGTGCTCTCGTCGTTGGCGCCACCGCGATGGCACTCGTCGATGATGATCAGGTCGAAGAAGTTCTTGGGATACTGACCGAAGTAAGGTTCCTCGCCCGCCATAAACGTCTGGAAGATGGTGAAGAAGACGGAGCCGTTGGTGGGCACCTGTCCGTCCTTGCGCACAGAGCCCGGACGGATTCTCACCAGCGCGTCCTGCTCGAAGCCTGTGAACTTGTTGAAGGCTTGGTTGGCCAGGATGTTGCGGTCGGTGAGGAAGAGAATCTTCGGCCGCGTCTGAGTCCCTGCCACGTTCCATTTGGTCTGAAAGAGTTTCCAGGCGATGTGGAAGGCGATGAGGGTCTTTCCCGTTCCCGTGGCCAGAGTGAGGAGGATGCGTTTCTCGCCCCGGGCGATGGCGTCGAGCACGTGGTTGACGGCAATCTCCTGATAGTAGCGCAGGTGCTTCTCGCTGTCCTGATAGAAGGGCTGCGTGCGAAACTTATCGCGCCAGTAGTCGGCCTTGCCAAACTGCCGGTGCCAGAGCTCCTCGGGCGTGGGGAACCTGTCGACCTCATGCTCGCCGCCACTGTGCGGGTCGCGGTCAATCTCATAGACATGGTCGCCGTCGGCAGCGTAGGTGAAGCGGATGTCGAGCGTCGAGGCATAGCCCTTGGCTTGGGCGATGCCTTCCTTGTAGCCCACCTCGTCGCTCTTGGCCTCAACGATAGCCAACTTTACATTGCGGTAGATGAGCACGTAGTCGGCCTTCTTGGGCTTGTTCTTGACGGTCTTGCTCACCTTTCCGAGAGTGAAATAGTATTCCGTCGTGATACGGCTGCCGTCCACCACGTCCCAACCCGCCGCCTTCAACTGCGGGTCAATCTTATGGAGTCGTGTATCGCTTTCGTTCATAGCCTGAGAGTTTTAGTCTTCTTGTTCGTAATAATAGGAGTAGTCGATGCCTTTCATCCACATCTCCCTGTCGTTAATCTTGTCTGTGAGCGCGCCAAGCAGCAATTGCTTGATGCGCGAAGCGTTGGCCACGCTCAGTGTCATGGCCTCCAGATAGGCGCGCTTGTCTATTTGGCTCCAATCGACGCACTTCTTGAGATGAGCCTTGAGCATCAGGTCGAGCCAGATGCGCGTGCTGCGGCCGTTGCCCTCCATGAATGGATGGCAAACGTTCATCTCCACATATTTGTCTGCAATCTCATCGAAGGTCGACTCCGGCATGCGTTCCACCCGTTTCAATTGGTCTGGCAGATACTGAGCTAAGCAGAAGGTGAAGCCTCCCTTAGAGATGGTCTTGCTTCTGATTTGTCCTGCGAAGTCGTAGAGCCCGCCAAAGAGATAAGCGTGAATCTGTTGCAGGCCGCGCATAGTTCCTTCGGGGATAGAATCGAGCAGGTTACTCTCAAAGAGCGTATAGGCTTTCTTGCGGCTCTGACCGTCAATCGTGTTGTCGCTATAGGTCAGCCAATCGAGAAAATCCATGGCCTTGCTGTTGTTTATATGGCTTGCCAAGAACTTGATGCCGTCCGCATCCATCACATTGGTCATTCTTCGCTTGCCATCGGGGGCCGTCATCTTCAACTGGGTAGTGACACTACCCACTTCAGGTGCTTCCTTACGGAGCTTGGCTTTAAGATACTTCCAATAGTTTCGTGTCTTGGCATAGTCATCCTCATCGTTGATGGCCCCAACAACGTCAAGCACAGAGAAGTACCATTTCGATGATGCGTCGTCCCATACGGCACGCACCTCGTGGTCTTTATAGAAACGGATGGATATCTTGCTCATATTGCGATGCTGCTTTTACTCAAAGGTTTGACGTAATATCGACTGCTTTAATGCTGAGCACTCGGCGAGGGTGCGGGAGAGGTTGGAGGAGATAATTTTAATCTTACTTGCTATAATATCTAATTCATCAGAAATAGCTTTTTGGTTTTCAATTGGCGGAAACACAATTGTCAACTTCTTTAGTGCTGTTTTATTGAACTTTGGTTGTGCCATATTGGATGTTATATTAGATAATTGCTTTTGAAAGAATTTATCCTTAAAAGCGTAAGATAGAAATTTCATATTTAACAGCTTACTCTTAACAAGGACAGCATTAGGACCAAGGACGTTGTTTTCATATGGTAACATATTGGGGTCTACATAGTATACCTCACCGCAGTTAACTCCTACATTTGGCAAAATGATTGAAACCTCATTTAAGTTTACTCTATATAAGTAATTAAATGCATCCTTTGTTACATACACGAAATGTCCTTTTCGGAATTGCGACTTTAAGTCAGTAGTTCTGACCAATTGTGCGTAACTTAATGAGTTCTGATATACTACATTTTTCCTCAAGTCTGCAAAAGATCCAGCTGCTACAAAATCTGTAACAGTATCACAAACTTCCCCTAATAGTTTCTCTTTCCATCCTTCTTTCGGCTCCATCATTTTAGCCAAAGCCGATTGAAACAAAGCCTTAGCTTCATTGAGGGAATCTTCGGCATTCTTCGCTACGGCATCAATCTTCGCAAAGGCAGAATCAAGATAAGAGACAATGCGCTGCTGCTCGGAAAGAGGAGGAACGGGAATCTCTATATTTTCAACAACCGTTTTAGATATTTCTACGAAAGTTGCTCCTTTACCAATTGAATTTAAATAATTTGTATGTCCCCAAAACCACCAGTACAAAAATTCATTGTACAAATCCTTGCCACAAACAACGCATTTAAATCCTTGATTACAATAGGTGGGAACTTTGTTAATTGTAACTTTGCCAATAGGCGCCCTTGAAGACAGGATGACTGTCCCAACAGGTAAAAGCTTTAGATTCTTCTCTTTTACTGCCTTATCTGTTATTTTCTTTTTAGAATCATAGAGATAATGGCTTCCATCAAGTTCAGCTGGAGAAATCCAACAGTTATCGCCGCCCCAATACTCTTTGTTGCTCGTATTAGGCGTAGTTCCTCCTATAACTGTCCCTACTTCCTTTATCTTCTTATATTCCCACCCTTCTTTCATCCCATCATCTTCATTATTTGTTTGAGCAAGTCCGTATTCTCCTTGTTCAGCTCCACGAGCACGGAGGCAATCTCCTGCGGTGTGCGGTCGTCGACCTCTTCCACCTTATTCGGGTTCTTCACGCTGAGGTCGTAGTTGGCATCGAGCGTGGCGGTGTCGAGGTTCCACGAGTGCTCACTCTCCGCTTTCGTAGCCTGGAGCTGGAGAAATTCGGCGAGGTCGGCTTCGGTCATGGGATGCGTCTTGGTGAAGTGCTTGTCGAGCTGATAATACCACACCTTCTTCGTGGGCTCACCCTTGCGGAAAAAGAGCACCACGGTCTTCACGCCCGTTCCCGTGAACACGCCCGACGGCAGGTCGAGCACGGTGGTGAGGTTGCACTCCGTGAGCAACTTCTTGCGCAGCGCCACGCTGGCATTGTCGGAATTGCTGAGGAAGGTGTTCTTGATGACGATGCCCGCACGACCGCCCGGTTTCAGCATCTTGATGAAATGCTGGAGGAACATGTAAGCCGTCTCGCTGCTCTTGATGGGGAAGTTCTGCTGAATCTCCTCACGCTCAGCGCCACCGAAGGGCGGATTGGCGCCGATGACGTCGACCTGGTCGCGCGGTTGGATGTCGGAGAGCGGTTCGGCGAGGGTATTCGTCTTGATGACGTTGGGACTCTCGATGCCGTGCAGTATCATGTTCATCATGCCTATGATGTAGGCCAGACCTTTCAGTTCCTTGGCATAGAAGGTGTGGGTCTGGAGCGTCTGCTCGTCAGTAGTGCCGGGACGGGTATGGTCGTGCATGTAGAGGTAGGCCTCGCAGGGGAAGCCACAGCTGCCGGCCGCGCCGTCGTAGAAGGTCTCGCCAACCTGCGGCTTGAGCACCTTGATGATGGTGCGGATGAGGGGCCGCGAGGTGTAGTACTCCCCGCCGTTGCGCCCGGCGTTGCCCATCTGGCGCAGCCGCTCCTCATAGAGCGCCGACATCTCGTGCTTGTCCTGCGCCGTCTGGAAGTGGAGTTTGTCCACCTGCTCGATGACGCCGCGCAGGGTGTAGCCGCTCGTGATCTTGTTGCTGATCTCGGAGAATATGACGCCCACCTTGTATTCGATGGTGTTGGTGTCGTAGCGCTCCTTAAAGTGGGAAAGGTAGGGCCAGAGGTCGGCATTGACGAAGTCGAGCAGGTCCTGTCCCACGAGGGCCCGCGTGTGGTCGTAGTTGCCGGCGCTGTCCTTCGGCATGGCCCATGCGCTCCACTGGTGGCGCTCGTCGATGAAGCGGTGATAGTCCTCGCCGGCGAGCTCGGCCTTGAGTTCGCGCGTCTGCTCCATGTCGTCGAGGTATTTCAGGAAGAGGATCCACGAACTCTGCTCCACGTAGTCGAGTGCGGTGGAGCATCCTGCGTCCTTCCAAAGTATATCGTCTATCTGTTTGAATACTCCTTCGAAATTCATATTGCTGTACTTGGCATTGTTTAGACTTACAAAAATAATGATTTTATTTCTAATAAGGCCGCGATTTACGAAAATCTTCAGAATTATTTCTCTTCGTCAAAATGAAGAGAATCCTCTGATTATTATTTTTTGTAAAGAATTTGAGAATTAGAGAATCTTCTTCGGCAAGAAACGAATTCTATAACTTGACCAGTCTATTGAATATTAGAGAATTATTCGTCTTCGGCAAAGAGAATCCGCTAATTCTTGTTTTTTTGTCAAGAATTTGAGAATTAGAGAATTTTCCTGTACTCGGCAAGATTGGAATTCTATAATCCTTGTCCAGTCTATTGAATTTTAGAGAATTATTCGTCTACGGCAAAGAGAATCCGCTAATTCTTGTTTTTTTGTCAAGAATTTGAGAATTAGAGAATTTTCTTGTACTCGGCAAGAAACGAATTCTATAACTTGACCTGTCTATTGAATTTTAGAGAATTTTCTTGTGCGCTGAATTGAAAAGGAAGAGAATAATAAATCTTCAGGGAACAGTGCAAGTCTCTCTGGTTTTAATCACAGCCCTGAAAGGGCTGGTTGATTTGCCCTGTCTAGCTCGCTCGGAAGCTTGTAGGAGCGTCGTCATTCCTGACGACGAATGATTTACTGTAGGAGCGTTTTAGGAGCGTCGTCATTCTTGACGACGAGAGATTTGCTTGGGATTCGCAATCAGAGTACGGGCTTGGTCGTCAGGAATGACGACCCTCCTATGCACATCTATTGTTATTTAACGCTCCGCTTCGCGGAATTGAGAATAATAACTAATAACGCAAACTACTGCAAACAATATGCGCCCGTCATTTGCTTCCCCCTCCCTCTGTAGGGAGGGGATAGGGGTGGGTCTTGAGGTTGGAGGTGAGTCCAGGAAGGATTGGGGGTGGGTCATCTGGTTTGCCGTCTCCGGAACACTGAAATACCGAGAATCGATGATCGCTACCACGTGGTAACCACATTGCTACCACGTGCCAACCTTATTGCTGCCACGTGGTAACCATATTGCTACCACGTGGTAACCATAATGCTGACAGCTGTCAGCAGTTCTGCTCTCAACTGTCAGCAGTTCTGCTCTCAGCTGTCAGCAGTTCTGCTCTCAGCTGTCAGCAACATAAAAAAGGAGGTAAACACAGCGAGCGAATGTGCTTACCTCCTCTATAAATGATGAGTGGGTTGCGTTAATCAAAAGTCTTCTGAACATGTATCGGGAATTATCCCCCTCCCGAATACAAACAATCCACAGAAATTATGCACAGCGTTATAGGAGCGTCGTCATTCCTGACGACGAAGGATTTACTCTTGATGTGCAAGCGGGGGTTCTTTCTTGGTCGTCAGGAATGACGACCCTCCTATGCGCTCCTACCATTCACTCCCCGCTTGCTCCCCCCCTCCCTCTGTAGGGAGGGGATGGGGGAGGGTCTTCTCCTTTTTCATTATTTATTGAGATGATACACCTCATTCTTGGTGGTCGGGAAGGTGATCTCGTCGTTGCCCTTGACCTCGACGGGCACGCTGGCGCCGGAGGCAGTGGTCACCTTGAAGCGGCGGGCGTCGTTGCAGACGATGGTACAGGGCAGACCCGAACCCGATGTGATGGTCAACTGGGTGGCAGCAGCGTTCTGCCAAAAGATGTCGACCGTGAAGTTGCCAACGGCGCGCAAGCCCTTCACACTACCGCTCTTCCAGTACTCCACGGGCAGGGCGGGCAGAATCTCCAGCTTGCCGAAGCGGCTCTGGAGCAGCATCTCGGCCACACCGGCGGTGTAGCCAAAGTTGCCATCGATCTGGAAGGGCGAGTGGGCATCCCAGAGGTTCTCGTATATGCCGCCATTGTTGCCCATGTTGACCGTTGTCTGACTGGTTTGGTGGAGCGCGTTCTTGATGAGCTTGTGACAGTTCTCACCGTCTCCGACGCGCGCCATGAGGTTGAGCTTATGGCACAGCGACCATCCCGTGCCGGTAAGTCCACGGGCATAGAGCGAGTTCTTGGCGGCCTGGAAGATGGAATCGTTATGCTCACGACCGATCTCGTTGAGCGGGTAGAGACCCATCAAGTGGGACACGTGGCGGTGGGTGGTCCAATCACGAACCGTGTTCTGGGCCGTGTATTTCCACTCGCGCAAGTAGGTCTTGCCATCGATCACCTCTGTGTGGCAACCATTGTCGAGACTGTCGAAGCGGTTCTGCAGTTTCCTGACATAGGCTTCGTCGACACCGGCACGGGCCAGACCGAGCTCGTTGATGGCCTTGAGCGTACTGCTGAAGAGGTCCCAGACGAGCTGCTGACTGTGGGCCGTGGCGTTCTCGCGGTCGGGACCATGCTCGGGCGAATATTCGTCGGGGCACTCATACGTGCCGTCGCTGGCCTTCACGAGCTTGGTCATCCAGTAGTCGGTACAGCTCTTCATCACGGGGAAGGCCTTCGTGCGCAGGAAGGTGGTGTCCTGCGTGTACTCGTAGTGCTGCCAGAGATGCGAGGTGAGCCAAGCGTTGGCGATGGTGTAGTTGCTCATCCAGGTGGAACCGCTGCCATAGATGTTGTTCTCCGTGGTCAGCGTCCAGCCCTTGTCTACTTCACCGATGCTACGGGCGTTGGCCTGCCACTGCTTGTTCTCCACAGCCTCGCGATAGATCCAGTCGAGCATGGGCAGGTGGAGATCAGATAGATTGGTGGGCTCGGCGGGCCAATAGTTCATCTGCACATTGACGTTGGCGTGGATATCGCTGTGCCAGGGCGCCTCATTGCTGTTGTTCCAGATGCCCTGAAGGTTGGCGGGCAGGGCTACTCCGCGGCTGGAACAGATGAGCAGGTAGCGGCCGTAGTTGAAGTAGAGCTCCTCGAGGAAGAGATTATCATGCTGGTTCTGGGCATACTGATGGATGAGCGCGTCGGTCGTCATGGTCTTGGCGTCGCCCAACGTGAGCTGGCAGCGGTCGAAAAGCTGTTTGTAGTCACTCTTGTGGCGGGCGAGCAGGTTGTCGTACTTCATGGCGACGGCTTTGTTGACGATGTTGGTCAGGCGCGGCTCAAGTTGTTTTTCATCATTGACATACTCTGGAGCCGACGGATCGAAGTTGGTGATGCCGCGCAGATAGACGGTCATGGTGTTGGCCCGGGCCACCTTGATGCTCTGTCCCAGACGGGTGACCTTGCCTCCCTCAACCACGACGCGGGCCTCAGCCCTATAGCTCTCGGGCGAGGCTGCGCCGTTGTCGTTCTGCCTTGCTAAATGGCCGGCAAAGGTGATCCGTCCCTGACCATTGAGGATGGTGTAGCGGGCTGCGCTGCCATTGGCGTCGTTGAGCGTCAGCGTGGCGTTGATCTTGCCTTTGCGGTCGGCTGTGTAGCGGATGACGACGATGCTGTCGGGATAGGAGGCGATGTAAGTGCGCTTGTATTTGACGCCGTTCATGCTGTATTGCACTCCAGCCACGGCGTCATTGATGTCGAGATAGCGGGCGTAGTCGGTCACGTCGCCGGCATGGTCGGTGTGGATGTTCAGGTCGCCAAAGTTGAGATAGTAGCCGTAGGAGGGATTGCCGGTGAGCGCACCGAGCTTGCCGCTCCAGAGGGTCTTGTCGTTGAACTGAATGGTGTCGTTGACAATCTGTCCCATGAGGGTGGCGCCAAACTGTCCGTTGCCGATGGGCAGACACGAGGTCATCCAGACGGTGGCGGGCTTGTTGTACCACAGCGTGTATCTGTTGGCAAACTCGAGGCTGGTGGCGCCAGTCACCCGTACGCTGTCTTCAGCAACGGCTTGCGCGCCGAGGGCTTCATTATTAATAATATAAGGTGTAATACTGTTGGCGGGCGCAGAGAAGACTGCACCGTGAGAGAGAAGTGTCGCACAGGAAAGTGCGGCAGCAAATGAGAAGAGTCGTTTTCTTAGAGGGCTCATAAATAATAGATCAAGATAATTAGTGGTACAAAGTTAGATAAATTTTGTCGGATGCTCAAAAGTTGGGTGATGAAATTTATTATGAAATGGTACGCTGTTTGCAAGGAACTTTTTTAGAAAGGATTTGCAGCTATGAAGAATAGGATTTCTGGTCTGATTGAACTTATCATCACCGTAGTTTATGTGGTGCTATGCACGAGGGTGAGCGGTAGCCTACCCCACAGTATGTCGTGTACGTCTTACCTCATCCCCCATTACCTGGATTTTTCCTTATACATCGTCACCCTTATCGCGTTTGTCGCCACCACCCTCTTCAAAGGATGCGACACCAAGGGGCGCGTACTGGTCTGGATGATGATCGTTGGACTGGCCGACGTAGCGGTATCTCCGCACTATCACACCACCAACACCTTCCTCCACTATTTTGGCGGAGTGCTCTGTTGCGTCACCTCAGTGATGTATATCTACAACCACATGCCCAAGCTTCTCTTTTTATGGATTCCCTGTTTCGTCATCTGCATCATCTGGCCTAAGTGCCATATCATGTTTCAAGAGCTCACTTGCCTGCTCGAGATGTTCCTGTATACCCTCATCGGTAACGGCAATGAAAAACCTCACTCTCTTTCTTTTGAGAAAGACGAATAATTCTTTAACCTGCATTATTCATGAACATTAAACGCTACTTTTTTGAACATGAATTATCACAAATTGGACCAGTTGAATTTTTCCGTGGATGATGATTAAAAGGAAAATCTCATCCTCAGCGCTTAGGCTAAAGCCTATTGTTGTTTTGTGGAGGAGTCTGGGTGGTGAGTCCGCTTCGCGTTCTCCTCGC
>Ga0256406_1004620_pt1 | contig 15533 bp, 12 predicted proteins | sample RumenRJG_03DNA_FD_185986 | JGI IMG/M metagenome (GOLD analysis project Ga0256406, IMG submission 185986) | Bovine rumen microbial communities from Lethbridge, Alberta, Canada - RJG_03 | ecosystem: Host-associated > Mammals > Digestive system > Stomach > Rumen | place: Canada: Alberta | collected... | reverse complement strand
CTACCTCATAGCCAATCAGATAAGCAAGTGCTGGCAGCGTGATGCCGCCGACAAACGCTCGCGAAGGCTGTGGCTGGCACTCAGTCTGGTGGTTGATTTGGGCTTGCTGGGCTACTTCAAGTACACTAATTTCATTTTCGGAAGCATCGCCCAGCTCTTTCATCAGCCCTTCAAGCCATGGGATATATTCCTGCCTGTGGGCATCAGCTTCTTCACTTTCCAGAGTCTGAGCTATACCATCGACGTCTATCGGGGCAAGATAAAGCCCGTGCAGAGCCTGTTAGACTATGCCTTCTACGTGTCGTTCTTCCCCCAACTGGTGGCCGGCCCCATCGTGCGGGCGGCCGATTTCATACCGCAAATCAGGCGGGCGCCTTACGTCAGCACCACGATGATGTCGCGCGGTGTATACCTCATCATCATCGGACTCATCAAGAAGGCCATCATCAGCGACTATATCAGTTTGAACTTCGTAGACCGTGTGTTCAACAATCCCGCTCTCTACTCGGGCGTAGAAAACCTGGCGGGCGTGTATGGATATGCTCTTCAGATATACTGCGACTTCAGTGGCTACAGCGATATGGCCATCGGTCTGGCCCTGCTGTTGGGCTTTCACTTCCCCGACAACTTCCGATCACCCTATCTGAGCACCAGCATAGGCGACTTCTGGCACCGCTGGCACATCTCGTTGTCGTCGTGGATACGCGATTATGTGTACATCTCCTTCGGCGGAAACCGTAAGGGCAAGGTGCGCACCTACGTCAATCTGCTGGCCTCCATGCTGCTCTGCGGCTTGTGGCATGGCGCCAGTCTCAACTTCATTCTGTGGGGTGGCATTCACGGCGTGTTTCTTTGCTTGCAGCGCGCCCTGCACTTCGAGGTGCTGCACCACGACAAGCATTATGTGCCCAAGGGCTTCCGCAAGTATGCCGGAATGTTTTTTACCTTCAATTTCGTGGCTTTCATGTTCATGATATTCCGCCATCAGTCTTTCCAAAGCCTGCAGATGATGGTGCGGCAGATAGTGTGCAACTTCCATGCCGAACTGTTCTTGCCCATGTTGAGCTCTTACCGCTATGTGTTTATGCTCATCCTGCTGGGTTACATAGGCCATGCCATACCGCCGCGCACATGCCACAGGGTCATCAGGTTGATGAGCAAGGGCGGCATGCCCGTCTATGTTTTGCTGCTGGTGCTGGTCATCTACGCCATCATTCAGGTCAAGAGCAGCTCCATACAGCCTTTCATCTACTTTAGTTTCTAGGAAATTTGCCGGGCCTCATCGGTTTCCGTGGCCGTCATCTTCGCCCTCTGCTTGTCAGAGCTGTCGCGCACTTCCAGCCTCATGGGCACCACCTCATGCCTTATCTTATGGTCGCCGTTCAGCAGGTTGACCAACAGTTCGCACGCCTTCTGCCCTTGCAGATACGACTGGTCGGCTATGGTGGTGAGCTTAGGCGTGACAAAGAGCGAAGTGTCGCCTTCGGTAAAGCCCACGATGGCCACGTCTTCGGGAATGCGAAGGTTCAGTGACTTGATGGCATCGAAAGCCGCAAAGGTTATGATATCGTTGAAGGCCAGTATGGCATCCGGACGGTCTTCCCGCTCGAGAAGGTCTATTGCGGCCTGCCGCGCATCGTTAAAGTCTATCTTGCCACACACCACCAGCGTTCTGTCTATGGGTATGCGATGCTCTCTCAGCGCCTGCAGATAGCCGTGCTTGCGCCTCTTCACCATGTCAAGATGGTTGGGCCCGCCCAGAAAGGCGATGCGGCGGCTGCCCGTGTCGATGAGATGCTCCGTGGCTTTTTGCGCTGCCACGTCGCCGTCGCCTGTCACGCTAGAGCACAGTTCGGGCAGGCAGGTGCGCGCAAAAAATACAATGGGCACCCCCATTTCTATGATTTTGCGAAAGTGGTCGTAGTTGTCAGTGTCTTGCGACAGGCAGGCTATGATGCCGGCCACGTGCAGATTGACAAACTCATCCATTTCTTCTTGCTCTCTTATATGGTCTTCATGCGAGTTGGCACATATCACCGTGAAGCCGTTCTGCCGCGCATAGTCTTCTATGCCGTCGAGCACGCTGGCGTAATAATGCGTCACCAGATTGGGCACAACAACGCCCAAAATGTGCGGAGTCTCCTTTCTCAGGCTCTGCGCGAAGGGGTTGGGACGGTAGTTTTGCTGCTTGGCCAGCTCACGTATCTTCTCTCGCATGGCCTCGCTCACCTCGTGGCTGTCACGCAGTGCGCGCGACACAGTAGCAATGCTCACGCCTAGTTGGGCGGCTAAGTCTTTCAAAGAAGTGCGGTGTTGTTTCATACGTAGTTGATAATATCGTGATTGCAAAGATATAAAAATATTTTGAATTTGCAAACGTTTACGTTCTTTTTTGCAATCAAAGTGATACAAGCTATTAAAAAATGATGTATTTTTGTAGCAGAATTTAGAAAATGAGTAATGAATAGTTGATAATAAGTTAGTTAGAAAATGCAAAGTCCAAAGCTGTTGAGAAACACCTTTGGACTTTTTTCTGTTTCATAGGCCGGGTGCTTTCTTGTTCCGGTCTCGTTCCCTCTCCGCTTTTGCGTTGCTCCTTTTTTGTTTCGCGTTTCCCAAATAGGCCTTCTTGCGCCCTCAAATAGGCCTTTTCGTCGGGTAAAAAGGCCCTTTTCGCTACGTCATAAGGCCGTTAATGTGAGTGCGTAATCAGTGGCGCACAGTGCTCATGACCAGCGCTTCGTGTTTCAATCCGAATGTTCTGCCCTGCCGTTGGGGCATGAAAAAGGCGTGTCAAGTGGGGTTCTTGGCACGCCTTACATATTGTGTCTGTCTGTGGAGTAACTCGAAAGACAGGTTGAAATCAGTCGCCTCCCCAGTTGTCTGTGTCTTCAAACCAGCTTCCGTCGGTGTTTCCGTCAGGGTCTGTTTTCTCAACCACCGGTCCACCGCCAATGTTCTGTGTTGTCGTTCCGTTTTTTTGAAACACCGAAAACGACTGATAAAGTATGTTCTCCATCACGCAAGCTCTGGTTTGCGGAGTTATATATTTCTTCTTATCCATATATTCTGATTATCTTATCATGGTTATTTTTCCGTTCACGATATACAGTCCGCTGGGCAGACCTTGTGTAGACGAGCCGTCGCGCAGGCGCTCTCCTTGCAGGTTGTACACACCCTTCACCGTACGGCCGGATGCCTCTTGCGGGTCGGTGGTGATGTCGCTGATGCCTGTCGAGGTATCGGCCACATTGTCTATAAACACGGTTACAGCCTTGGCCGAGGCGTTATTGCCCAGCTCAAACCAGCAACGGAAGGCCTTCAGGCCGTAAGTCTTATTGGAAGGAACCTGATAGATGGCTCCGTTCTTGAAGAAATAGTCGCCTGACAGTTTGTCTCTGCCGCTGATGATGCTGCGTGTTGTCTTTGTGCCGGAGGTTGTTTCGGTATACGTGCGGCCCATGGTTCCCTTGCAGGTGAGCTTGTTGCCGGATAGGCTCACGCTCTGATTGGTGGATGTCTCCCACGTTGTGGTGCTCACGTTGTTTGTTACGGCATCGCGATCAAACGACACACGCTCTATGGTGTAGTGGTTGGCAGGCACCGTGATGGTTGTTCCTTTCTCGCTGGATGTGCCTTGATAGGTTCCCTTCCATGCTCCTGATGTTGTGTTGAGCGTGGTGGAGTACTCCTGTGTGGTACCCGGACCGTCGTTAGAAGGCTTGATGATGTACGGTGTATAGGCTTGCAGCATGTAGCCATTGGCGTCGTTATCGTCTACTGTGAGGAATTGTATCGAGTTTTCTGTGAGGTTGTTGAGCTTTGCCAGCATCATATCGGTTCCGAAAGTGCTAGTGAGCTGGCTCTTGCTGAGGCTCACCGGCAGGATGATGGTGTTCCACTTGTTGGCTGTGAAGGCGCGTCTGAGGTGCAGGGTGGCGTTGGTGTAAGTGTCAGTCGTTCCTGTCAGGTAGGTCATGTCCTCGTTATCCTCGTCCAGCACCAAGTCGGGCGTGCTGCTCTTTCCGGCATAATACATCTTGAAGTCGTCCACGATGGTCTCTCCGTCGGTCGTTGCAGCTTCAGCCTTCATGGTGTTTGGCTTGGCCGAAGAGGTTCCGCCATTGCCCGTTGTGATGCCGAAGCGTACGTAAACAGGGCTATCATCCGTTGCGCCCGTCACGTATATCATCACCTGATTGGTGTGTGTGTTGTTGGCAAGAAAATCTTTACCCGCAGCCAGCATGTCATCGCTAGTACCGCTATAGGTGTAGTTGTCTATGTCTTTCTCAACCGTCGTGTTGGCTTTGGCAGTTCCGTCGGTCGAGCTATTCTGTATATAAGCGAAGAGCTTAGCGCCCGTGTTGCTCACGCCGTTGCATGCAAAGGCAAACCAACCGTTCTTGGTTACGGCAACGGTCTGATAGAGCTGACCGTTCTGGCCGGTTATCTTGGCACATGAATATCGTCCGTTATAGAACTGGTATGTTACTTGTGTATTGTCTTTAGTCGGTGTAAATGTATACTTAGGTGTGGTGCCCGGGTCAGTCGTAGTGATGTACAGTCTGTCTAATCCCAATTTAATGGACGTTCCGGTTGTGGTTTTCCATTCCTTCGAATACGTGGAATTGTTGAACATAAAGCCCGGATCTTTCAATAGAAACGAAGCGTCGATAGGGGTATCCAGATTGGCTGGTGACTGGCTGTATAGCTTTTGATAATCCTTAAGAGAGATAAGTCGCCAAACAGAATTGTCCTGGATATCCGTTCGATGCAACCAGGTGACGTAACCAGTATATGATTTTTCATCTACATCGTAGCATGTGGGGTCGTTAGGATGGGCTGAATCGTATTCCCTACCTACTAAATAGATGGTACTCGTTTCTGTACTTGTCTTTTCAAGATAAGCGTTTTTGAGAACAAGGTGATAGCCTGCCTGGCCATCAGATGTTGTTGCTGATTCAAAATACCAACCGCCTGTAGGCGCAGTTTGGTTGTTAGAGTAGGTGTAGACCTCGTTATAAGTGCGGTCGAGATAGAATCCATTGCCTGCGTTAGGCCCATCTTTTGATTCTACCTTATCGTTGTTGTAATACTTCAAGTAGTCGTGCGACGAAGTAGGATCATCACTTGTCGTATTAGCCGTGCGCTGTTTGCATCGGATGTTATAGCAGTTGCCTGGGTCTACAGTTGAGTTGTCGTAGATAAAAAAGTACTTAGGGGTTGTGACCATGCCTGCGGCCGTGCCGTAGAATCCACCGTTTCCGACGAACTTTTTCAGCCCTACGTTGTAAAGAAAGAACACGTGGGCAGGGTCGTTGTTGGTGTATTGTTTCTCGTCGGTCACCTTAAGGTCGGACGGAACAGAGCCCGCTAAATTGTCAACACCTGTAATTACGCTACCTTCACTGTTATCCGCTGTGCTGGTAGTCTGTGCTTCAACCTTTGCCCCCCCCATTAATGAGGCTGCAGTAAAGGCCACGGAAAGCAATAATAGTTTGTGAGATTTGTAATAATTTCTCATTTTTTATTAATTTAAAACTTGTTTCTTTTTGCCTCATGAAAGTAATATGGGCAGCCCATGAGGCTACTCTTGCTCTGCTGAAAGCTTCTTGTTGTTAACTTATACTACAGTAAATTACTATGTTATAGGATATTTTGCGGTTCAACCACAATCCTGAAAACGGGTGCAAAGTTACTTCTTTTCGTGAAAAGTGAGGCACAAAAAGATTGGAAATGTTTTATATTTTAACATTAAATAAGAATTTTGAGGCACTCGGAAGTTCGCATTTCTGCCCTGATACGTGCCGTTCTGTGGCTCAGATTTTTGCTTTTGGTAGATGAAATAGGCTTTTTGAACGTGCTTTCATGTTTGTTTGAAGATAGTGAAAGCCCCTTCGGTCATCGCGCAACGGCACTCTTGCTTTTCAGTAGCAACTGCCGCACCCGTCAGCAAGGTGCAGGCGGTCACATGGCGCAGGTACTGTTGCGCAATAGGTGTGGCATTGTGGCAGAACAGGTGTGAGGTTTTCACGGTGTGGGGTGGGGCGGCAGGACGCTCATTGCCGGGCAGCCGACACGCTGACGCACTCGAAATGGGCGCGCCCTACGGCGGCCGCCGTCATGGCAAAGGTGCTGAATGACGAGCCCAGGATGTGCCCGCAGCGTCCCAGGGTATATAGCTCTACCAGCGCGTCTTGCATACCGCTCACGCTGCCACGGTCGGCCTTGCTCTGCGAGGTGATGATTCGGCTGTCGCCAAAGATGCCTCTGAGTTGCCGCTTCACGTCTTCTGAGTCGGTTGCCAAATAAAATATCGTGTCATCGCTCTCTTGTTTCATCCGCTCTATAAAAGCCTCGGTGGGCGAGTCGGCTATGGCTTTGGCGTTGTCGGTGCGCCTGATGTGCACGCCCATGCATTTTTGTCCTAGCCTCAAAGCCTGACGGTCTATGCGCTCTTGCAAGGCTTTGATGGGCCGGAAACAGTCGAAGGCATCGGCCGGAATGTCTTTTGACATGAAATAAGTATAACTGCTCAGCCACACGTCGTGCCCCTTGGCCCATGTGGCGAAGTTGAATTGCTGCTCCACGCCCTTGGCCGTGTCTAGCTCGTTCATGCGTCTTCTAAAGCGCAGCAGTTCATAAAGGGCCGGTATGTAGAGGTTATGCCGACGCGGACGGTCGGTGGTGAGCTTGTCAAGCCATGTGCCTTCCTGCACGGACACATGGTCGAGAGCTATCGGACAGAACAAATCGCTGAACCGGCAGCCCATTCCCCAGTCCTGAAACCATTTCACGGTCAACTCCGAACCGCATGTGCGGCCCAGCAGTATGGCGGCCGAGATGGCCTTCATGCGGTTGCCTAATCCTCCGGACGGAACAAAAACAATTTTCTTCATCTGTGCTTTGCTGTTGTCATGTGTTGGTAAGCTACGGGCTCAAGGCTTATGCTGTTGTTGCCGTCAAGCCACCTGCAAAAGTAAGAAATATTGTTGTAAAAAGCCCCTGTTGAGGCTTAAAACTTGGCTGATGGGCCTTTTCGGCCTCTTATAGGGCGCTTTTAGGGCCTTAAAAGGGGCTTGCCGCCCTGCCGTCAGTGGGCAGTAGCGAGAATGATGACACCGCTCACGGCGATATAGGCATAGACGATGTAGCGGAAGATGCGGTTGGGTATGCGCCTGAATACAAAGGCTCCCAGGCTCATGCCGATGAGCACGCCTCCTATGCCGTACAGGTAGCCGCGCCCTACGGCAGGTGTCAGAAAGCCGTTGAAACCCCTGACGATGGTCATGAAGATGTTGCCGATGACGAAAAAGGTTTGCGCCAGCGCCATATACTCGTTCTTGTCCTTAGCCGTGGAGATAAAGTAGAGCACTACAGGAGGGCCCTGCATGCCGAAGAAACCGCCCATCAGTCCGCTCAGAGTGCCCGTTGCGGCCTGTGCGGGCGCTGTGGATGGTATCTTGATGTGTTTGCTGAAGAAGGCGAAGTAGATGCTGATGATGATGAGCACCACGCCTAAGATGCGCTTCAGCAGCACCTCGTCCATGCGCTTGAGACAGAAGATGCTGAGCGCAGACACCACGGCAAAGATGGCAAGCACGGGCAGCACCTTGCGCCAAGACAGATAACGGCGCATGCGGATAGACACTGCCAGCGACGTGGAAAGGGCCAGAAGGCCCGACAATGTGGTGGCTTCGCCATACGAGGGTACCAGGAAGGGCAGCACCGTCATGATGAAGATGCCGAACCCGAAGCCCGTTACGCGTTGCACGAAGCTGCCGAAGATGCTCAGAAGGAAAATGGATATAACTGTATGCATAATATGTTTGCGCAAGGCACATGAGGCTCGTTGCGTTATGGCCTTGATATTATGACGTAGCTACTGCTTCCGGGTTTAAAGCCTGATTACCTCAAGGTCGTCGGGCACAACCACGTTGCCGTCGAAGAACTGCTGTGCCTCGGCGGTGTAACACTGCATGCGCGTGGCCAGCGTAGCCTCTTCTGTGTGATAGAGAATGAGGTTCTTTGCGCCCAACTCTTGTGCAAGGGCAGCGGCGTCGCGCACCGTAGAGTGGTGCTTCTCATAGGGATGAAAGCGCTCTCTGTCGGCATAGAGGCAGAAAGCCTCGGCCATGAGCCAGTCGGCATGTTCGGCTTCGGCCCTGTTCAGCTCGTTATAAGGCTCGTCGCCCAGGCACACCAACCGTTTGCCCGAGGGCAGCAGGCAGCTGAAACCCAACTGCCGCTCCTTCGTGCTGTGTATGTCGAAGGCCCTGTAGTGGCTGCCCCCCACGCTGAAGGTGCTGCCGTCGTCTGTCAGACAAAACTGCACGGTCTTGCCTATCTCGCCATATTGTCTGGCCGTGAGCATGGCATGCAGGTTATAGTCGAGCACATCCAGCACCTTCTGGTGGCTTCTCACGGTGAGCGTGCCATCGGCCTTGCCCGCCAGATGCATCTGTATGAAGAGCCTCACCACCCATATCACGCCCAGTACATGGTCGGTGTGGGCATGCGTAACGTAGATGTCGTGCAGGCTGCCAATGTCTATCCCGGCCCTGTCCAGCTGAGTGAGTATGCCGTTTCCGCCACCCGCGTCAACCAAGAGGCGGGCCTGGCCGTCGTCAATAACAAAGCATGTGTTGTAGATATGCTTCACCAGGGCATTTCCTGTGCCCAACATCGTGATACTTTCCATTGTTTCCTGCTTTTCATATAAGTCCTGACAGATGCATCAGGAAGGCTATGCAATAGCCTGCTATGGTAGCCGTCACCACATGTATGAGGCCCGGTGCCATGAACGAATGGTTGAGCAGATACTTACCGATGACCGTTGTGCCGGAGCGGTCGAAGTTTACTGTGGCGATGTCTGAGGGATAATTGGGTATGAAGAAGTAGCCATACACCGACGGCATGATGCCCAACAGCACCCAGCCGGGTATGCCCAGCTGATAGGCAAGGGGCAACATGGCCACCACAACAGCGCCTTGCGAGTTGATGAGCACCGACACAAGGAAGAACACAAAGGCCATCGACCACGGATATTTCTCTACTATATCGCTCAGCATAACGTTCATCTCAGAGGTGTAGTTGCTGAAGTAGGTGTCGCACATCCATGCTATGCCGTAGATAGCCACCACGGCCACCATGCCGTTTTGCCATACTGCGCCGCCCACAGCGGCCTTGGGCTTGGCCTTACAGAAGATAACCATAAGCGCGGCAGCACTTATCATGATGATCTGAATGACCAGATTCATTGACAGATGCTTGGATACCTGCTCCGTGACGCCCTGCACCACCACGCCGGCAGCGGCCAGCTGCTTGGCTGTCTCGGTCACTCCGTTGGCCAACGTTATCTGCGCCGGACCGCCCTTCACCACTTGCACCTCGGTCCATGCGGGCAGAATGTTGTGCCCGGCCATGGTGAAGAAAGACAGCAGCACGATGATTACCAATGCACCGAGGAAGATGTAAACGGCGCGGCGGCTCTCCTTAGAGATGGTCTTGTCTAGTGTTGAGGCACTGCCACCATATATATATTCGTATTGCTTGGGGTCTTTCAGCTTGGCCTGAAACACCGGATCCTTGTCAAGGTCCTTGCCACGGTGCCAGCTGTAGGCTACGGCGGCCAGTATGCCCAGCAAACATGCGGGCAGCGTAACCATGACTACCTGCACGTTACTCACGTTGAAGCCATTGGCAGCCGATATAGACGCGAAGGCCACAACGGCCGCCGAGATGGGCGAACACGTGATGCCTATCTGCGAGGCTATGCTGGCTATGCCGCAAGGACGCTCCGGGCGGATGCCTTTCTTCAGTGCGATGTCGCATATAATGGGCATGAGGTATACACCACGTGGCCCGTTCCCACCATGACGGTAAGAAAGAATGTGGTGAGGGGAGCCAGCAGCGTGATGCGGTCAGGATGCTTGCGCAGCAGCCGCTCGGCTATCTGTATCATCCAGTCCATGCCGCCCGATGCCTGCAGCACGCCCGCGCACGTCACGGCGGCAATGATGATGTAAATCACGTCAGTGGGAGGTGTGCCCGGCTTGAGCTGAAAACCGAACACCAGAATGGCCAGGCCGATGCCTGAGATGGCGCCTAAGGCCAACGAACCGTAGCGTGCTCCGATGACAAGAGCCATGAGCACTACCAGCAGTTCTACGATCATTAATACTGTCATAGGTTGTTGTTTTAATACTACGTTTAGGTTTTTATAGCTTTGTTGTCTGCAAATTTAATAATAAAATCGATATGGACAACATTTTTTAAGCAAAATATTTGATTTCGGGAATTATTATTCGTTGTTTTCACTACCGTGCCTTGCCCATGCAAGCCCACATGTTATAGGTAGTTATGATAAACTTTTATTTCTTAAAACGCTTGCCGGTACGGGCAGAAAAGTTTATCTTTGTCACTGAACATAATTAGTTATTAAACAACATTTTAAAACCCTTAGAGTTATGGCAAAACGCAATGATGTTTACAAATGTCCCGAGTGTGGCAATATAGTAGAGGTGCTGGTAGGCACAGACAAGGAGCTTTGCGGCTTCAAGCAGTTGGTAGAGAACACCACCGATGCCGCTACGGAGAAGCATGTGCCCGTGGTTGAGAAGACGGCTGAGGGCTATCGTGTCACCGTAGGCGAGGTGGAGCATCCCATGACAGAGGCTCATTACATTCAGTGGATAGAGTTGATAACCGACAAGAACGAGGTGTTGCGCAAGTATCTCACGCCGAGCGACAAGCCCGTTGCCGAGTTTAAGACCGACGCCAAGGTGGTTTATGCCCGCGAGTATTGCAACCTGCACGGGTTGTGGAGAAGCAAGTAAGCTGTAAAAAGGCCGCTTTTGCCTTCCAAAAGTGCCTGTTTTGCAAGCTGAAAGTGCCTATTTCGCAAGCCGAAAGTGCCTATTTCGAAAACTGGGAACATTCGCAGCCGGGGCGGACTTTGAAGCCGTGGGCATGAATAGATGATAGAATAAAGTTTGATTTGCTCGGCTTTTCATGCCGGCGTGACGGGCATGAAGCACGGCAAAGCAGGGAAATCACACACATTATTATAGTGTGTAACCATCAAACGGGCAGGAGGAGACGGCAAGAGCTCCTCCTGTCTGGCTTTTATGCCTGGTCTATCCCAGCATGTAGCTGGCTATGAGGTAGCTGTTGTAGCTCCACAAGAAGATGGTGATGGCCATAACGGTAAGCCGCAAGGCCTGTAGGGCCCGCTCAGGCATCCTCAAACGATAGAGACAAGCTATGGCTATGGGTATGAAGAACATCCAGTGGGTGCCGTTGATATACACTTCGTTGATGCCAAAGCCCAGCACCACATGTATGAAAACATCTACGCCAAACCACGACAGCAGCATGAGTATGACGCGACGGCGTATGCCCACCACGATGCCGGCCATGAAGAGCAGCACCACAAGGCCGTTGATGATGTAGTTGAGAGGGTTGTGATAGCGCACCACAAGGGGCCGGCCAAGGTATATATCGCCCAGCAGATAGTCTTTGTGCAAGGCTATCGACTCGCCGAAGAGGCCCTCCACGATGCCGTCTACGCGCGACGAGCTGGTGTCAATCCACTTCAGGAAGGGCTCGTTGCTAATGGGCTTGCCCGTAATCTTTTGGTTGGCCTGCCGCTTCAGACTGTCTTTTTGCAGTACATAAGGGTCTTTGGCCTCGGCCTTCTTCATGATTTTGTCAGACTCCTGCATACGCGGCAGCAGCAATTCTTCATATTGCAAGGCGTAAGAACCCAACAGCAGGGCCGACGGAAGAAGCAACACCAGCACCACATTCTTAGGTTTGAAGGTGCTGCGGCCGTCGGTGAACCACACGCCCAAGAGGCTCTTCAGACCATTGGTGAGCGTGATGCCCGCCGTAAAGAAATAGAGCACGGCTGCTTTCCACCATGCTACGGGCTTGCCGCTTGCCATGCTCCGACCCAGTACATAGACAGTCAGAACGAGCAGAAAGAGCGAGAAGATGAAGTGGTCTGGCGACATCGAAGCCGTCATGATGGCCGCGAACGAAAAGAGCAGCGCCGTGAGCCAGCGGCTGTCTGCCCTGCCCAGGCCCATCACCTCATGCAGCGTGCGATACATGAACAGTGCCGAATAGGTGGCAGCCGCTACAACCAGCGCGGCCATGATGAACATGGCAGCGTTGAAGTTGAACGTTGTCATGATGAGATGATTGAGCCAGGCAAAGGGATAAAGCAGCAAGGTGTAGAGCGGATGGCGGTCGAGCACGTAGTAAGACGAATACTTCGTGAGCGTCATGTAGGCGTAAGGATCGTAGCCGGAGAAGAACAGCTTGTTGTTGAAAAGGCTGTAGGCCCCCACATGCCCATGGTTGGCAAGGGTGAAACGGCCGTAATGGTTGTATATGAGCAGGGCGTTGAGCAGGGCGAATACGCAGACCGAGACGACGGCCATCCATCTCTCGTCACGGCGGATGCCGAATATCTTAAAAGGATTTCTCATTGACTGATGATTGATAATCACGTGAATAATGGCTGCAAAATTACTAAATAATTTTTGTAATTATCTGTTTTTTGCTACCTTTGCGTTGCCCAAGGGGCATAACAACACTGAATGGATGTTTTTAAGGTATATATATCGGCATAGGTTATGAGCATTCTGGCCATCATAGTTTCGTATAACTTTGTTCCGTGGATGGGCAAATGCCTCGGCTCGTTGAGGCAGTCAGACTATCCTATAGACATTCTTGTGGTGGATAATCACTCACAAGACAACACATTGGCGGTGCTGCGCGACGACTATCCCGACGTGAAGGTGATAGCCAACAGCGACAACCTGGGCTTCGGACGGGCCAACAACATCGGCATGGCCTATGCCTTGGAACATCATTACGACGGTGTGTTGCTGCTCAATGAGGATGCCTGGGTGCAGCGCGACACCCTCACGCGGCTGGTAAAGGCGGCCGCACGCTATACCCATTTCGGCATTCTGTCGCCCATACACCTCACCGGCAGGGGCGATGAGCTGGAGAAGGGCTTCGCGCATTACATAGGCGTGAGCGACTTAAAGGCTCTTCCGAAAGACACTATCGTGGAGGCGAACTTCATAGATGCCGCCATCTGGTTCATGCCCACGGCCGCCATACAGTCGGTGGGCATGTTTGCTCACATCTTTCAACATTATGGTGAGGACAAAGACTTGACCAACCGGCTCCGCCACTATGGCTGGAAGACGGGCTATCTGCCGCAGGCCAAGGGCCATCATGCAAGAGAAAACCGAGTCGTGACGCGCCAGTCAAGGCTCTATTCTGTTTGGGTCTACCTGTTGTCGGAGTACACCAATATCAATTATATGCTGCCTGTAGCTTTCGCCAAGTCGGTGCTTGCCGCTGTGAAAAAAGCTCTGGGGGGGGCACTTCATGCGCGCTTCAGAGACGCGGCAGCTTACCTGCGCATGGCCTTCACCCTTATGGGGCGCACCCCGCAGGTGCTCGTCACACGGCGTGAGTCGTTACATGTAAATTTAAAAAACTATGAGTGAAAAAACATTTGCACCCGTTGTGCTGCTTGTATATAATCGTCCGGAGCACGTGAAGCGTGGCATTGAGTCGCTGCTTCGCAATGCCGAGGCCCCCCAAACCGACCTTTACATTTTCTCAGATGCTGCCCGTACGCCTGCCGATGAGGCTAAGGTAAGCGAGGTGAGGCAGATAGTGCATGGCATAAAAGGCTTCAAGAAGGTGGTAGTTACCGAGCGCCAGAACAACATTGGCCTTGCTGCCAACGTCACAGGTGGCGTGACAGAGGTGGTGAACAGCTACGGAAGGGTCATCGTTTTGGAGGATGACTTGGTGGTGGCGCCCTATTTTCTGCGCTTCATGAACGATGCCTTGGAAACTTATAAGGACGAGGAGAAGGTGGGACACATACAGGCTTGTGACTTCACACGCAGCAGAGAGCTGCCCCCAACCTTCCTCATCAAGTGGACAGGGTCGTGGGGATGGGCCACGTGGGCACGTGCCTGGAAGCTCTATAACCCCGACGGCAGCGCCCTGCTGCATGAGCTTGAAGACCGGCACCTCACCAATACGTTCGACTTTAACGGCAAGTACATCTTCACAAAGATGCTGCGCAATCAGGTAGAAGGCAAGAACGACTCTTGGGCTATACGCTGGAACGCGTCGCTCTTTCTGCATGACGTGCTCTCACTTAATGTGGGCAGGTCGCTGGTAAGCAACGTAGGGCTGGACGGAAGTGGCACAAACTCAACGGCACTAGACCCCTATACCTCTGATTTATGGATGGAGCCGTTGCCTGTAGAGAAGATTATCCCGATACAGGAGAACCTGGATGCCAGGCATATATATGAGATGTATTATGCCCATACCTACACCTTGTGGAACCGTGCGCGCCAGCGCTTGGCCCAGATAATGGCACGATGGCACCTCAAAAAGAGCCGGGCTTAAGGCCGCAGGCGCTTCAGCCACTTGTTGAGCGTGGTGAGATTAACGCCCGTGAGCATGGAAATCATCGTCATGAAAAACGAAGTAAAGAGCTTCGGCTGCCAGGGATAGATGACGGCCGCGCGCCAAAACTGACAGAAGGCGTAGCCATATTGTCGTGACAGGAGGCCCGTTACCATCTGCTGTTTGTGCCAGGCTGACACGAAGAGTCGGATGCCCGGCTTGCCACGACCCTCCTTCAGCAGGCTGTCGAAGTGCTTGTTTACCTTGCGTATGGCTGCTATTGGGCGGTGCTCGCGCCCTACCGTGCCCGTGAGATAGGTGAGCGTGACCTTGTTGCAGAATGCTATGGGCGAGAAAAGAGCCACACGTGCCATGAAATAACGATCCTCGCCGCTGGGCAAGCCTACCATAAATCCACCCGTCTTATCGATAACCGAGACGCTGATGGCCAGTACTCCGATTTGGAAAAGCACGTCAGACGACTTGCCGGCCAGCTCGTAATAGTTGGTCAGCACACCCTCATAGCCCTCTTTCAGACTGCTTGCCAGCTTCGGCCTGACGGGCTCCTTGCCCTCTTCCTTCATCTCATAGCTCGTAGCAAACACCTTGCACGACGGGTATTTCGTGATGAGATGATGCATCAACTCAAGATGACAGTCTTTCCAAACATCGTCGCCGTCGAGCAGGCAGATGTATTTGGCGCCCAGCTTCTTTGCTTCGGCTATGCCATGATTGCGTGCTGCCGACACGCCTTGGTTGGTCTGGCTGAACAGGTGAATGCGCTTGTCGGTGAAGCTGCGTGCCACCTGCACGCTGTTGTCGGTAGAACCATCGTCTACTATCACCACGCAGAAGTCGGTGAAGCGTTGTGCCAGCACCGAGCGGAGCGTGTTGCTGATGTATCTCTCCTTATTATATAAAGGTATAACAACGCCAAATTCCATTACGCCTTCCTCCTGATGGGCTCTGTGATGATGCGCTTGAGCATGGTGCCCTTGCGCAGTTGACTGCCCACATCCTTACAGTTAGCAATCATCTTCATATATTCGTCGTCGGTCAGACGGCTGATGGCC
>Ga0256406_1004618_pt1 | contig 15535 bp, 14 predicted proteins | sample RumenRJG_03DNA_FD_185986 | JGI IMG/M metagenome (GOLD analysis project Ga0256406, IMG submission 185986) | Bovine rumen microbial communities from Lethbridge, Alberta, Canada - RJG_03 | ecosystem: Host-associated > Mammals > Digestive system > Stomach > Rumen | place: Canada: Alberta | collected... | reverse complement strand
TCGCGACAAAGACCGTGCATCTGGACTGACCGGGTGACAGGGAGGAAAATGAGGTTTCTGTTTCTGAGGACAGAGCAGAGAGGACAGCATGAGAGAACTGAAATGTGCATTTCCGAAGACCATCCCTGTGCTGACGGGATATGTGTTCCTTGGAATCATTTACGGCATACTGATGACGACGAACGGCTTTCCGGCGTGGCTGCCGGTGCTGACGGCACTGGTGATCTACACGGGATCCATGGAATTCCTGATGGTGGATATTCTGCTTTCGTCGTTCAACCCGGTGTCGGCGCTGGTCACGGCGCTGATGATCGGTGCGCGTCATATTTTTTACGGCATTTCCATGCTGAATAAATACAGGGGAACAGGAAAGGCAAAATTTTACCTGATTTATACGACGAGTGATGAAACCTTCGCCCTGAATTACGATGCGGTGATTCCGCACGGGTGCGACCGGACGAAGTATTATCTGGCGGTTTCTTTTCTTGATCAGATGTACTGGGTTTTCGGCGCGGCGCTCGGCGCCTTCTTCGGATCGATGATTACGATTCCGGTGCAGGGACTTGATTTCGTCATGACAGCCATGTTCGTGTCGATTTTTATGAACCAGTGGATGAAGGACCGTGACGAACTGAAAAAAACGGCGCAGGCATCAGCGCCGGGAGGCAGGAAAAACGTTCGCGCGAAGGACTGGATTCTCCGCCATGCGCCGGAGCTCACGGGTGTCGCAGGTTCTGTCCTCTGCCTCCTGATTTTCGGACCGGACCGGTTCATTGTGCCTTCCATGATCGTCATTCTTGCGTTGCTGACACTGATGCGGAAGCCGGTCGAGGCCGTGATTGACGCGGCAGAAGAGAAGGATCAGGAAGCATCTGCGGGTGAGGCGGCAGAAGAGAAGAATCAGAGCGGGACCGCACATGAGGCGGCAGGAGAGGAGCGGAAATGAGTATGACACCGGCAGATATGGCCATTACCATTCTGGTTGTGACGGCGGGAACGGTTTTTACCAGGTTCCTTCCGTATATCGCCTTCCCTGAGGGAAGAAAGATCCCGAAATATGTCACCTATCTCGGAAAAGTGCTGGGGCCGGCCGTCTTCGGTCTCCTCTGTGTCTACTGCTTCCGGAACACGGATTTTATCACATCTTTTGCGGCGGGCGGAAATCACGGGATCCCCGCGATCATCGGCCTTGTCGTAACTGTCGCGGTTTTTGCCGCACGGAGACAGATGTTTCTCTCCATGGCAGCCGGTACCGCGGCTTATATGATCGTGCTGAATCTGTTATAAAAAGAGCCGGCCCTGCACACCGGGATAGTGTGCAGAACCGGCAGCAGCTGTCTCTGAAGGTCAGACAACCTCGAGCAGTTCGATTCTGAAATTCAGTTCTTTTCCGGCCATTTCATGGTTGGCATCCAGCGTGATCTCATGATCACTGACGGCCGTGACACGAACCGGAACCACCTGTCCCTGGTCGGTCTCCAGGTGCACCCGCTGTCCGGGTTTCAGATTTTCGGATCCCGGCAGATCACTGATCTCAAACGTAAGAACGGCCCCGGGATCCGGCATGCCGTAGGCTTCCTCCGGCATGAGATGAATCTGAACGGTCTGTCCCTGTTCCATATCTGCCACAGCCTGGTCGAAGCCGTGAATCATCTGGCCGGCACCGCAGATAAACTCAAGCGGAGCGTTGCGCTCCCATGAGGAATCAAATACGGTTCCGTCGTTAAAAGTGCCTTCGTAATGAACGCGGACGGTTTTTCCGACATTCTTTCCCGTTACTTCCGGCATGGTGTGATGACCGCAGCATCCGCCGCAGCCGCCGCCGCATCCGCCACAGGCATGCGCGCCTTCCGCCTCTTCTTCTCCGCCGCAGGCATGTGCACCTTCCGCGGCTTCTTCATCTCCGCCGTCATGCGCTTTGCCGTGACGGTCACAGTTCGGTACGTCCGATGCTGTCAGCGCACCGCTGAGAAAGGCGGCAACGGCGTCATCCGTGCTGCCTTCAGCACCGGGAACGACGCGGATGCCGTATGACTGAAGCGCATGGATCATTCCCGCGCCCAGACCGCCGCAGATGACCACATCCACATGCGCTGAAGCGAGCAGATCCGCCAGCGCCTCATGACTGGTTCCCTCTGTAGAAAAAGTACCCTCCGGCGAGACCTTTCCGTCGGTCACATCATAGTATGTGAAGAATCCGGTGCGTCCGAAATGCTGAAAAACCTTTCCGTTTTCACTGGGCACTGCAATTTTCATAACTGATACCTCCTGTTCATACCTGTTATCGTCGCAAAGCCACAGTCGGCCTTGCGCACCCTTCGGGTGTGCAGACCGCCTCTGGCATGCGACGGACTTATACAGGATTTTATCACAGACAGGCATCCGTTGGCAAAATTTCAGGGCAGCCGCCGGCAAAAAGGACGATTTTTGTGATTTTGACATATTATGAAGCAGCGGAAAAGAGGCTAAAATAGAAATAACAGATAACTGAGCAGCAGGAAATGCGTAAGTCCGGGTTAGAGACTGACGCATTTCCTGTTTTTTTTATGCATGCGCCGCGGCGGCGGGATTGCCCCCGCGAAGCGTGTCTTATCTCTTACCTGTGCCGGTGCACGGTTCAGGTTTTATCTGAAGAGACATAAAGGAGGAATCAGAAATGGAAGCAGCAGAAAACAGAAAGGCAAACAGCTGGCTGGAGACGGAAAAACTCTCCGTGCTGATGAGAAAGTACGCAGTTCCCTGCGTGATCTCTCTGGTGGTTGCCGCGCTGTACAACATCGTCGATCAGATTTTTATCGCCAACGCATCGTACCTCGGATCGTACGGCAACGCGGCAAACACCGTCGTTTTCCCGATGACGGTCATCGCCCTCGCACTTGCCGTGATGGTCGGAGACGGCACCTGTGCCTTCGTCAGTCTGTGCCTGGGACAGGGCAGAAAAGAGGACTCCCACAGAGCCATCGGCAATGCCGTGGTGGTGGTTCTTCTGATCAGTGTGGCGCTCACGGCCGTGTATGCCATCTGGCAGGGCCCGATTCTGACGGTGTTCGGAGGAAGAGTCAACGAAGAAACCTTTGAGCGGAGCAGGGAATATTTCACCTATATTACCATGGGCATCCCGGCTTATATGTTCGGTCAGGCCATGAATCCCATCATCCGCTCGGACGGCAGCCCGAAATTTGCCATGGTATCCACACTTCTCGGCGCCGTTGCCAACATCATTCTTGATCCGGTGTTTATTTTTATCGCCCACTGGGGCATGATGGGCGCGGCCGTGGCCACGGTCGCGGGACAGCTGATCACAGCTGTTCTGGCCATCTGGTATCTCTGTCACATGAAGGCGGTAAAACTCGAAAAATCAAGCTTTGCCTTCAGACCGGATCTCGTCAGAAAATGTCTGTCTCTCGGCATGACATCCTTCTTTTCCCAGATTTCGCTGGTGGCAGCCATGGCAGCCATTAATAATATGCTGAAGGTGTACGGCGCGCAGGATCCGGTCTTCGGTCAGCAGCAGTATGCGCAGATCCCCATGGCTGTCGTCGGCATTGTCATGAAGGTGTTCCAGATCGTGATTTCCATTGCCGTCGGCATGAGCGCAGGCTGCATCCCGATCGTCGGATACAATATCGGCGCAGGACGAAAAGACCGGGCAAAGCAGCTCTACAGAATGGTTCTTCTGCACGAGTTTCTCCTCGGTCTTATCTCGCTGATCGTGGTTGAATTTTTCCCGAAGCAGCTGACTGATATTTTCGGTGCTGCCAATGAAAGCCGGTACTATACCGACTTTGCCGTCAGGAGCTTCAGAATCTATCTCTGCATGATGCCGCTGGCCACGCTGAACAAGGGCAATTTCATTTATCTGCAGGGCGCGGGACGTGCGTTCATCTCGTCCATGCTCTCCTTTGTCAGGGAAGTGGTCTTCGGCGTCGGGTTTGCCCTGCTGCTGCCGGTGTTTTTCGGACTGAACGGTGTGCTTTATTCCATGCCTGTCTCGGATGTTCTGACTTTCGGGATTTCACTTGTCGTCATCGTAAAAGAGATGAAGGCGCTTTCCGTACCGGAGGCGTAACAGTGGCTGACAAACAGATTTTCATGACAGCATCAAAGTCTGTTTTGTTTCATGTCCGCATGATGTAAGATAGAACTGTTGAAGACAGTCATATTGCAGGATACATACCTGAAAAGAACCTTACATGGCGGAGGCATCTGAATATGAGCGGAAAAGGCATTCTGCTGTGCGCGGCGGGAGCTGCGGCAGGAGCAGCCGTTTACGGAGCGGCAGGAAGGAAAAAGGCGATGCATACGGACGGCACGGGGAAGACCGTACTGATCACCGGTGCATCCGGCGGCATCGGAAAAGAACTGGCCTTTATTTTTGCGGAGCACCATTTTGATCTGGTGCTGGTGGCGAGAAACGAAGAGAAGCTCCGGGAAGTGCAGATCGAACTGGAGAACAGCTTCGGCGTGAGCGTGACGCTGATCCCGAAGGACCTCACGGACGAGAAGGCACCCCTGGAGCTGTATGACGAAATCAGTTCACGGGGGCTGGTGATTGATCAGCTCGTGAACAATGCAGGTGCCGGCAGGGTGGGCACGGTGACGGATACGGATGCTTCCGTGATGGAGAATCTGATCCAGATGAATGTGACGGCTGTTACGGTGCTCTGCCGGCTCTTCGGACAGGACATGGTGCGCCGCGGCTCCGGAAAAATCATGAATGTCGCCTCCATCGTCGCCTTTACACCGGATCCATATTTTAATGTGTACGGACCTTCCAAATCCTATGTTCTGGCGCTGACGGAGGCCATGAGAGGCGAACTGAAGGGAACCGGGGTGACGGTGACCGCACTCTGCCCGGGACCGACGAAGACGAACTGGTGCGCCAGTGCGGGCAAGAAGGATTCGGTCAATGCCGTCAGTGCCGAAAAGGTGGCAAAGGCCGGTTTCGCTGGCATGCAGGAGGGAAAACTTGTGGTGATTCCTGCGGCAGACTGTGTGGCGTACAGGATTTTTATGCCGCTCCTGCCGGCGGCGCTGCAGACGGAGATCGTGGCGCTCTGGCAGAAGTCTCTGATCAGGGCGTGAAGAACATGGCGGATTTTTATGACTTCGTCCGCCACGCTGTGAATCTGTGTGATATACTGGAACTGTGTTTACGGCTTCGATGAACGCGATGCCCGTGATCAGCGGAGGCCGGAACGCAGGACGCGTGAATGTATACGGAAACTGAGGAACAAAAGGAGGGATTTTTATGTTATTTTATCGCTGTGAAGGATGTGGCAACTTTGTGACTTTTCTTGGTGAGAAGACGGCCTGCACACCGAAGTGCTGCGGAACGGAAATGAAGGAACTGGTGCCGAATACGACGGATGCGGCGGCAGAGAAGCATGTACCGGTTGTGACGGTGTCCGGCAGTACGGTAACGGTAAAGATCGGCTCCGCTGCACATCCGATGCTGGCTGAGCATCATATCGAGTTCATCGTACTGGAGACGGAAAATGGTTTTCAGAAGAAGGATCTGACTGTCGGCGGCGCACCTGAGGCGGTGTTCGCACTGGCAGAAGGTGAGAAGCCGGTTGCGGCATATGCTTACTGCAATCTGCACGGACTCTGGAAGGCCGATATCTGACAGAGAACAGATGCATGATGTGAAACAGAAGGGGGCAGTGCGGCGCACCGCCCCTTTTTCTGTGAAGAAAACAGAATGACGGACAGAAAAACTGGTCCGCAGGAGTGAACAGTATGGCAAAGGGAAAACTGATCGGCGTCGGCGTGGGTCCCGGCGATCCTGAGATGATGACGCTGAAAGCGGTGCGTGTGATCCGCGAAAATCCGGTGATTGCTTTTCCAGGGAAATCCGCCGGAGAATCCACGGCATATGGCATTGCCGTCCGTGCCGTGCCGGAAATGGCAGAAAAAGAACTGGTTCCGCTTGATTTTCCGATGGTGACGGATGAGGAAAAGCTCGAAAAGGTACGGAAGAAAAATGCGGCCGTGCTCGAATCCATCATGGATGAGGGAAAGAATGTGGTTTTTCTGACACTGGGAGATCCTTCCGTGTATTCCACTTTTTCCGGGCTGAACCGGATCGCTGCAGCGGACGGATACCTGACAGAAATGATCAGCGGCGTTCCCTCTTTCTGCGCGGCAGCGGCAGCACTCGGCATTTCCCTTGCGGACGGGAAGGACACCATCAGGGTGATCCCGGCCTCATCAGAAGTCTCATGGGATCCCGGAGAAGGCGGGACGACGGTTCTGATGAAATCAGGCAGACGCTTCGCGGCAGTAAGAGAAAAACTGCAGACGTCCGGGCAGGACGTGCGCATGGTGGAGAACTGCGGCATGCCGGACGAAAGAAAGTATGCCGGAGCGGAAAATCTGCCGGAGAAGGCCGGCTATTTTTCACTGATTATCGTACGTTCACGCACGGATGAGTGAAGGCTGTACGAACAGTTATAAACCGTTGCGGCCGGGAAAACGGCGGCCTGCGGTTTAATCCTGAGGAGGATGATCAATGTATCTGCGGGAAATAATCTGAATTTTTTGTTGACATTGGAGACGTGTTGCGCTATTATAACATTTGCTGATTGCAGAAGCAGTCAGGTGTGTGCGTTTAGCTCAGCTGGATAGAGCGTTTGGCTACGGACCAAAAGGCCGGGGGTTCGAATCCTCTAACGCACGCTTCAATATAAGAGAGCAGCTGCGACGGCAGCTGCTCTTTTGTTACTTTCATTTTCAGAAAATCTGATTTTCAAAAAGTGCAGCCCGCGGGGACTCCCCGGCAGGCTGCATCTCCATGTCACTTCCACACGGCAGGATCAGAATTTCTCCGTGATTTCTTCTCTGTATACTTTCTTAAAGAAAATCAGTGACAGTGTCAGTGACGCGCACTCTGCGATGAGGAAGCACCACCAGACATTGTTTATATTTCCCGTCTGAGCCAGAAGCCACGCAGCAGGTATGAGGATGACGAGCTGTCTGCCGAGCGATACGAAAAGCGAGTAGATGCTTCTCGAAAACGCCTGAAAGATAGAACCCATGACGATACCGCATGCGGCGATCGGGAAGTGTATGGCTATGGTTCTGAGCGCCGGGACACCCATCCGGATCATATCGGCCGACGGTGAAAAAAGAGAAAGCAGCTGTTTCGGAAACAGCTCAAATACCAGCGTTCCGCAGACCATGATCAGCACGGCAAGCTTAAGCGCAAATTTCAGAGATTCATCGATCCTCTCTTTTTTCCTGGCGCCGAGATTGTAAGCGAGAACCGGGATCATGCCGTTATTCAGTCCGAAAACGGGCATGAAGAAGAATGACTGCAGCTTGAAATATACGCCGAATACGGCGATGGCTGTAGACGAAAAAGCCTTCAGGATCATGTTCATGCAGTATGTCATGACAGACCCGATCGCCATCATCAGTATGGAAGGAACGCCGACGGCATAGATGCGTCCGATGACGGATGCCTGAGGGCGGAAGACTTTTTTCAGTGAATAATGAAGCTCTTTGTTGTAACGGAGATTCAGAAAAAGTCCGAGGCAGGCCGCTGCACACTGGCCCATGACGGTGGCATAAGCAGCGCCGGCCACGCCCATCTCCGGGAAAGGACCGATACCGAAGATGAATACCGGATCAAAAATAATATTGATCACAGCACCTGTGATCTGCGAGACCATGGAAAGCATTGTCCGGCCGGTGGACTGCAGCAGCCTCTCAAAAGTGACCTGCAGGAACAGACCGATGCCGATGGTGGTGACGATGGTGAGATAGGTATTGCCGAGCTGCCGGATCTCGGGATCAGCCGTCTGTGTACTGATAAACGGTGCTGAACAGGTCAGTCCGATGATAAGAAAAACAGCCGCACTGAAGACAGCGAGCAGTATACCGGTGTTGGCAGCCGCGTCTGACCTGTCATATCGCTTTTCCCCCAGGGCACGGGAAAGCATGGCGTTGATACCCACACCGGTACCGGCGCCAACCGAGATCATAAGGTTCTGCAGCGGAAACGCTATCGTAACCGCCGTCAGAGCATTTTCGGAAAGCATGGCCACAAAAATCGAGTCAACGACATTGTAAAGTGCCTGCACCAGCATCGAAATCATCATCGGTACAGACATGTTGATGATCAGTTTCCTGACGGGCATCACACCCATTTTATTTTCCTGCATTTTTTAACCCTCTGTATACACAACGCAACCTTTATACTCTAACAGAATTTTCGAAAAAATAAAATGCATTTTCACAAAAACGACAGAAAAATTCTGATGTCCGTTTTATGGTTTTTTCTTTCTGATTCTGCTAGTATAAGATGTCCGTGTTCTGCACGAATCAACACGGATGATCAGAGATGACGACGGGATTTTACGCCCGGCGGGAACAGCAGTGAAAAGAAGGGAGGCATCGCCATGGCTGAAGAGACATCGGAGCAGGAAAACGAAGAACTGCAGGCGGAAGAACTGATCGAATTACTGAAAACAAAGCAGTACAGCAGGCTCCGACGTGAAGTGGCGGACATGAATGAAGCGGATATCGCGGCAATCATGGACTCCATGGAAGACGAGGATTCCCTGAAGATGTTCCGGATTCTTCCGAAGGATCTGGCCGCGGATGTGTTCCCCATGCTGGAGGTCGATGATCAGAAATACATCATCATGCAGCTGTCCAACAAGGAGGCGTCGAACATCATCGACAACCTGATGGCCGATGATGCAACCGACCTTCTGGAGGAAATGCCCGCCAACGTCGTGAAAAAAATCCTCGCAAACGCCTCACCGGAGACGCGGAAGGATATCAATCATCTTCTTCAGTATCCTGATGACTCGGCCGGTTCTGTGATGACCGTCGAGTTTGTCGACCTGAAGGAGGACATGACGGTTCAGGATGCCATTGACAGAATCAGGAAGATCGGACTTGATTCGGAGACCGTCAACGTCTGTTATGTGCTTGACAACAAGCGTGTGCTGAAGGGCACGGTTGCTCTGCGCTATCTGCTGATCATGCCGCAGGATGCACTGATCGGAAAAATCATGAACGAGAACGTCATCAGCGTGACGACGATGACCGACCAGGAGGAAGCCGCACAGGAGATGCAGAAGTATGACTTTACCGTCATGCCTGTCGTGGACAAGGAAAACCGGATGGTCGGCATCATCACCATCGATGATGTTGTCGACATCATGGAGGAAGAGGCCACGGAGGATATGGAGAAGATGGCCGCTATTATTCCTTCGGAGAAACCATACCTGAAGACGGGGATTTTTGAAACCTTCAGAAAGAGAATTCCCTGGCTGCTGCTTCTCATGATCTCGGCGACCTTTACGGGTGCGATCATTACAAGCTATGAGAACGCGCTGTCCAGGTATGTGGTCCTGACGGCTTATATCCCGATGCTGATGGATACCGGCGGCAATGCGGGTTCTCAGGCGAGTGTGTCCGTTATCCGTGGTCTGTCGCTTCAGGAGATCAGGTTCCGTGATCTGGTGCGTGTCATCTGGAAGGAGATCAGAGTGGCTGTTCTCTGCGGATTCACCCTGGCTTTCGTGAACTTTTTCAAGCTGATTCTGCTGGACCGCGTCACACCGGAGATCGCACTGATCGTATGTATCACGCTGGTGTGCGTCGTGATCTTCTCCAAGACTATCGGTGCCATTCTTCCTATGGTAACGGACAAGATCGGATTCGACCCTGCGGTCATGGCGAGCCCGCTGATCACGACCATCGTCGATGCGGTTTCGCTCAGTATTTATTTCGCACTGGCGACCAGTATCCTGCATATTGCGACCTGATCAGCTGTACCGGACCTTTGGAGGTAATTGCGTTGTGCGGAAGATATTATATTGATGATACCTTTCAGAAAGAACTGCTGACGGATTTTCCTTCCTTCAGGGAGCAGGCGGGAGCCCTGCGGATATCCTCCGGTGATGTGCGGCCGACCGATGCTGCACCGGTGATCATGGCGGAGAGATCCGTCATGATGAGCGGGACGGACCGTTCCGTTTCGCGTACCGGGGCTGATCCTTCATGCCCGCGTGCAGAGGAAGAAGCGGCTGACGGAAACCGCAAAGAGACAGGTATATGGCTCACGGAAGCACACTGGGGATTTCAGGAAAATTATGATTCCCGGAAAAAGCTTCTCATCAATGCCCGCACGGAGACAGCGGATACGAAGGCGGCTTTCAGGTATGCGATGCAGGCGGGCCGCTGTGTCATCCCGGTCAGCGGGTTTTATGAATATACGCCGGATAAGGTGAAGGTTTCTTTTTTCCGGAAAGAGGAGCGGGTGATCTATCTGGCAGGATGTGCGAAGTGGACCGGGGAATGGCGTTTCGTTATCCTGACGACGTCGCCGAATGACGATGTGAAAAAAGTACACGACCGTATGCCGGTGATGCTCCGGCAGGAAGATGTAAGGACATGGGTGTGCGGCAGACAGATCCCGAAAACGCTCGCGGAGGGGTGGAAACCTTCTCTGGAAAGTTACCGGCCGTATGAGCAGATGAGCCTGTTTGATCAGTAGCCCTCGGCGGAGGAAAAATCATGACAGAGAAGAAAACACGGGGAAGAGAAGCTTCGACAGAGGCGGACGGGAAACAGGCGGAGCAGGAACCGGAGAGCGTGCGCGACCGCATCATCCGTACCGCCTGGAACCTGTTCTATAAGAAGGGCTTTGAGAAGACAACCGTGAACGATATCCTGCGCGAGGCGGGGATCGCCAAGGGAACCTTCTATTACTACTTCCGGAGCAAGGACCGGCTGCTGGATACACTGCCTGTTCTTCTGGATGAGAAATACCGCGCCCTCGCGGAATCGCTGCCGGAGGATATGCATGCCTTTGATAAGCTGATGTATCTGAACGCCGAAGTGCATGATTATATCGGCAGGAATTTCGACTGTCAGCTCATCGCGAGCCTTTACTCCGCCCAGCTCCTCAAAGAGGATGAGGCGAATCTGCTCGATCAGAACCGGTACTATTTCCGCCTGATCACGAAAATCATCGAGGAAGGACAGAGAAAAAATGAACTGGTCCGCACCAAACCGGTGACAGAGATCGTCCGGATTTACAGCCTCTGTGAGCGGGCGCTGGTCACGGACTGGTGTATGCACAACGGCTCCTATTCTCTCGGTGATTTCAGCCGGGAGTATATGCCTGTTCTCTTCGGAAGCTTCAGGGTCTGATGCGTACAGAGCCTGATGCATACAGGGCCTTTTTCCATGGCGACTGAAAAACGGTAGCCCTGTGCGCCATCCGGCAGGTGCTCCGTAGAGCGAACCGATATCGCAAGTCATAGAAATACTCGCGGTGCTTCCGGTAAAGCGGAAGGAAAACGCGGTAGAAATCATAAAATTCAAACAGCCCCGGAAGGTGACAGTGTGCCACGGCACGGCCGGCGGGCTTCCTTTCTGCTTCTTCTGACATTGGATTTCCTCAACTGCTTTTATCAGCTGCTGCCGGCAAGAATCCGGCTTCCGTATCAGCATTGCCTTCACCATTATAATACCAGCGTACTGAAATTCTGTTATTGAATTTCGGGAGGACAATCATATAATCAATTTTATAGACCGTGGTCTAGACCGATGCACGAATCACCGGTCCGGCGCGGAGAAACAACGGGAGGAATCATGCACGAGATTACGAATATTCAGAAATATTCGATTCACGACGGTGACGGTATACGGACGACCGTATTTTTCAAGGGATGTCCTCTGCGCTGTCAGTGGTGCCACAATCCCGAGACACAGCGCTATGAGGCCGAGCTCTCCGTGGACACGAAGAAATGCACCGGCTGCGGGCGGTGTGCGGCCAGATGTCCGAACGGAGCGATCGCCATCGTGGATGGAAAAGCACAGACGGACCGGACGAAGTGCACGGTCTGCGGCACCTGTACTGATGCCTGCCTCCTGGATCTCAGAACGGTGACCGGCAGAGATTACAGCGTAAAGGAACTCGTGAAGATCTGTATGCAGGACAGGATTTTTTACGAGAATTCGGGCGGCGGCGTGACCCTCTCCGGCGGCGAGGTCATGACGATGGATCAGGATTACGTCCTGAAAATCGTGAAAGAACTGGACTATGAGGGGATTCCGCTGAACATTGACACCTGCGGCGAAGCGCCGTATGAATTTTTTGAACAGCTTCTGCCGTACGTCGACACCTGGCTGTATGACATCAAGGTGCCGAATCCGGAAAAACACCGGAAGTACACGGGACGCGATAACGGCAGGATTCTTGATAATCTGAAAAAAATATCGGATGCCGGAGCGAAGATTTACATCCGGATTCCGGTGGTAAAGGAAGTCAACGGCGATCCCGAAAGCATCGATGCCATCATCGCCATTCTCCGCGGGAGAAATATCCGCGCGGCGCAGGTGAATCTGCTGCCGTATCACAATACAGGCTCCCATAAATACGGAAAGCTCGGACGCGATTATCCGGGAAAGAATTTCACGGCACCGGACGATGAAGAAATGAAGAAGTTTGCTCAGCAGTTCCGCGACGCGGGATTTCATCAGGTGTCGATCGGAGGCTGATCCGGCTGTCGAATGACTGACAGAGAAAAACGGGATTCCCCGGATCAATGATACAGACTGCACAGACAGCATGGACAGACAACACAGACAGACAGTACAGACAGACAGCACGGACAGGCGGCACAGAAAATGACGGCCGATATCCCGGCAGGAAGCCTGCGGAAAGAGAGGAGAACATGGAAGAACGCGGTATGAATGACAGAATCCGTCAGCTGCGCAGAGTGAGCATGGAAACCCCGGCGCATATTGATCTGGAGCGGGCGAAGATTGAGACCGAAGTGTACAAAGAATACGAAGACAAAGTATCCCTTCCGGTGCTGAGAGCACTGGTGCTGAAGGAATATTTTTCCAGAAAGACACTTTACCTCGGCGAGGGAGAGCTGATCGTCGGAGAAAAGGGCAGAGACCCGCAGGCATCGCCGACATTTCCGGAGCTCTGCTGTCATACGGTCGAAGACATGTACATCATGAACGACCGGAAGCTGGTATCCTTTAAGGTGACGGAGCAGGATATCAGAGACCAGGAGGAGATCATTATTCCCTACTGGAAGGGCAAATCCATGCGTGACCGTCTGCTTTCCCGCATGACCCCTGCGTGGAGAGACTGCTACGACGCGGGCATGTTCACGGAATTTATGGAGCAGAGAGGTCCGGGCCACACCTGCGGCGGCAGGAATGTGTTCGCCGAAGGATACATGGAACATAAGGCAGATATTCAGGATGCGATCGATCATCTGGATTTCATGAATGATCCGGAGGCACTGGATAAGAGAGAAGAGCTCGAGGCCATGAAGATCGACTGCGACGCTGTCTGCATCCTTGGAAAGCGTTATCACGATCTGATCGCCGCCGAGGCGGAAAAATGTACGGATCCGAAACGTAAAGCCGAGCTGCTTCAGATGGTGAAGAACCTCGAGGTCGTTCCCGCGTACAGGCCGCAGACCTACTGGCAGGCGATCCAGCACTACTGGTTCACGCATCTGGCCGTGACGACGGAGCTGAATCCGTGGGACGCTTTCAGCCCGGGACGTCTGGATCAGCATCTGAACCCGTTCTACGAGGCGGATGTGGAAGCCGGAAGACTGAATGACAGTCAGGCACTGGAACTGCTGGAGTGCCTGTGGGTGAAGTTCAACAATCAGCCGGCACCGGTCAAGGTCGGCGTCACGCTGAAGGAGAGCGGCACCTACACGGATTTTGCGAATATCAACACCGGCGGTGTGGCGGAGGACGGCTCGGACGGCGTCAACCGCGTGAGCTATCTGATTCTTGACTGCATGGACGAGATGAAACTCGTTCAGCCGAACTCCAATGTGCAGATCAGCAAGAAGACGCCGCAGAAATTCCTGAAGCGCGCCTGCGAGATCGCGCGCAAGGGCTGGGGCCAGCCGGCATTTTACAATACCGATGAGATCATCCAGGAGCTTCTGAACGCAGGGAAATCGCTGGAAGATGCGCGTCAGGGCGGCTCCTCCGGATGCGTGGAGACCGGCAGCTGGGGCAATGAGGCATATATCCTCACCGGATATCTGAATATCCCGAAGATTTTTCAGCTCACACTCCACAACGGCTACGATGAAATCTCCGGAAAGCAGATCGGCCTGCAGCTCGGCAGTGCGGAAGATTTCAGGACCTGGGATGAGCTGTGGGATGCTTTCCGCAGACAGATGGAGTACATCGTCGAGGTCAAGATCCGCGGCAACAACGTGATAGAGCGTCTGTATGCGGAATACATGCCGGCACCCTGCCTGTCCATCGTGACAAACGACTGCATTAAGAAAGGCAGGGATTACAATGCCGGCGGTGCGCGGTATAATACAAACTATATCCAGGGCGTCGGCATCGGCACGGTGACGGATTCGCTTGCCGCCGTGAAATACAATGTGTACGATAAGAAGAAGTTCACGATGCATGAGCTGATGGAGGCCATGGATCACAACTTCGAGGGATATGAGGATATTTACCATCTCGTATCGGAAAAAACACCGAAGTACGGCAACGATGATGATTACGCCGATGACATCATGAAGGATGCCTTCGCACTGTTCCGCGACACCATCACGGGACGGCCGAACATGAAGGGCGGGACCTACCGCGTCGACATGCTGCCGACGACCTGCCACGTATATTTCGGCAGCGTGATCGGTGCTACACCGAACGGACGTCTGGCGAACAAGCCGGTGTCCGAGGGCATCTCTCCGGAAAAGCATGCGGATACGCACGGACCGACGGCTGTCATCAGATCCTGTGCGAAGATGGACCACATCTCGACCGGCGGCACGCTCCTGAACCAGAAGTTTACACCGTCTGCCCTGGCCGGAGAAAAGGGACTGGACAACCTGGCCGGACTCATCCGCTCGTATTTTGCGATGGACGGGCATCACATTCAGTTCAACGTCATCGACCGGCAGACGCTGCTCGATGCGCAGGCGCATCCGGATGAGTATAAGGATCTCATCGTCCGCGTGGCCGGGTATTCGGATTACTTCCGGAATCTGGACAGGGAACTGCAGGATGAGGTCATCAACCGGACCGAGCAGTCATTCGCCTGATCCCTGTATGGCGGATCAGAATGTGAGGGAAGCTGCCTGTGTGGATTTCTGCAGGCGGCGGAAGACGGTAATGAGATAGAAAAAAGAAACACAGCGCGGGCGCAGACAGTCCCGCAGAGAGGAGACAGTTATGAATCTTGGTTTTATCGGCTGCGGCGTAATGGCCAATGCGATCATGGGCGGCGTGATCCGCGCCGGCCTGTACACGCCGGATCAGATCTGGGGTGCAGATCCCTTTGAGGGAAGCCGGAAGAAGACGGCGGATGCCAACGGTATCCATGTGACGGCGGATAATAACGAAGTCATCCGGAACTGCGGGACTGTATTTTTTGCTGTGAAGCCGCAGTATTATGACGGTATGATCGACGGTATCAGGGATCAGGTGAGAGACGATCAGCTCTTCATCAGCATCGGCGCGGGAAGAACGCTTGACTATCTCGCGGAAAAATTCGGAA